>ERZ827117.2256-NODE-2256-length-11428-cov-2.585246_pt1 | contig 11428 bp, 15 predicted proteins | sample MGYA00519920_ERZ827117 | MGnify/ENA primary metagenome ERZ827117 (study PRJEB31778, sample SAMEA3449260) | human gut metagenome | biome: human gut; feature: human-associated habitat; material: faeces | place: United Kingdom | collected 2010/2012 ...
TATAGCAGGGCTAGAGGGATGCAGGTGTATAGTCATACAGCAAGAGATCATGGGAAGGTTGTATATTTGTTCTTGATGCGCTTGATCCAACGAATGCAGGAACAACAACAAGCAATAGAAAAGCCTTTGCTTTTAGTTCTCTTGTATATCCCCGTGGGGTGGGTATATCGCTGTTCTTTTTCTTCTCCTCGTCTTTATATTATTTAAGTAAACTATCTTATATTTATACCTCTATATTACTAATAACTTTAATACTTAATACTAATACTTAATTATTAATACAATACTATATATAAGTATTATGTATTAATATAGGGGTATTGTTTTTAATAGGGGATATATATTCTTTAGGTGAGTATTAGATGTCTTTATTATTTAATACTTAAATAAATAGTAATATACCTAAAGGGAAAGAGAAGAGAAAGAGGGAATCAGGAAGAAGCATAAGGGCAGATGAAAAGCCTATATAGAGAGTTAAAAAAGTTATATAAACATGGTACATATAGGCAATATGAGGGCTTCATATATCCCAAAATATTGTAATGTAAATAAAAACGTTCGTTTTAGTTGACACTTTAGAGCTATAAAACACTATACTTTTTATGCATAGCCCACCCCTCCCTATTTTGCCGAGATCGGTACGGGGGTTAGTTACTCCACCATCCTACACACAAAAAATTCTCAAATCATAGAGCTTTTTATATTTTAAAACACAGTATAAATTATATATTTTTATTTTTGCTAGGTTGTCTTGACAACTTGACAAATCGAGCGTAAACTCATGTATGTAAGTGAAATAGCACTCAAAAGGGGTTTCTCCCTTCTTTAGCGCCCGTTGTGGGTGCTTTTTTATTTACAAATTTGCAAAGCCATTCTTTAGCTTCTTATTAAATCATAAGTCCATCAAGCCTAAAGCTTGTAAAAGCACCGAGTACAATGACCAGAAGGTTGAACACTAAACACAGCAATGGTGGTGGTGAAAATAGCTGAATTAGTGTCGCTAAATACTTTACATGCATAACATTTCAAAAAAAGGAAGATAGTTGACGTAAAACAACTAGGGGAACAAAGCGTTCCCTTATCTGCACATTTACCCAAGAGGTTTAAGGGGACTGTTTGCTAAACGGTTAGTAGATGTTAAATCTAGCGCAGGTTCAAATCCTGCAATGTGCGCCAAAATCTATTCACATTACCAAAATAAAATTTTAAAGATAGGAGGAAAATTCAATGCGAGGAACTGTTAAAAACTTTGACAATACAAAAGGGTTTGGTTTTATTATTCCTGAAGGTGAAGGAAACGACATCTTTGTACATTACACTCAAATTGAGGGTAAAGGATATAAAACTTTAAGTGCAGGAGATCAAGTAGAATTTGATGTCAAAAACACAGAACGTGGTTGTCAAGCTCAAAAAGTTAAAAAAATCTAAAAAAAGTTAAAAACCTAATAAAGAATTATATCATGACATTAAAGTGGCTGTATTAACATTTCCATATGAATTCGACTGGTTTCATTTGTTATAATTTCCTTCTTGAAAACTATAAATTGTACAAAAAGCGTAGTATTCATAATACAGTCAAGAAACATACGATTAGTGGATGTTTGTTGTCTTTTCAAACTAATCAACATGGAAGATAATCGGAAGCATATCGCCAATTAGCGGTTGCGGAGGTTCGAGTCCTTCATCTTCCACCCCTTATACCATTATTTACAAGCTAGGATTTAAAAAGTTTATGTCTTTTTATTTCCTAGCTTTTTTTATTTATACAAAAAAACAAGGAGGTTGAGAAAATGCTACATTTAGACGGCAGACCATGGGCTTTAAAACCCTACAAAGATTACAAAAATCAACCCGAGAAATATCAAGAGAAAGCAGTTGGGATAAGGCCTAAATTTGGAGAGTTCCAACAATTCCAAGTTCATGACGTCAATTTCTCACAATTAAGGAGACCGATCTACGGATTTGTTTATCTACAGATATTCGGTTGCGAGATAGATTTAAGAGCAGGGGATTGTGTTACTGTCGACAAGATTTTGTATATCCAAAACAAAAACAAGCTTACGACTATTGGATGCACAATCAAAGAAAAATCGCCTTTCCAAAGTGATTATGAAGTTGGAAATCAAGAAGAAAGCGACGAACCAATTTTTTAGAGGTTAGATACTGCTATGTCTGAAAATATGTCAAGAGTAATCAACGATTACAAGATTGCTTTAAGAAATACAGGCGCTTCTACTTCAATTCAAATGCTTAAGATTGCCAAAAATCTATACGATGCAATGATACAGCACTACGAATACTGCGAAGAAATGAATTTGCTAACGCATCAATATCGAATATGTCAATTGATAGACGAAGAAGTTCTTCCAAAGCTTGACAAAGGGATAATCGGTACAACGAGCTTAAAAGTTGCTAACGAACTCTTTGCAATTAGAAAAAAATTCTTTGCTTTATCTTCAAGACGAATCCTAAAGAACTTTGCCTTGTACATAGAAAGCTACAAGAAAAAGAAAATTTGGGACAAGACAATGGAAACGGTCGAGCCCGTTTTTTATTATGCTGACCAATTCATTATTAGCGATACGTTAAATTTAATGCGTGTATCGTGTATGCCCGGGCTTGGTAAGTCATATATGGGTAACTTGCTTTTAGCAAATGCTTTTGGAAACAATCCTAACTTAAGCGCACTACGAATTACATTCTCGGATGACTTGGTAAAGATTACAACAGCACAAACGAAAGCAATTATGAAATCACAAGCATACAAGGAAATTTTTCCAAGATATGCAAATCCCGACCTTTTATACAAAGGCAAATATGTTTTTAAAAAGGACGACAACCATTCGTTTTGCTTATGCGATTGCGAAGATGAATTTAATCTTTTCGCTGTTACTCGTGAAGGTCAAGCAACTGGGAAACGTGCGAAGCTTGTTGTTATCGACGACTTGCTAAAAGGGGAAACAGAAAGTACAAACGTAACCTTACACAAGCAACTTGTCGATAGATACGATTCAGACTGGTCTTCACGTGCTGACGACGACAACCAAAAAACATTGTTGTTAGGAACTATGTGGGCAAATACGGATTTACTTAACGTTATGTACGACCGAGCTACAAGCGGTGCAGAGTCATTGATTGCTGACCCTAAACATAGATTTACCGAGTTGACACAAGATAGAAAGAGCGTGTTTATCGGAATACCTGCTCTAGACAAATACGACAACTCAACGTGTCCTAAACGTTTTTCTTCCGAGTCATTGAAGAACAAGCGAAAGTTCATGTCTAAATATCTATGGCAAGCGGTTTATATGCAAGATCCAATTGCTCCTGACGGGTTGGAGTTCAACTATTCAGTATTGCAAACGTATAACGAGAAGGTTACAAAGCGTTCGGATATTAGATACGGTGCTCTTGATCCTGCAAGACGAGGTAAGAACTACGTTTCAATGCCTATTGTCTACGGTTATCCAAGAGAGGACTCTTTAGACGACATCTTTTATTTAGTTGATTTCTTATATCAAAAGAAGGGTATGGATGATTTATACGACCCAATCGTGGATATGATTATCAAACATCAACTAAACCAACTTGTTGTCGAAAACAACACGGATACTTCTCTTAAAACCGTTTTAGAGGAAAGGTTGCACAAAAAAGGATATTACGGTTGCAATATCGTAGAAAAATATTCTACGCAAAACAAAGAGCAAAGAATCAAGGATTATCAATCAACAGTTAGAAACAGTATTGTTTACCCTGCACAGAACTTATTCAGTCCCATCACTCAAATGGGAGAAGCTATGGAGTCAATTACTTCATATTCTTTCAACTATCCAAACAAGTTTGATGATGCGATAGATAGTGTTGTTCTTTTATGCATGGAATTTATAAACAATCGATTAGAATTTCCAACTATTGGAAGTTTTGACCGCTCATTCATATAGAAAAGGAGGTAAATATGTCAAACGTTTTGCAACAAGAAGATAAAAAAAGTCCCATCTTTAAAAAAAGGACATATCGTTTTGGAAGACAGGTCATTAGAATACCTGTTTCAAAATATTCTCTTAACGAAAATGTCATTCACGAATATTTGCCTTATATTTTAAGATTGCATTCTATTAACGTTGCCGATTATATGCATCTTGATAGAGTGTATCGAGGAGACTCCAATATTTGGACAAAGGAAAGATACTACGGAGAGAAAAATAAAATGAACTCAATTATTGAAGAAGGACATCCTTTTTCAATGGTTGAGTTTAAAAAAGGCTACATGTACGGTGATGATGTTAAATATTCATGTGCTGACGATACGTTGTGTACTGACGATATTTCAATCATCAATAGATATATGAAGGACCAAAAGAAAGCAACAAAGAATGTTGATATTGCTCAAGACGTTTATGTTGCGGGTGCTGGTAATCGTATTATTTTACCCAAGCCTTACGGTTCGTCGTATGACATCAAGAGAAATGCTCCATTCGATATTTACAATTTAGATTATTGTACTTCATTTATTGTTTATTCAAGTGATTTTACAAAAGAAAAATTATTTGGCGGTATTATCACAGTGATTGACTCAACCGACCCAAACAATGTTATCTATCAACTTATGATATATGATCATCAATATGTTTATGAATTCTATATGGGAGGTAACGGTTCAGGATTTATTTTTAATTCGGGCTACTTCATTAGAAAAACAAGACATTATATTGGTGTTTGTCCTTTTGTAGAATACAAGATTAACAAGGCAAGAATTGGAATTATCGAAAGAGTTGAAACATTATGTGATGCAATCAATGTTATTTCTTCAAATAGTGTTGATAATGTTGCCGACTTTGTAAACTCTCTTTTAGTTGTTTACAACCAAAAGATTGATAAAAAATCAAAAGAAAATGTAGAGCAACTAGGAGCAATGTCTTTAACAACGATTGACCCTAGTAGACCTGCGGATGCAAAATATTTAACCAACTTACTTAACAATGCGGATGTAAATACAAAATACGAAGCATTGGTTAAAGTTGCTTACGCTTTAGTAGGTGTTCCACAAGCTAATACTCAAACAACAAGCGGTGGAGATACAGGAGAAGCAAGACTGTTAGGTGGAGGATGGGCAAGAGCTGACATTGTCGCTAAACAGGACGAGATCCTTCTCAAAGATGCGGAAAGGGAAATGCTTGAAATAGTTATCAACATTTGCTTGAAACATCCACAATGCGAAATAAATGACATTTACTCAAGCGATATAGAAATCAATTTCAGTAGAACTAAAAACGATAATCTTCTCGTAAAAGTTCAAGCTTTAACTCAACTTGTTCAAATGAACGTTCCAAAAGAAACAGCTTTAAACATTGTGGGACTTGTTGGAGACCCTCACGAAGTTGCACATAGTTGGGAAGCGGAAGTTGAAAAAGCACAACAAAAGAGTATCGAACTTGTTCAAAAACAAAAACAAGGTAACGATATAACGGATATAAAAGAAGATACAAACGATAAACCTAAAGAAGAAGACACTAACTAAAGTGTCTTTTTTTTATGCCAGAGAAGGCAATAAAACGCAAATTGTGAGAGAACACAAGCCATAAAAAACGCACAAGCATAAACAGAGAAGTTTTAAAAACGCAAGGAGGATTTTTATGAATAAGGATTTATTAAGATTTTGTTTTGCTCCCGAAGGTGGAGAAGGCGGAGGAGCACCGGTTGCAGGTAACCCTGCATCTAATGATCCTACACCAAACCCAACACATGTAGACGGAGAAGACGGTGGGCAACCACAAGAAGAACAAATTTCAAAAGCTCTTTACGACAAATTAGCTAGCGAATATGCAAAAAAGATATGAAAGCTAAAGAAAGAGCAAATATGACGGCACAAGAGTTAAAAGATGCCGAAGCGGAAGACTTTCGTAAAGAATTAGAAACATTAAAAAAAGAAAATGCAAAATCAAAGGCAATTAGCAAATTAAACAAAATTCAAGGTAACGACGAAACAATCGAAAGCATTGCTCAAGCACTTGTAGACAACGATATGGAAAGTGTAATCAATAACGTTCTTAAACTTGTAGAAAGTGCTACAAGCGAAGCAAACAAGAGAGTTGAAACAATGCAATTAGAAAGCACTCGCCGACCAAACATTGGAGATAATTCTTCGCCTACTCAAATTACAGTTAAAGAATTTAAACAAATGACAATCGACGAAAGAATTAAATTAAAAGTTGAAAACCCTGAATTGTATGCTACTTTGTCTAACCAAAATAATTAGATAGGAGGGCTATTATATGCCACGTACAGGAGTATTTAACGGTGTCTATTTTGACCCAGATGTATTCACCGAATACATGCAAGAACAATCATGTTTAAACTTTGCAATTATTCAATCAGGTATCTTACAAGATGACCCTATTATTCAAAAAATGTTAGGAAATGAAGGGAATGTTGGTACCGCTCCGTTTTTTAATCCAATCGACAACGAAGGCGATGCATTAAATTATGATGGTAAAACTGACAACACACCTACTGAATTAACTACTAACAAACAAATTTTCATGGCTATTTCAAGAATGAAAGCTTGGAAAGAAGTTGACTTTGTTAGATATTTAAGCGGAAAGTCACCTTTACAAAATTTAGCTACAAAATTAGTTGTTCCTTATTGGACTTACCAATGGCAAAAAGATTTAGTAGCTACCATTAAAGGTATTATGGGTGTTACTGAAATGAAAACCCATAAAACTGATTTATCTGTAACTAGCGGAAGTATTACTGATGCAAATAAAATCGACTTAAATACACCATTAAGAGCTAGTCAAAAAGCAATTGGAGACAAACGTAGAGATTTCACTTTATTCATTTGTCACTCAACAGTAGCTACTCGTTTAGTTGAATTAAATATCGCTCAAAACATTAAATATACAGTTCCTAATGCCGTTCAACAAATAGAATTAAAACAAATTGGCGATATGATTATTTTTGAATGTGATGATTTAACAGTTGACAATACTAAACCTGAATTCCCTGTATATCATTCATACATGGTAGGTAGAGGAACATTCTTAAAAGCTGAAAAGAAAGTGCCTCATCCATACGATACTGATTATGACCCTGAAAAATTAGGTGGGGTTTCAATGCTTTACACTAAACAAGCTAGAGTTATGCATCCAAACGGATTCTCAATTAAAGCCGACAACATTGTCGAAGAGTCACCAACTCGTGAAGAATTAGCTAACTCAGCTAACTGGGAATTAAAATTCAACCATAGAAATGTTGCGATTGCTGAAATCATTTCAAACGGTTAATCTATGGCATACATATTAGTAAACGAAAAGCCTTATTACACTAATGGTAGTAAGGTTTTTCCTTGTTCATTAAGTGCCGAAGTAACAACGGTTGATTTTAAAAACCCAGCAAGATTAGATAAGGATGCAACATTTAACTGTATTTATACAGAAGATGAAATTAAACAAAGATTAGGTATTGCGTATGTAGATACTTGGGATGAAGAAAATCAAAAGATCGTTAAAAAGACAAACAAAACGATTTCTACTATCCCTAACAGAACAAAAAAAGAATAAAAGGAGGTATTCGTTATGACGGAAGAGGATGTAATATCTTACGTTGTTGAGAAACTCCGTATTAAATACAGTGAGGATGATAAATCTAACGAGGAGTTAGAGGATGCTGTAGAAGATTGTATATCAATGTTTAAACGATTATCTAACCAACTTGAATTAGAAACATTTACAAAGGTTGATGCAAACTGGATAAAGAGAGCTTGTGTTGAAATCATCCAACGTACAGATGATGGGATGATAGGTGTTAAAGAGTATCAAGAAGGTAATATCAGATATACATTTCAACGTGAAAATCTTTCGAGAGCTTTAGTGTTGGAATTATTCCCTATGGTTGGTTATCCAAAATGAGGGATAGTTTTAATCAAGCTAAAAGATCGTTTGATGATGTTGTCTATATTGCTCAAAAAGATACCGAAAGTAAGTTAGACGATTACGGAAATAAAAAATATTTAGAGCCTAAAAAATTGTTTTGTTGTGTTTCTCCTTTAGATGGATACAGTGATGTAACAGCTTATGGAGAGAAAGTCACAAAGACTTATAAGACGTTTTTAAGCAAAAGAATATTTAACAATGTTTTTCATGAAGGAGACAAAGTTTATTTAGATGGAGTTACTCCCGAAGGTGAAAAGACATATGGTAGCAAAGCTAACTACTTGATAGACTCGGTTAGAAATCAAAACAAAAAGATATGTATTTATTTTCAAAAAATATCGAAAGGTAGTGAATAAGTATGAAATTAAGAAACATTAAAACGAAAGTTGTAAAAGATGTTGAAGATAAAATTGTAGCTGATTATTTATCCACTAAAGAATGGGAGATTTTAGACGAAAAAGAAGATGTAGAAAAAACTCCTAAAACTCCTAAACAAGCCTAATCACTATGAAGTATCAAATCAACGTTGAATTAAGTCAACAAGGAATACAGCACGTCATGGATGCGCTACAAGAGTATTCAAAAAGATTGCCTTTAGTAAGCAAAACATTTATTCAATATTCTCTTGATTTTTTAGAAAATCTAGCAAAAGAAAATATTGATAATACCACTGGTTCAAGCGAATGGTATCAAGTAACGGGTACATTGAAACATAGCTTTACAAAGCAATGGTCAAATTTCTATGGAGAACTTATTAATCATGCTATGTATGCTTGCTATGTAGAATTTGGGACCGGTGAATTTGCCAGTAAAGGTGATGGCAGACAAGGCGGTTGGTTATTCAAAGACAAGGACGGTGTGTTGAGATTTACACACGGGACAAAACCACATTTCTTTATGCAAAATGCAATAGATGTTTATTGGAGTGCAGGAACATACAGAACAATTTGGGATAAAGCTTTTAATGATGTTATGGGGGAGGTGCTCAAATGATGGCTGATTATTTTGAAAAGCTGTTTCAAGGTTTAAAGGCATACGTTAGTCGCAAAAGTATTTATGCACCATATATTTCAAAAAAAGCGAAGGAGTCCGTTTTCCCACTTGTTGTATTGTCTGTATCAAATAATACAAATATTGCAAATTTAGGATTTTATGAACAAATCGACATGTTATCTCTAACTGTTGAAATTAGTACGATAAACCTTGAATTTGATGGAGAAATGGTGGATGCAATGATTGTAGCAAATGAATTGCATAAGTTAGTCAATGAATATATGGGTGTCATGTGCGGTTTAAAAAGAACATACGATTCGCCAACACCGAACGTGGATAAAAACGTATATCGAATTGTTATGCGATATACAGTAAAAATTAACAGAACAAAAAACATGATCTATTAAAAAAGGAGGAAGTACAATGCAATTATATGAAGAATTTGGCGATAGTCGTGTCATTACGGGTATTGGTAGTGCTTTATATTATAAAAATGGAAGTGGTAAGTTTTCTTTATTATTACCTTTAGAAACAGTACCTTCTATTGCAAGTAACCCTGAAAGTATTGAATTTGATGTCACTACTTCAACAACTAAAGGTAAAATCAACGGTAAAGTTACATTAGATGAAAAAGAAGTTGATGTATATAACCACCGAGACAAAGCTCTTGAAGGTAAGACTTTAGAATTCTTAAAAGTGTCTCCTGATTATTCAGCAGAAAGATTTACTGGTACAGTTTCAATTACTTCACAAGACTCTACAAGTGATAACCCTGAAAAAGCAACAATGAAAATTGTTCCAAAATCATTTGAGGGATTTATTGAAAACTGTTACGATTTAATTCAACCTACATGTCATTTTAGTTCAGAAATCGAAAGTGTTGTTTATTTAAATAGCGCTAGTAAAGACCAAACTTTCAAGGCAACTGTTGAATTAATTCCTGCTGATGGTACAGTGAAAGCTACTTCTTTAACTCCTAGTGTTGCAACAGTTACTTGTACTGGTGGCAATTTAGTCATCACACCAGTTGCTAAAGGTAGCTGTATTGTTGAATTAGAAGCATCTAAAGAAGAATACGCACCATGGACTACAACAATTTTAGTAATTGTTAAGTAGTCTTTTTTAGTATTAGAATTGGAGGATATGAATTATGAAGTTATTTGAATATGAATATAACGGTGAAAACTATGTTTTTGAAACTACAAATAAAGCTAGAGCAGAATTAAAAGATTTACAAATGAAAGGTGTTAAAGATTTTAGTGCAGGTGATTATCTAGAATTAATGACAGACATTAAAAATTTAGAAATTGAAGGTGCTAAAATTGATGTAATGCCTGAAAGCGAAGAAAAAGCGGAGTTAGCTTCTATCTTGGAACAAAAATTAATAGCGGTAGCAGACAAAACCCAAGCTATGTCTATCGTTTTAGATAATGCTGAATTAACAACGTTAGATACTATGTATGTGATCTTGAAAAATACTAGAAAATTCAAAGGCAATTTATCTAGAGAATTATTTGACGACATTATCTATGACATGGAAGAAAAAATGGGTGATTTAAAAGTATTTGAAAAGTTGGAGGAAGCGAAGCAAAAAGCTTTTTCAGTATTCGAGGAAATGACGAAGGCGGAAGCAAAATTCAAAAAGAAAGAAACCTCACCCTCGAAGAAAAACTCGAAGAAATCCAAAATGAACTAAAAGAATTTGAAGTAAGAAAAAAATACTCAACAGAGGAAGAATACTATTTGATGGAATTTCTTCCTCTTGCTTTAGAATATGGAATGAGCGTTGATATGTTTTGGTATTATGATGAAGATTATTTCAAAGCATATCAAAAAGCTTATTTTAATCGTTTGAACAGAGAAAAGTGGATAGAGGGTAAATATATCCTAGATGCCCTTTATGAAGTTTCAACAACAATTATGCCCGTTCTTTGCTACAACGGATTTAGTGGTTTCAAACCAAAGGACATAGACACAATACCTTATAGAAATAAGCCTATAGATTTTATGAATTTAGATAGGTTGAAGGAGAAAGAAAAACATGAAATAACAGAAGAAGAGAGAGAAAAAAGATACAGAGATAGATTGAATTATTGGGTGTAATTCTAACTATCTCTTTTTTTGTTATCTCTTTTTTATAAGGAGGTGTATTTATGGACAATCAAACGGATATTGGTGTTGTTATTTCAACAAAGATTGACAAAGCAATACAAAGTGCAAATCTTTTGAACAAAAAATTAAAAGAAACTCAAAAGAGTATGAAAAAGCTTGGTGTTGATAGTTCAAGTATTAACAGATCATTATCCAAAGTAAACACTTCTAAAATTAAAAACTTGTCTAGCGATGCAAAAAGAGCTAGTTCAAGCATGGGTGGTTTGTCAAAACAAATAAAAGAAGCTACAAACGGTTTACATAAAGGTTTTGACCTAGGAAAAATGTATTTCATGTTTAATACATTAAAACCAGTCATGCAAGGGATTGGTGGCATTATTGAAAAATCG
>ERZ827117.2258-NODE-2258-length-11394-cov-4.073022_pt1 | contig 11394 bp, 13 predicted proteins | sample MGYA00519920_ERZ827117 | MGnify/ENA primary metagenome ERZ827117 (study PRJEB31778, sample SAMEA3449260) | human gut metagenome | biome: human gut; feature: human-associated habitat; material: faeces | place: United Kingdom | collected 2010/2012 ...
ACTGACTCTGCCATGATCTTACTGATTCCAACCATGACTCGGTCACCCCCTCTGACGCGGGAGGCAGCTGGCGTATCATTGTAGTCTTTCCCGCCGCAATTATGGTCAGCCAGACCAGCCCGCCGGGCTTGCCGGGAAAGGAACGTACCTGTTATGCTGGGTATTCGGTTGTCAAGGAGCTTGGCTTATGACAGCTGTTCGCTGTCAATATCAATTAGAGCCAAATCCTTAAGAATAGATAATATGTAAATGCGTTCTCTTTCGGGGACCATATACATGATTCTCTGCAATGCCAGCGTTTCTTCCGGGTCAAGGAAGCGGAGGTGCTTTCTTTTAACTTCCAGCTTTACTCCGCCGTGGCGGCCAACTTGCGATATTATGTGGTAACTCAGTGATAGAACATCGACATCATTTCGAATTGTCGTGTAAGATACTCCGTACCGCGCCGCCAGAGGTCTCATCTTGACATAATCGTTTGCGAAATATAAAATTTCAGCAATTTCACGCCGCCGTTCTTGAGTATCTATCACTTAGTCACCTCCCTTGCTCGGATTGGCTCTATAGTCAGGCTACTACCTCTTGTGCAAAAAAGCCTTGCACTTTTTATAATTTCTTTTTGCGCACAGAATCTTTTTGCAGTAATACCAATCCTTAAGGAAAAACAGGTCATGCGTTCACTTTGCGCATGACCTGTTTTTCGTCACTAAATGTACGTTTTTCGCCTTAGAATAGTTACAATCACACTCCTTGTTCTGCCCTATCCCTGTCAAGTCTTATTCACGACCTACTTTGTATAAAAAAGTTCAAAAATTAGCATTTATAGGTCTATGTATAGCACTATTTAGCCCTCAAATATTATCGGTGAAACTGATACCCTTATTTTGAGGTGACTACAATGCAAGATATTTATACGTTAATCGGTCAAAATATTCGCCACCGGCGCAAAGAAAAGCACTTGACTCAAGAAGCTCTCGCTTCAGATGTCGAAACTTCCGCACAATATATCAGCCGTATCGAGCGCGGGCAGGTCTGCCCATCTCTTGAATTTCTTTATAGATTGTCCTCTGCCTTGGAATGTTCCATTTATGCATTGCTCCCATCTTCGACTCCAAACGCACCAACAAGTTTCTTTTCTCAGGAACTGGCCAGCCAACTTAATAGTTGTGATCCTCAAAAGCAACAGTTTTTAATGAATTTTATTTCGTGGTATCTTCAGCAGCCAAATTCATCCATTTGAATAGACCATTTTTATAGGTCGAAGGAATTTTATGCTCGCACTGTATATTTCCCTGTTAGATACTGAAGAACAGATTAGCAAGTTCGAACACATCTATACCAAATATAAGGGGCTTATGTTTTATACGGCCAACGGAGTTCTTCACGATCCTTATTTGGCCGAGGATGCGGTTCATGAAACCTTTTTGGATATAATACGGATTATAGATAGTATACGCGCCAACAACGAAAAGGAACTGTCCCAATTTCTCAAGACGCTGACCCACCATAAAGCCGTTGATATCATTCGCAAATGTAGCTCGCAGAAAAAGTCCGATACCGAAATAGAAACGCTCGAAACCATAAAGTCTGACGTAAATGCTGAGACCATCGTAATCGATAAAATCGATTACGAAAATATGCTGCTTTTGGTTCAGTCCATGGATGAGAAGTATAAAACGCCGTTGCTTTTAAAGGTTCAGGGCTATAAAGTCAGCGAGATTGCCGAAATCCTCAACATTTCACCCGGAAATGTAAAGGTTCGCTTGTACCGTGCGCGTAAAATCATTCTGTCCGGATTGGAGGAAGAAGGTAATGAATGATGACAAAATCCGTATTTCCCCAGATGCCTTGATCACAATGATCGTGACGGAAGCACAGAACCGAGAGCTCGCGCAAATGCCAAGCCTTGAAGAAATGAATGAGGCATTTCATCCTTCTGAAAAGTTTTTGGGCAAGATGGATTCTCTCATCCGGGAAACTAAAAGTAAGGCGAAGCATAAGCAACACGTTCTTAGCTTCAAAAGATTTTTCATTACTTTCGCTACAGCTCTATCTATCTTTTCATGTACCATGCTCCCCGTTAAAGCGGTGCGGGAGGCTGTTGTGACCACGCTTCTTGAATGGCATGATAAATTTGTATCGGTTATGTTTGTCGATGATGCTGGTACATCCGCTACAGACACATTCCAGGTGACTACTGCCTATATTCCTTCCGGGCTTACACAAATAGAGTCCTCACCCAACGATTCCAACACTTATTATGCTCTATATGAAGATGAGCAAGGGCATACGTTTTCAATTCGGATACTTCCAATTGAAAATGTACAGGTTACTTCTTTGGATAGCGAATTTTCTTCATATTATTCACTAAGTTTCGATGGCACACAAGCTATTTGGGGCATCATGGATGATGGTTTGAATGCCCTTCTATGGGAAAAAGGGGGACTATCATTCAAAATCAGCGGTTACTTTGATTTATCTGAAATCGTCAAGGTTGCCAAGGGCATAGAAATAAAATAATTTCCACGTTTTTGTAACCTTTTTTTGTTTCTGTACGAATACCTTTATAAGAGGTTCGTATAAAAACATAAAGGAGCAAAACAATGAAAAAAAGACTTTGTGCCGTTCTTGTCACACTTTTGGCACTTATGATGTTTGCTACATCTGCTTTCGCTGCTGAAATGCGTTGGCGTAATGTTGCATCGCTTTCTCCCAGCATTTCCGCAGGCGATGGCAGATACACTTGTGAAGTCTATGGTTTATCTGGTACCACGAAAATCGATTGCACGCTCGTCCTCTACGAGAAGAGCTGGCTTGGCACTTATTCGGAGGTTTCTCGCTCGTCCTCGACTTATTATGGCCAAGTACATGAATTTTCCGGCAGCACTAACATCAAATCTGGCACCACCTATAAGCTGGTAACCACTGCAACTGTCACACGCAATGGCTCTGCCGAAACAGTCAGCAACACATTTGAAAAGAAGTGCTGACCGTCCAAATACAACAATAAATAATATAAGAACCTCCCAAAATCCTCGGCTTTATACAGCCGAGGATTTTTTGTTTGGTTTGTAACCAAATGTCGATTTCAAACGGACTATTACGTACTCTAAAATAAATAGTCGATATATAGGGAGGGGAGTTTGTGCTGGTGTTCTATCTCGCATCGCTTGATGACGATGCGGAAAAAGACAAATTTGAATACATATATCGAAAATACTACTTGTTTATGCTGCGTACGGCATCTTCCATCATAAAGAATCCCTCACTTGCCGAGGATGCGGTCCACGAAACCTTTGTGCAGCTTCTCAACGAAATCGATACACTCAGGATCGACAATGAAAAAGCATTGAAGTCTTACCTATATATACTCACCCGTGAAAGAACGATTGATTTTCTTCGAAAGTGGGAACGTCGCCGAGGTTCTCCATTGGACTACGAAAGCCGTTTAGCTGCGCTGGATAGCTTTGTCGAGCCTGAGGAAATCGCTTTAACAAATCTTCAATTAGATAAGGCCATCGCGTTGCTTTCCGAAATACCATCTATTTACAGCCGCACCTTAATGCTACGAGTAAAAGGCTATTCTATCCGCGAAATAGCGCAGATTACAAATTCGAGTGAGTCAAATGTTAAGACACGCATACATCGTGCACGGGCTTTTCTGCTCAAATCTTTCGACTCTTAACGGGAAAAATTTTTGAAGCTGGTTTACATTTACAGATGATTTTTCTCTTTCCCCTTTCAGGAGGGGAAGAAGAAAATGGAATCATCTCTTTATTCTTGTATTCAAGCTATCCAAGACGGCGACAAAGAGCAGGCGCTTGCTTTTCTGGAGAAGTTTTCTCCCTTGCTCAAGAAGTATGCATACTTCCTGCAAACGGAAGATGCGCTGCAAGAGCTTCAGTGCTTTCTGTTGGCTTTCGTTAAAAATTTACATCTCAATAAGTTGACTTCAAGCACTGATGGTGCTATCATTAGCTATATCAATAAGACGATATATCATCATTATATCGCACTTTCGAAGGGCAACCGAAACAAAATTCCAACAGTGTCCATTGAGGACAAGTCGGACTTCGATCCGTTGCAGTTTGATTCTAACTTTGGTGAATCTGATACATATTCAAATCTCTTGCTGATGGATCTCCAACGTGCATTGACGGCTGACGAATACCATGTCATCTATGACCACTTTTTCCGTCAATATAGCATTCAGGAGATTGCTGCAAGAGACAAGAAATCTCGGCAAGCCATAAACAAATGCAAAAAGACTGCATTAGAGAAATTACGTCATTATTGGGGAATCAAGCAATAATCATCATGTATGCTGTTACCGCTTTTCAATTTTCCGGGCTGTTTCGCAGAGAAATTCAAAGGAGGTATCTGTTATGAAGCATCCGATTGCTAAAGTTGTTCTTCCGATTACCTTAAGTGCTTTTCTTTTAACAGGCTGTCAATCGCCTTCCACGTCGGTTTCATCACCCAGCTTGTCTCAGCCTTCTTCCGCACCTCCTGCTACGACCTCTCCTATGCCAGAGAAAGCAGCTTCGTCAACGCCTACGGTAGAAAATCCACTGGATACATCTGAGTCGGAATCATCAAACATTGACGCTTCAACAGCGTCCGGTTCAGCGTCATCAGACATTAAGGAGGAACCATATCTATCATCACAAGATTTGCAAGTGCCAGTCCCTGATTTTTTAACCGATGAGCAGAAGCTACTTTATCTGCGCGCTTATAAAATGATGCTTATACGCATCGGCACTTATGCCATTGATGATACGCAATATTTCCCTTGCGATAATCCAGATACCACACGAACATATACGGATACCATTTCTGTCGATGGATATGAATACACCCCTGCACTAAATCATTACCGACAATGGGATTCGTTTTATAGCACATTACGCAGTATTTTTACCGAGAGTTTTCTTGATTCCGATTATCTATCCTCCGATGGGGTGACCTATTTCCGCCCAATAGAGGGAAATATGTATTATATTTCGACTGAGCGCGGTTTTGACCCCGGATATAACCAAGATTCAACATTGATGGATTTTTCTTTGCGGGAAGATACCCCTGACAAAATTGTTATCCAAGTGACTGCAACCTATGCCATTGATGAATCAAGCAGCCAAGCCTTCCGTCAAGCGGTTCTGGATGGACTCATATCTAACACAAAAAATTACTCAATTGCACTGGTTCGAGGAGATGACGGATGGCGTTTTTCTCAATTTGATGTTCCCTACTAAGGCATACTAAGATTAAGATCCATCCAAAAGAGCCTTTGTGTGATTTCAAAATCACACAAAGGCTCCGAGGTATAACTTGGTCAAATATGCTATACAGCTATGGTTACTTTGTGATGGGAATTTTCATTACTGTAGCGAACCACTTGGAATTGCATTAATTGCGCTTGGTGAGGATATAATTCACGACCGTTGTCATCGAGTTGCGATTCATGGCTTCTTGCAGCGTATATTTACTGCCAGTGCCGGGATCAAGAACAATGAGTTCAGAAGTCGATGCACCGTTGCCAGTGTAGCCAACGCCGACAACAAAGTGTGTAGTGCTATTGTTCTTCAACTTGATGATAATAGGATTGTTTGCCTGAATCTGTGCTTTTGCAACGGCAAACACATTGCGCGTACCACTGGGAATGTAGCCATCCGCTTTGATTTCACCTGCACAACTAGAAGGAATTCTCCAATAAACCAGACCGGTGTCGGACCACTTGCACTCCTGATAAATTTCATTGGCGGAATACTGGCGAGGGCCAAAAATATTGGCAATATCAAGCAAGCAAGTAAGCGAGCAACCATATCTATCGCAAATACTCATAACCTCCGGTGTAAACTGACTCCAGTTGTAAGTTCTGTTGGTAGGCAGATCAATCTCACCCTTGGTGCTGGAACCACTTACCTTTTCCAGCTTAAAATACTGGCGATTACTATTGATTTTGCTGGTCCAGTACAGATAGTTGTCATCTGTGTTTTTGGTCAGGTAAAGGCCGCGCTTTGCCAGTTTGATACGCATATTGCCATTTTCCGTTTCGGTATTGATAAGCGAATCTTTCTGCGTTTCGGTTGCACCGTCATAATACCATACGATTGCGTTGTTATTGCCACTGTGTCGATTCATAACTTTACTAGTGTCACGTGCCAAGCGCATCAGTACAAGGTCGTCAACATAGTCAAGGCCCCACTTCTGGTCATTGTTGTCCAGCCAAGTATACAGCAACAGACGTGTGCCATTTGCTACAGCAGAACTGTTATCAGTAGAATAAAGATTGACAACGTTACCCGTGGCCGGATGGATAATTTTGTAATAGTCCATTTTGTTTCTCCTTTGCTTAATTTTCCGTTTAGTACCTCGTCAGGTGCTTTTTTGAACGTTCATTAAGTAAAGAGAATAGGAAGAAGCTTTTGTAAACCAACACTTAAAAAACATTGGAAGGTTATGTATTATGAAAAAAAATTGCCTTTTCTTGCTTGGATTTTCCCTCGCTGTCTTTGCTTCCGGGTGTGCAGTAACACTACCATTCCATAAATCAGAGAGTACATCGGTATCTTCATCGGAAGATTTGTCTACTGATGATGAAAACAATATTGAATCTATTTCCAATGAAACGCAATTGCCATTTGATACCCCTGAAAATATCTCCGAAGATGATTCTGAAACGCAACAAAGTTCTATTTCAGAAGAGAACAGTCTCGAAAATGCTTCTGCCGATGGGCTTGTGAAATATGATTCTATTTATGACATCCCTTTTGTCTCACTGGATTTCACTAACAATGGTAACAGTTTGACTAGAAACGGATATCCTTGGGTTTCGGCCCCTGGTACACAAAAATTCGGAAATCTATGTTTCAGTGATGGAGAAACACTTTACATACAGTGCTTTTTATCAGATGATCCAGATGATGGGTTCCGCTGGTTTTGGGTATGCTTTGACAACTGCCACAAAAATTCATCCACATTTTTACCTGAAGAAACAGACAACGAGTTGTTCACCCATGCAAGCGGTTACACCCTTTACACCGATGATGGTTACGAATATACACTCGCGCCGTGCGATGAAGAATAGTTTCTCACTCGAAAGTCCCCGCAGAGAAGAACCCTGCGGGGACTATATCAAAAGAATTTACTCCTTGCTCGGAATTCGAATTTCGATAACACCAAGGGCTGAATAGCTATCCTGCATGGCGGTCAAAATTGGCACTCGCCGGCCTTCATAAGAAGAATCGGTTTTCTCATAGGGGTCAAGCACATTGATACCCGCCGTGGCCCAAGTGGAGCCATTTTCTCCCGTAACCTCATATGCAACAAACCAGTGCTGGTTTTTGCCACTGCCTTTTGCGTGGCAGGCAACAGGAGTGCCGTTTCGAACATAGGATCGAATGGTCTCAATGGTTTCGGCTTCGCTCGCGGCAGAAAGGGATACACATGTCTGAAGAGAAAAGCCATCGGGCCCACGCCACTTCTCGTAACCCCGCCAATCTTCATAATAATAGTCTTTAAAATCATCGATCGTGTAGGTCTTTTTATTCAGCCAAGACGCAAGATCAACACCACAGCAAACAGCGCATCCCCAATTTTTAATCCATTCGCTGTTGCTCCGATATTTTTGATTTACATTAACCGACATAGGAATCGTGTTTGCACCTGCACCCGTGTTGCGCTTCTCGATTAGCTTCCATACCTGATCTGCACGCACATCACGCACAGCCCATTTTACGTTCGAACCACTTTTGGTGCTTTCAGCCGTCAGATACAGATTGTTATCCGCCTCATTTCGATAGCACTGAATCAGATAGAGGTTCTGGCTTGCGTCAATCGTCTTAAAATTGATTTTGGAATCATTCGTGTTATCGCTCCAAGTATGAATATCACAGTTACCATATTTATCGGAACCCAGCCAGATATTCAATGCGTAGTTATTGTTGATTTCACTTTTGATTCGCGCATAGCCGTTGGAAACATCAATACGCCAGAGCTGGTCTGCAATCTCCTGTTTGTCCCATACAACTACATTGCGGTTCTGAGAAACCTGAGTATTGCCATAGACGCTTAGCGCAACATTAGTATTGTATCGGGGAACAATCCAATAAGTCTTGCCGTTTTCGTAGCCCATAAAAATATAACTTCCTTTCTTTTTTGCACCTCGTCAGGTGCTTTTTTGAACGTTCATTAAGTAAAGAGAATAAGAAACACTTTTTGTAAACCAATATTTTAGAAAATCAAGATTATATTATAAGCTCCCGGAAGGAACCGGCATAATTTCGTCGCTATCTCCTACTTCCGTCCAAATCAAGCAAGTATCATCAAATGAATTTCTGATTTTCTGGCCGCTATGGGATCCAAACATCGAAAAGGAACTTGACAGTTCAGTGAAATTCACGCTTATAAACAACGACGGAAAGTGGAAGATTGATGCAATTGTGGGAATCAAGCAATAATCATCATGTATGTTGTTACCGCTTTTCAATTTTCCGGGCTGTTTCGCAGAGAAATTCAAAGGAGGTATCTGTTATGAAGCATCCGATTACTAAAATTATTTTTCCGATTACCTTAAGTACTTTGCTTTTAACAGGCTGTCAATCGCCTTCCACATCGGGTTCATCGCCCAGCTTGTCTCAGCCTTCTACCGTAATCCCCTCTGCTACGGTCTCTCCTGTGCCAGATGAGCCTGCTTCGTCAACGCCTATGGTAGAAAATCCACAGGATACGGCATCCGAGGCAGAACCGTCCGAGGATATTATGCAAAAGGAAATAGATACGTCCGATTGGATGCCCGCTGATCCTTTCGACATTGACTTGGCAGAGATTGAAGACTTTCTGAATGATAGTAAGTTGTTGGGTATTTTAAGTGGGCGTAATACAAAAGTTATTTTGTCTGAATCCGATGAGTCCAGGCAGTATTTAAGGTGGGCTGTATCCCTCTGCTTAACACAGGCCGCTTCCGACAAAGGGCTTCCTTTGCAAACCAACGAAGATGGTGTGCCTTATTTTCCAATTTCCGATTTTGAAGAAGCCGCATATGAACTGTTTGGAATCCAATACGACTTTTCTTCTTTGGCTGAATCTGCATCTGACCGCGCCCCAGACGGGATGCTTTGTGTGACATGGGGCTATGAAAATTCATTGGCTGGAACCACTATCCAAGAGAACACCTTATTAAAGGGAAATGGAGAATATTCTGCTATCCTAGAAAATCAATTTTATAATCCGGGAGAGGATCCCACAGTTTATCTTGAGCAAATTGTATTCTCCCAAAATAATTCTTATCGGTTTTCACCTATTCGTATTTCGCAAGTTAAAAGTATACAGTAAAAAGCAGGTACAGCAACCAAATACCCACAAGGGAGTTTTGCTGTACCTGCCAATAAAGCTTTAGTAAGTAATTTTATATGTTACATATCAATCAAGACCTATCAACATGATATGAACGTTCACTAAGTAAAGAGAATATAATGCATCTTTTGTAAACCGATATTTTAGAAATATCAAGATTGCTATTTAGTATTTAAGGGGGGTAAGATTATGAATTTTCAAAAAGCAGCATCTGTTCTTTTAAGTGCGTTAAGCGTCTGCTTCTTATCGAGTTGTGATATTTCATTAGAAGAGCCTGCTCCTTCTAGCAAGTCCCAAGACGGTTCAGTTCTTTCCAATAGCCACGAGGAAAGTACATTCACTACAGATTCAAGCATCTCTAAATCGGAAAGTTCTGCTCCATCAAGTCCTGTAGCAACAGACACCCCAGAACAATCCCCTATAGATACCACAAAGGAATATTCGGATCTTTCCTTTTTAACAACTGACCAACAAGAATTGTATCGGGTTGCTTATGATGCTAAAGATGGATTGTACGGTATGGGAGATAACCTTATGTATCTATGGGGCTATCGACCTGTTTTGGACGATAACGAAGCTGTCGTTTACATAGACGAAGACTATGTTTTATACGATGCTAATTTTTATGAATTCTCAAATCATATCCACCAAATTTTCACAGATAGTTTTCTTGCTAACTCCGACTATTCTGTAAAGTTCATTAATTACGATGGAGATGTTGCGGTCAACTACAGCCTCAAAAAAGATATGGTGTATGGTACAACCATTCAAGTTAATGAAGCCTTTCCCGACACGTATCGCTTGGTTTGCAGTTCAGAAAACAGCATTGATTTCACATTAATTTCCCATTATGATCGAAATGGATGGAATGGTCAAAATGATTCAATTGATGTTTACACTATCGAGTATCCAATACGCATGATTAAATTGTCTGACGGTTGGCGTATTGATGAATTTCATACCACCATGTTCGGGTGACATAATCAAGGGAGACTAGTCTCCCAGTCTCCCTCGATTCTTGTAGTTTTTCCTTTACATGACGTTTGCCGTTATAGCAGCGCTTTTGACATCAATGTTTAGATGGTGCTTTGCGGATTTTGGTAATTCCCAAAGATGTACCGTTGCAACTAAGATTCATGCCCGCCGCCAAAGATTTTCTCGTACCGTCTGCAGGATCAATAATGATGATATCTTCAAAACTGGAACCGCTCGTATAATCAAATGCGAGCATCCAATGCCCCTCCCCACCGGGGCAATAGCAAATTGGCGGGATACCTGTATCAATGATAGATTTAATATATGCCACCGTTTCTGCATCCGTCGGGCGTTTTGCCACCTCCGTATCCAAAATAAAGCTCCAACCATTTTTCGTCAGCCATGTGTAACCTTTGTTGGAATTCCAGAGCTTGATGTTCCCATCGCTTGTGGTAACGTATCCATCAAAAGAGGTCACCGTATAATTTTCTCTGTCCCGATACGCCGCAGCCATAATGCCCGCCGTAACAGCACACCCATTGCCTTGGAACCAAGGTTCCGGATGATTTTTCTGGCTCAGCCATACAGGGATAACAATTTTCCCGCTAGTGCTACCACCGCCGCTAGTCTGCGTAGTGCAAAGCTGCCATACCTGATTATCTGCACCAGATGCACTTTCCCACGTCAGAGAAGCACCGTTCGAATTGGATGCCGGAGTCAGGTACAGGTCGTGCTTGATCATCTTGATGCGGTACAGATTGTTTGTTGCATCGACAGTCAGCAGATCAATCAGCGCATCTCTTTCGTTACCAGAAACCCGAAAGAAATCGCACACGCTGCCAGCCCCGCGGCCATAGATGTTCAGACCATACGCATTGTTGAGGTCAGAAAGCAGCTGGCATCCACCGCTAACCTGATGGATTTTAAGGCGTTGATCTGCTGCACCAGTTGCCGCATACAGCGTAGCTTTCTGGTGATCTGCAATGCTACCATTGCCATAGCGATTCAGCCAGAAACTGCTGTTGCCGCGATACGGACGAAAATAGTAAGATTGCTCAAAAGTGTAAG
>ERZ827117.2259-NODE-2259-length-11383-cov-3.203478_pt1 | contig 11383 bp, 8 predicted proteins | sample MGYA00519920_ERZ827117 | MGnify/ENA primary metagenome ERZ827117 (study PRJEB31778, sample SAMEA3449260) | human gut metagenome | biome: human gut; feature: human-associated habitat; material: faeces | place: United Kingdom | collected 2010/2012 ...
CAGCAAGTGTTTCACTGCTGAGTGAACAGTAACGAAAAGTTACCTGTTGTTTGCCGGGTACCGGTGAAGTGTAATGCAGCAGGAAAGAATCCGGTAAAGGAAAAAAGCTCCGCCGGAAAAAAGGTGGTATTTCCGGTGGAGCTCTGTGAAAAAAGTGATCAGAATTTTACTGATGATAATAAGAGAGGAAGTCGGTGAGCTTTCCAACCGCATCCTTTAAAACTTCAATTCGCGGCAGGTAAACAACGCGGAAGTGATCCGGCTGTCCCCAGTTGAAGCCGCCGCCGTGGACGATCAGAAGTTTTTTGTCGCGCAGCAGATCGAGAGCAAATTTTTCGTCGTTTGTGATATTGAACTTTTTCGTGTCAATTTTCGGGAACATGTAGAACGCAGCTTTTGGTTTGACTGCGGTGATACCCGGAATATCGCAGAATGCCTTGTAAACGTATTCGCGCTGCTCGTAAATCCGTCCGCCCGGAACAATGTAGTCGTTGACGCTCTGGTGGCCGCCAAGAGCGGTCTGGACAACGGACTGGGCCGGAACATTGGAGCAGAGACGCATGTTAGAAAGCATTTTGAGTCCTTCAATATAGTCCTTTGCGATAGCTTTATTTCCGCTTGAGATCATCCAGCCGATACGGAAGCCTGCGATCATGTGCGATTTGGAAAGACCACTGAAGGTGACACAGAACAGATCCGGTGCGAGGGATGCAATGGAAACATGCTCAAGACCGTCCATGACGAGCCGGTCATAAATTTCATCGGAAAAGATGATCAGCTGATGCTCTCTGGCGAGATCGACAATCTGCTGCAGTACCTCTTTCGGATAGAGTGCACCGGTCGGGTTATTCGGATTGATGATAACGATCGCTTTTGTGCGGTCGGTGATTTTTTTTCGCATATCATCGATGTCCGGATACCATTCGGACTGTTCATCGCAGATGTAGTGGACGGCTTTTCCACCGGCCAGCGTTGCGCAGGCAGTCCAGAGAGGGTAATCCGGGGATGGGATGAGGATTTCATCCCCATCATCCAGAAGAGCGGACATGCAGAGGTTGATCAGCTCACTGACGCCGTTTCCGGTGTAGATATCATCGATAGAAACATTTGGCAGTTTCTTTAACTGCGCATACTGCATGATCGCTTTTCGTGCAGAGAAGAGACCCTGGGAAGGAGAGTAACCCTCGCAGTCGGTAAGCTGATGGCTCATGTCGTAGATGACCTCATCAGGAGTACGGAAGCCAAATGGAGCCGGATTTCCAATGTTCAGTTTCAGAACCTGTGTGCCGCACGCTTCCATGCGGTTTGCTTCTTCTACGACAGGTCCGCGGACATCATATAAGACATTGTCGAGTTTCGATGATTTTTTAAATTCTCGCATAGGGGAACCTCCTGTTTTTGTCTGGGAAAGGGAAGCGGCAGATGGATCAGAAAAGGATTCTGCCGGATCGGAAACCGTATCTGCCGTATAGTTTACTGTGGAATCTTTTGCAAGCAGCCAGTCGGGATCGACCTGGAGCACATCGGCCAGAAAGTGAAGAATGTCGGAGCGCGGAACCGTTTTTCCGCTGACATACTGGCTGACATGGCTTTTTCCAAGTTTCACACCGCGCCGCTGGGCCGCTCGGATCAAATCGACCTGCTTGAACTGTTTCGCCTGCATGGCCAGTTTCAGACGGTCGGAAAAGGTTTCATTTGTCATAGAAAATCTCCTTAAAATAGAATGCAAAATAAAGAAAGTTCAAAACTGTGCTTATTGTAGCATGAGCGGGAAGAAAGTTCAATAGAAAAGCTGAAATTTATAAAAAATATTGAAAAGTTCAAAATAGAAGAAAAATAAGTTCAATTATAATATTTGTCTATTCTGTACAGGTAAAGCGTTAAACCTTGCGCATTTTGCAAATTGACAAACGATGAGATTTCGGTAGAATAAAAAAATAGGATTTTATGCATTTCTGTTGGGATCCGCCAACAGAAACGAGAGTACATTGGGAGAAAAAAGGAGGAAAATGTATGGGGGAAGGTCATAAAAAACTGAATTTTTCCGACTGTATGGGACTTGCGATCGGACAGATCATCGGTTCGGGCATCATGGTACTGACGGGAATCGTCATCGGTCTGACAGGACACGGCATTGCCGCAGCGTTTATTTTAGGTGCCGTGCTTGCCGTTATCACCTGTGTACCGTTCATCATCCTGACGTCCGCAATCCCGTCATCAGGCGCCGGCTTTACTTACATCCGACGATTGATGGGTGAAAAAGCCGGATTTATGTACATTGCGATGTTTGTCTTAAGCCAGGTTCTGATCGCAACGTACGCGAAAGGCTTTGCAAGCTATTTCTGCTCGATTTTTCCGCAGTTTGGCGAGTCGGCTGTCGCAATGGCAGCACTTGTTATCTGCACCGCCATCAATCTCATCGGACTGAAATCGAGCGCACTGGTGCAAAAGGGCATGGTTGTGCTGCTGCTTTTGAGCCTGTTCTTATTTATTGTATTCGGGCTGCCCAAAGTAAGCTGGGATGCCCTGACACCGACGGTATCCAACCTGATGCCGAACGGTCCGAAGAACTTTTTCACAGGCGTGGCACTTTTGAGTTTTGCGTGCGGAGGCGCAAAATTCGTTGCGGAGAACGGAGATGATATCGTGGAGCCGTCCCGCACGATTCCAAAGGTTATCGTGCTTTCCACGAGTATCGTTGCTGTATTCTACGTGCTGATCGGTATCGTGGCAGGCGGCGTGCTTCCGGTCGAAACGGTCGCATTTCAGAATCTGACGCTTGTCGCACAGGAGATTTTTCCAACCTGGCTGTACCTGTTTTTCGTGTTCGGTGGTGCCGTATTTGCGCTGCTTACCACCCTGAACGGAACCTTGAGCTGGGTGACAAGAGGACTGCAGGCTGCCGCAAAACAGGGCTGGCTGCCGGAAAAAACCGCGGAGGAGAATAGAAACGGTGTTCCGGCGATCCTTCTGATGGTCTTTTTCCTGATGGGCGCCATTCCGATCCTTACGGGAATGGATCTGACATTGATTTCCAACATGGGTGTCGGAACCGATATGGTGACGGAATTTATGGTACTCCTGGCCTGCTGGCGTCTGCCGGATATCTTCCCGGAAGAGTATCAGAAATCTGCGTTTTGTATGAAAAAGCGGACACTTCACATTCTGCTGTTTTTCATCGGCATTCTGATGATCGGAACCTCGTATGTCAATCTGTCGGATCTTACGGTTCCCGCGGCGATCGCATGCGGCATCTATATTCTGGTGATGTTTGTTTACACGCAGGTCCGATACCCGTATGTGAAGGGAAAACAGGAAAAGAAAGAAGACAAATAAAGAAGAGAAATGGAGAAGAAACATGAGGGCAACAACAAAAGAGCAGGGCTTTTACAGCCAGATTTTTAAGCTGGTTCTGCCGATTGTGATTCAGAATCTTTTAAGCGCGGCAGTCAACTCTGCCGATGTCGTGATGCTGAACTACGTGGGACAGTCCGCTATTTCCGCGGTATCCCTGGCATCCAACTATGCAAATGTATTATTTATGGTTTATTACGGACTGGGAACAGGAGCAACACTTCTGTGTGCCCAGTACTTTGGAAAAGGCAATATGCGAGCAATTCAGACTGTCGAGGGAATCGCACTTCGATTCTCCGTCATCATCTCCGTCGTTGTGGCAGGAATTGCTTTTACCATGCCACAGATGATGATGCGTCTGTTTACAGATAATGCGGAACTGATCCGGATCGGTGCTTCGTATCTGCGCGTCATGGGTGTGACCTACCTGTGCTGGGGCATTACGGAGATCTATCTTGCGGTGCTTCGAAGCCTCGGCCGTGTGACGATCAGCATGGCGATGAATATGATGGCATTCGCACTGAACGTATTTTTCAACGCATGCTTCATTTTTGGCCTCTTCGGATTTCCGAAGCTTGGAGCAACCGGTGTTGCAATCGCAACGGCGATGTCGCGTGTCATTGAACTGATCGGCTGCGTGATTGTGTCGATTATGAGTAAGGATATCAAGCTCGATCTGCGGTACATGTTCATCCGCAACAAGCTGCTGTTTTCCGATTTTGTGAAGCTTTCACTTCCGGCACTTGGAAATGATCTTTCCTGGGGCGTTGCATTTTCGATGTATTCTGTGATCCTGGGCCATCTGGGAAGCGATGCGGTAGCGGCAAACTCGCTCGTTGTCGTTGTAAGAAATATCGGAACCGTGCTGTGCTTTGGTGTGGCAAGTGCAGGCGGTATTCTGCTTGGAAATGTTATGGGAGAAGGAAATCTGGAAAAGGCGAAGGAATATGCATCGAAACTGCTGAAGCTGACGGTTGTTGCCGGAGCTGTGGGTGGACTGGTTGTGCTGGGTATCACGCCGTTTGTATTGAAATTTGCTTCTTTAAATGAGACCGCGATGCATTATCTGAAATATATGCTGCTGATTAACACCTATTATATTATGGGGACTGCCGTCAATACAACGCTGATTGCCGGAGTATTCCGTGCCGGAGGTGACACAAAGTTCGGACTGGTCTGCGATACGATTGATATGTGGTGCTACGCGGTGCCGCTTGGATTTATTGCAGCGTTTGTCTTCAAGCTTCCTGTCCTTGTGGTTTATTTCCTGTTGTGTACAGATGAGTTTGTAAAATGGCCGTGGGTTCTGAAACGGTATAAGAGCGGACTGTGGGCAAAAAACATTACGCGGGATCATCTGTTTGAGGATGAAGAAAAAGAATAGATGATATAGAAAAAGACATCTGCAGAGGTGAAAAATCACTTCGTTAGATGTCTTTTTTCGTGTTTTTCAAACATGCTCTAGAGAACGGTATATCCTTTGCTCTTTAAGCTTGCTTCTGTCTCGTACACATCCGGTACATGGAACACCATGATCGGGCAGCCGGACTCGCGGTTGAAAGAGAGATAGATATAGTCGATGTCGATATTTGTCTCAAGCAGTGTTTTCAGAAGGGAATTTAAGTTACCCGGCTGATCAACTACCTCGACACCGAGTACATCCGTCTGGCGTGTCATGTAACCGGCAGCCTGAAGCGCCTGCTCTGCTTTATCCGGATCGGAAACGACCATGCGGACAATGCCGTACTCTGCGCTGTCATTGTTGACGGAACCTAAAATGTTGACGTCATTTTCAAACAGAATCTGTGTGATCTGCTGCATCGTGCCTTTTTTATTTTCTGCGAAAATAGAAAGTTGTTTTAACATAATTGGGGCCTCCTAAAATTGATCTGTGATTCCATTATACTGCCAAAATCAAACGCGTCAACGAATTTTGTGAAAGAAGACGAAAAAAGGTGGAAAAAGCGTATCGTTTACAGAAAAATCAATAGAATAAAAGCATCAATATAAAAAATAAAAAAAGAAATCAATGAGCGAAAAAAAGACAGAAAAGTCGGATAATAAGAGAAAATGCACAAAATACAAATAAAATATGAGAAAACGGGTGAAAAAACTTTTGCATAATGACGAAAAATGCGTTACAATAAAAGCGCTATATGTGAATTTGTTATTGGGAGGTATTAGAATTATGGCAACATTTTATGCATCAAAAACAGGAGAAGTATCTGCTAGAGAAAAAGAACATTCCGCGCTGGTACGTGAACTGGCCGGTGAGTGCATGACACTTCTTGAAAACGACGGAACCCTGCCGCTTGCCGGTGCAGGAAAAGTCGCAGTTTATGGTAACGGCGTCCGCCACACGGTAAAAGGGGGTACCGGTTCCGGAGACGTTAACACAAGAACGGTTGTTACGATTGAACAGGGCTTAAAAGAGGCCGGCTTTGAAATTCTGACCGGTAAATGGCTTGACGAATATGACAAAGTGCTTGCAGATGCGCAGGCTGCATATCAGGCAGAGCTGGCAAAAAAAGCAGAGGAGCTTCACATTCCGATTTTTGCTGTCATGTTCTCGGAAGCATTTGCGCAGCCTGATGTACCTGCGATTACCGAAAAAGAGGACACCGATACCGCTATCTACGTTCTGTCAAGAAACTCCGGTGAAGGTGCAGACCGCTATAACAGAGCATGCGATTATCTGCTCGGCGAAAACGAGCTCGCTGACATTGCCTATCTGGCAGAGCATTATGAGAAAACAGTTTTAATTTTGAATATTGCGAACCTTGTAGACACCACAGAGTTAAAGAAAATCAAAGGACTGAATGCAATTCTTCTTGCAGGACAGGCCGGAAATGCAACCGGAAACATCGTTGCAGACGTTGTTCTCGGAAAGAGCATCCCATCAGGAAAGCTGACCGATACATGGGCTGCTTCCTATGAAGACTATCCGTCCTCCGAAAATTTCAGCCACAACAACGGTGACACTAACGATGAGTATTACAGCGATGGCATTTATGTCGGCTACCGTTATTTTGACACCTTCAACGTAACCCCGAACTACTGCTTCGGCTACGGCAAAGGCTATACTGATTTCGAGACGGAAGTAAGGGACGTGAAGGCAGATGATAAGAACGTTACCGTTACCGCATCCGTAAAGAATATTGGTGATACATTCGCCGGAAAAGAAGTCGTACAGGTTTACTATTCCGCACCGGATGGAACGATTGAGAAACCGTATCAGGAGCTTGGCGGCTTCGGAAAATCCGATCTGCTCTCGCCGGGTGAGTCCCAGACGATTACCATTTCCTTCCCGACGAGATCTATGGCTTCCTACGATGAGAAAAAAGCAGCATGGGTACTCGAAGCAGGAACGTATTACATCCGTGTCGGTAACAGCTCCAGAACAACGAAAGTGGCAGCAGCCCTGAATCTCAAAGAGACCGTTGTTACGGTTCAGGGAAAGAATCTCTTCCCGGCAGATGACGCTCCGCAGGAACTCTCCAAAGCAGGCGTAACACCGTACAGCTATGAAGGTGAGGCAGAAGAAAAAGCAGCTGCAAAACAGATTGAGATTTGCAGTAAATGCATCAAGACAGAGACCGTTATTTACAGTGGAACACCGGAAGCATTCCCAGTTTATGAGGGAGAGAAGCTGACTGCGGCAGATGTAAAGAGCGGAAAAGCGACGTTAAAAGATCTCGTATCGCAGCTGACCGTAGAAGAGATGGCTACCGTTTGCAATGGTACGGCAGACGGCCTCGGACAGGAAGGCTTTATCGGATCTTCTTCCGATATGGCGCCTGGAGCAGCGGGAGATACGACTTCCATTCTTCTTGCGGACAGAGGTATTTACAATACGATTCTTGCAGACGGTCCGGCCGGTCTTCGTCTGATTCCGCACTTTGTCGTTGATGCAGACGGAAAGATGGTATCCTCCGGAAATCCTCTGGAAGATGCGTTTAACAAAAATGAAATCGAAGTTCCGGAAGGCGGCACGGAGTATTTCCAGTACTGCACCGCAATCCCGGTAGCAGCGCTTCTTGCACAATCGTGGAACATGGATCTGATTCAGAAATGCGGTGATATCGTCGGAAAAGAGATGGAAGAATTCCACATTTCCGTATGGCTGGCACCTGGCATGAACATTCACAGAAATCCGCTGTGCGGAAGAAACTTCGAGTACTATTCAGAGGATCCGCTTGTGGCAGGTCTGTGTGCAGCAGCCGATACCAGAGGAATCCAGTCCCATGCCGGAATCGGAACCAGTATCAAGCACTTTGCAGCCAACAACCAGGAAGACAACCGTATGTACGTCAATGAGCATATCAGCGAGCGTGCAATGCGTGAAATCTATCTGAAGGGATATGAAATCGCAGTCAAAGAAGGCGGCGCAAGATCCATCATGAGCACTTACGGACCGGTCAACGGCATCTGGACTGCAGGAAATTACGATCTTCTGACCACGATTCTGCGCGGCGAGTGGAACTACGACGGCTTCGTTATGACTGACTGGTGGGCAATGTCAAACCGTGAGGGATATGAAGCAACCAAAACAACCCATGCACCGATGGTATCTGCCGGAAACGATGTCTTCATGGTATGCACCGACTGCTCCGATATGGGACAGGACGATGTGAAAGAGGCACTGGAAAACGGCGAGATCACAAGAGGCGACCTGCAGAGAAATGCGATGAATGTCCTGCATTTCATCCTTGGAACTCCAAGCATCTTACGGTTCCTGGACCGCATCAGCGAGGAAGAGAAAGAAGCACAGGAGCAGATGGGCGACAACGATTTCGTTGCAGCAGATCTTGTAACATACGAGGCAGATCCGGCAACGGGAGATGTTGTGATTGACGCATCCGCATGGAACACGAAAAAAGGAAACAGTGAAGTATGCGGTGTTACGATTCTGGCTGACAAGATGGGAACGTACGATATCGAAATCGAGATGAAATCCGATCTGGAAGACCTCGCACAGCTGCCGGTAACCGTGTACATCGACAATATCGTAAAAACTATGATCAGCATCCGCGGAACAAAAGGTGAGTGGATCAAAGAGACGAGAGACCTTGGCTTCTTCTTCGGCCCGAACCACTACCTGAAGCTGTACTTCGGCGCAAATGGTCTGGAGCTTGGAAAGATCCGCCTGAAGTTAAGAGAAGGCATGGAAGTACTGAGCAAACACGAGGAATAAATAAAAAAAGAAATACAGAGAAAAACCGGAACCCGGGAGCCGCTGCTTAGAAGCGGTGCCGGGTTCCGGTTTTTCGTATGAAAGAAGATTTTTATGGAAGAAGCTGTTTTTTAGTGAAGCTCGTCCTCATCCACATCAATCACATTGTCATCGTGCAGGATTTTCTGCTGGTTGATCTCGGTCTGGATGACGTTTTTGATCCGGCGTTTTGCGCGGCCCATGTAGTAGGTGGTGACAAGATCGGAAATGCCGCTGTAGACAAGGCAGATACCGATGAAAATGTTTGTGGTTGCAACGGCATCAAACGGATTGGTACAGATGATGATGCCGAGAACGCTGGTTAAAAGAGCCAGCAGGAACTCAAGCCACCATTTTTCCAGCCCTGTTTTTTTGAGGTTGAACGCCTTCTGAATGCTGAGCAGTCCGTTTGCCAGAAGGATGATACCGATGACAACCGGGATGAATGCGATTACAAGGTCACTTTCAAAGATAACGAAGCAGCCGAACAGAATCAGTACCAGGGCAACGAACAGATCGTAGCGGAAGAAAAACGGCTCGCCGCGGCTTGCAATGTAGCGGATCAACGCAACAACGCCGCCAAACAGGAGCAGTGCTCCGGCGATATAACAGATCAGCAAACTCGTTTTTACGGGGTAGACGATCAGCACGATACCTAGTATAATAGAGACAGCGGCTGAAAGCAGGAAACTGTTTTTCACATCCTGAAAAAATTGTTTCATAAGGATTCTCCTTTCCACTTGAATGTGGTTTTTCGTTTGCTTTTATAGTAGCTTTTCAAAGCAGAAAAAGCAATGGACAAATTGAAAAAAATGTACGAAGAAATGGAATCGTGAAACGGAAGAAAGAGAGGGTAAAAAAGATGCAGGACGAACAGAAAAAGTTCCAGGAGAAGCTCTCCGAATTGCTGTCATACGCCAGAGACCATGAAAATAAAGTAACGATGAAAGAAGTCAGAGACTTTTTTGAAGACTTTGCACTGGATGAGCAGAAAGTCACCTTTGTCTGCGAATATCTGACGATGGAGCAGGTCGATGTGGCAGATTATGAGCCGGGCGTCGTGCCGGAGGAGACCGAAAAAGAAAAGAAAAAACCGGAGTTTTCCGAGGAGGAGCTGCGTGCCTTACAGCAGTATCTTGACGAACTGCCGGAGACAGAAACACCGTCGGAGGAAGAAACGGCAGAGCTTTACCGGAAAGCGGCAGAGGGCGATTCCCTTGCAAAGAGCATGCTCGTGCAGCTCTGGCTTCCGAAAGTTATTGAGACCGCAAAAGAAATGCACACCCGCGATTTCTTCCTGATGGATCTGGTGCAGGAGGGAAATGTCGGACTTTTAGTAGCGCTGGAGTCCGTTGTAAAAGCTGAGACGGCGGAGCAGGCGATTGATGCGGCTGTGCGTGAGACGATCAGCGATTTCATGGAAGAACACAGAGTTCAGAAACACAAGGACAATACTGTAGTCAATAAAGTAAACCGCTTAAAAGACGCCATCGAGGAACTCTCCGACGGCGATGACATGGATTTCAGTGTGGCAGAGCTTTCCGCGTATCTTGACATGTCCGTGGAAGAGATTGAGGATATTCTGCGGATTGCAGGCGAAGAGCCGTAACAAAAGGCTGGTATTTGCACAGAAACTGTGTGAATTGGCAATAAAACAAAAGCAAAGGAGAAAAATACAATGGTACATCATATTGTTATGTGGAAATTCAAACCGGAAGTAGAGGATGCAAAGAAACCGGAGCTGAAAAAAGCGATGGCAGAGAACCTGAAAAGCCTGGTCGGCAAAGTGCCGGGACTGTTGACGGTTGACTTTGTAGAAGCACCGCTTGCATCTTCCACCCATGATATGGCACTTGTCACAACACTGGAAAAAGCAGAGGATGTAGCTGTATATGCAAAACATCCGGAGCACGTAAAAGTAGCAGACACCTATGTACGTCCGTACACAACGGAGCGTGCAGCACTCGATTACGAAGAGTAAAAACAAGCACGGACTTTAGCTCGTTGCCCGTTTAAATAAAAAAGTATCCCGCTTCCCCAAAAGGAACGGGATACTTTTTTTGTGCCGAGAAGATCAATTCCTGATCTGGTGAATACGTTTCATTTAAGTGTTTTTCTGTTCTTCCTTCTGCAGTTCGTCAATTGTAAGCAGCAGCTCATCGATGGAAACCTTTTCGTCCTTCGGATTTTCCGTAAATTCTCTGACCAGTTCTTCGTACGTTCTTCTTCTGTGTTCCAGCGCTTTCCGCGACCGCTCCCGCCGGATGCGGCGGACATACCGCAGGCGGAGGACAAAGAGCAGAATCAGAACGAGAAGGACAAACGGCATCGCCAGAAAAACAGGATCTGCCTTCCGGATACGGGCAAAAAGGGATGCACCGGCCGAGGCAAGATGGCGGAACCAGGAAGCGGCATGCACAGTGCCTTTCCAGAACGCTGCGAAATGGGAAGCCACAGATGAGAAGGAAACCGTGGATGATGCCGGTGCTTTGGAAACGGCCGGTTCCGGTGTCTGGGTTATGGCCGGTGTTTCGGTCGGCGTCGCAGTGGCAGTCGGCGTCGGTGTCGCCGTCGGAATCGGCTCAAACGTTACGGCAAGGGTATGATCCTTTTGGATATCGGAAAATGTGTAGCTGTCCGGATATTCCGTCACCGGCAGATACAAGCCGTCCACCGAGAGTTTCGCGAGCCGGAAGCCTTCGTCTGCCGTGTAGGAAACTGTTTTTTCCTCTCCGCGGGAAACTTCCCCGCCCTCGGACACCGAGCCATGCTCCGCCGCGGAAGTGGAAACTGTGAACAGATACGGCACCCGGGTGC
>ERZ827117.2268-NODE-2268-length-11342-cov-3.889785_pt1 | contig 11342 bp, 9 predicted proteins | sample MGYA00519920_ERZ827117 | MGnify/ENA primary metagenome ERZ827117 (study PRJEB31778, sample SAMEA3449260) | human gut metagenome | biome: human gut; feature: human-associated habitat; material: faeces | place: United Kingdom | collected 2010/2012 ...
CAATCTGTAAGAATAATTCTCTCATTGCTGTATTGATAGCATCACAAACTAAGTCAGTGTTTAAAGCTTCAAGAATTGTCTTTCCCTGAAGAATTTCAGCTGCCATAGCTGCTGAATGTGTCATACCTGAACATCCGATTGTTTCTACTAATGCTTCTTCAATGATACCTTCTTTAACATTTAAAGTAAGCTTACATGCTCCCTGCTGAGGTGCACACCAGCCTACACCATGTGTAAAGCCTGAAATATCTTCGATTTTTTTTGAATGAACCCATTTTCCTTCTTCTGGAATTGGAGCTGGTTCATGCTTTGCACCCTTAGCTACAGGGCACATCATTTCAACTTCTTTTGAATAAATCATTTGAATAAATACTCCTTTCGAAATATAACCTAGGGAACTATCCCCATATTTTTAGCATAAAACAAGTAATGCTACCCATCTTATGCTATGTATTATTTGTGAGCGTTTAGTCTGCCCACACCTTTGTTTATTTTCTCATAAAATCACAAAATAGTCTATAGTTTTACAAAATCTTTCAAAAAAAATTGTAACTGCAGGTCTTGTTGTAGGTATAACTATTGTTGGATGAGATATTTCAAGATATCCTACATTAAGTGTACTTGTTACGAGAAATGTTAATGAAAGTCAAATGAAAGACCCCTCTTCAATGATTTTTTCATGATATCACTCCTTCAATTTTTATATACAAAATGTATATATTCCTATTTTTTTGCTAATTATGGAACACACTTTCCACATTGTGTAGCTATTTTGTAAGCAAAAATTATATTTTGTTCATTTTTTATTCAAATATTGTTTTTATTTCATTAATAAACAATCTTCCTGCCTTTGAAATATATTTTCCTTTTTTAAATGCTACACACATTTTTCTGCTTGTACTTTCTTTTGTTCCCACTTTGTAATATATAGGATGATTTGCATAATTATTAAATTTAATAGCACTTTCAGCAACAAAAGTCACACCCATTCCAGCCACTGCCATTGCAAATCCTGTTGTTGACTGCTGAATTTCCATTATTTCCTCTGGGCTAATTGAATATTCGTCAAACAATTTGTTTACAATCTTTCTAACTCTTTGGTCTTCATTTAATAATATAAATCTTTCATCTTTAAATTCAGACATATCAACTTCTTTTATAGCTTCATCATTCAGTTTTCCTGCAATTATAGTTTCAGGACTAACCTGATAATCTTTCAACTTTTCATTTATGACATTTTCCCTTGGTACCGCTATAACAATTCTTTCTTCAAATATATCTTCTTTTTCAAATAAACTATCATCTATATCACTGTCAGAAAGGAAAATATCAACCGTACCGTCTAAACATTTCCTTTGAATATCCGGAGTTTTTCCTTCTATTATCTGAAAGTTAATTCCGGGATATTTTTTACTATATTCTGTTAACGCATATGGCAAATAACTCAACGAAAAACATGCAGTACTGCCTAATACAATCGTTCCGGTTTTAAGTTCATTTAAATCCGATATTTCTTTTTCAAAACGTTCTTTAGCTTCTATAACTGAACCCGCATACTCTAAATATGATTTGCCAAATTCTGTAAGTTCAATAGGTGATATACTTCTGTCAAATAAAAGTATTCCCCACTTTTTTTCTAATTTATTGATATATGAACTTAAAGCCGGTTGCGAAATTCCAAGTTTCTTTGATGCTTTAGAAAAGCTTTTTTCTTTCGCCACTTCTTTAACATAATAAAATCCTGTATTCTTCATCTTTTTTCTCCATCCTATTGAATATTAAATTATATTTTATCACTAATACGTCAAATCTGTCGAGTATCCTTTGTAGATTCATTAGGTGCATATAAAAGCAGATGGTATCATTGACACCATCTGCTTTAAAATTCAAATTAATTATTTGATTACTTATTTTGCTGTAATATATCCCTGTGCTGTAAGAAGTTCTGCTGAAAGAACTGCTCCGCCTGCTGCACCTCTTAAAGTATTGTGAGATAATCCTACAAATTTATAATCATATACTGTATCTTCTCTTAATCTACCTACTGAAATTCCCATACCATTTTCAAAGTTTACATCTAATGAAACCTGTGGTCTGTTGTCTTCTTCTAAATACTGGATAAACTGCTTTGGAGCACTTGGAAGATCAAGTTTCTGTGGAAGACCACTGAAGTTTCTTAATTTTTCAATTAATTGTTCCTTTGTAGGTTTCTTAGCAAACTTAACAAATACTGCTGCTGTATGTCCATCAAGAACCGGTACTCTGATACACTGAGTTGTTATTACAGGAGTTGTTGCCTTTTTAATAACACCATCTTCAACTTTTCCCCAAAGTCTAAGTGGTTCCTGTTCTGATTTTTCTTCTTCACCACCAATAAATGGAATTATGTTTCCTTCCATTTCCGGCCAGTCTTTAAATGTTTTACCTGCACCTGAAATTGCCTGATATGTTGTTGCTACAACTTCTGTAGGTTCAAATTCCTTCCATGCTGTAAGAACTGGTGCATAACTCTGTATTGAGCAATTAGGCTTAACTGCTACGAAACCTCTCTTTGTGCCAAGTCTTTCTTTCTGATATTTAATAACTTCATAATGTTCAGGATTAATTTCAGGAACTACCATTGGTACATCAGGTGTCCATCTATGTGCACTATTATTTGAAACTACAGGTGTTTCTGTTTTAGCGTAAGCTTCTTCAATAGCTTTAATTTCATCCTTTGACATATCTACTGCACTAAACACAAAGTCAACTGTTGAAGCTACTGCTTCTACTTCATTAACATTATGAACAATCATATTCTTAACTTTTTCAGGCATAGGTGTTGTCATTTTCCATCTATCGCCTACAGCTTCTTCGTATGTTTTTCCTGCTGAACGTGGGCTTGCAGCTAATGTTGTAACTTCATACCAAGGATGATCTGCAAGTAAAGTTATAAATCTCTGTCCTACCATTCCTGTTGCGCCTAAAACGCCAACCTTTAATTTCTTTTCCATATGACCTCTCCATTTTTTTTATTTTTGGTGATTAATCCACCCATATATTATGAACAATCAGATGTATTATTTATTTAGTATAAATCTGACCAATCATCATCACTGTTAGAATCTGCATCTGTAGAATTACTCTTGTTACTATTATCATTTAATACATCATCTGAAGAATCATTTTTTGTATCATTTGATGAACCATCTTTATCTCCATCAAAGAATATATCTTCAGCTGAATTATTTCCATTACCATTGTTATTAATCTTTGCTGTTTCCTGTTCAGTAGTTGTTTCTTTCTCTTTATCAGTATTTTTTGTGATAACTTCAGTCGTTGTAACTTTCTTGTTATTGCTTTCACTTTCTTTTAAAGAATTAAATCCAACTATTCCTGCTAACGCAATTACTATTACTGCTAACGCAATTACTATTACTATTACGCAAACAAGTACTATACTACTTCTTTTTTTCATATTGTCATTTCTCCTACAATTATATGTCTTGTTTCTCAATTAAGTCAGATGCCGATTATGGGAAACTTTTTTATAGCAAATGAATTTTGCTCATTTTTCCTAATATCAGATTATTTTTCTATGGAAACAGTTGTTTCTTCCACAGTCAATGTTTCTTCGTTAAGAAGCGATTCATCTTCTAACTGTTTTTGTCTTTCTTCTAACTTTTTCCGGTATTCTTCATCATATTTTTGTACTGATGTTTTATATGTATCGCTCATACAATATATTTCTACCTGCATAATTCCATAGCATAAAAGTATAACAACTAAAATACCTATAAACCCTGAAACAGGATTATGTTTTCTAAATACCGGAATGTTATCTATATATTTAAAATCTGACAAAAATAATGCCGGACTTAATACTGCAACGAGAATAAATACATATTTAAATATCTCTAAAACAACATCTAGTGGTTCAAATTTAAGTGATGTAAATTCTCCATATAAACTAAATAACACATATGAAATAACTAATACATAATATAACAATGCCGGAATCATCTTATAAGACTTTCCTGAGCGGAATCCAAACAATTTGACATTGTCATATTTCTGTGGATTTTCAAGTCTGTTACGTTTATTATCATACTTTTTATAAATGTCCCTGTTATTCGCTGTTCTGTATGGTTTATATTTTTTTGTCATTGACTCTCCTAACAATCATTAAATCTGATTAAATATTAATGCCAACAAAAATATTAACAATTAACTTTTAAGATGTCAAAAAGTTCTTCTTTCCGACAATACGGTTATTATAACCACTTTACAATGAAATGTAAATAATTAGTTCACGTATTTAAGATTTAATCTAATAATTAATTGACAACAATTTTATCATTTTGTATTATATATAGGTGTGACACGCTTCTGTGGCTCAGTTGGTAGAGCGACGCACTCGTAATGCGTAGGCCACGGGTTCGAATCCCGTCAGGAGCTGATTAAAAGGCTATTAGATTTACTATTATCTAATAGCCTTTATAAGTTTCATTTATAATTTTTTTATTAACTCTTTACCCATATCGGTTATATCACCTAATACGTCTCCATAATTTGTTACGCCCTCTAAACGACTGTCATTTCTTCCTGAAATATCAGATTCCGTAAGACCTTTTTTAACTCTTGACTGTTTATTGTCCTTTTGAATCAAATTACTAATCTTATAGTTCGTTTCGGTTTCATGATTATGTCTTGCATCACTATTTCTATAACGCATAAAGTTAATAATGTAAAATGCTATACCTGCTAATAAAACAATCCAACTAAAGTCACTATCCTCTGCATTCATATTCCATAGTGCAAATATTACAAAACTAATTATTTCAACGATAAATGATACTAACAATAACCTAGAAATATCAATCGGTACACTTCCCATGGTTTCTCCGGTTCTACCGTTTACAGCTACATAATGTAACCTTTCTTTTTCATTTTTCTTTTCGAGATAACTATATAACCATACCGGCAAATATGAGGCATTCCAGTTTATACCATTATTTTCATAATTTTCTACATCCCAGCGTACGCCTCTGTTGTATTTCTTCGTTGTTGTCTTAGCTGCAATTCGTGATATATCATGAATCTGTTTTGTAGCCAGTGGTTCTATATCTTTCACGTTCATATCTCTCTTTTCAGATGTATACCCTCTTAGATAATTAGAATCAAATTTAACACAATTTTCTGTATCAAATGGCATAATTGAATTAACAATATTGTTAGTCTGTATAGACGAAGCGTTGTCTATTCGTTCTCTGCTTGCTTCAATTGTAAGTCCATTTATTGCTATATCAAATTCTCTTTCTATGTCATATCCCTGAGCATCATAATATGTAACGGAATCTTTAGAATCCTTTTTGTACTGTTTTACTTCTTTTTCAGCTTCTCCTGAAAGTTCAACATGTTCATTTGCATCAACAATCATATAAGGGAAATATACACCCATAACATTTTCTATTGAAAAATCGTTTTTAAACTGCTTATTTGCAAAAAACTTTCTTTTACCGACAAAGTTTTCTATAGATGATTTTGCCTCGTCTTTTGTTATTCTAAAAGGTAAAACAACATCCGGTACTGCTCCATTTGCCACTTTGCTGTTAACTGAAAGTGTATTACGACACCAATGACATCTTGCCTGTGTTGTTTCTCTTGTATCTATAACAACTTCTGCTCCACAACTTGAACACTTTAAGGTAACTATATCTTCACCTGCAGTAATATCCTCTGCTCCTTTGTTTACATGTTCTCCCTCTAGTTTTCCTGCATCCGTAACGATTTCTTCTGATTTTTCAGGTTCAAATTCATATCTACAATAATTACATCTTAATTTTCCTGTTTTAGGATTTTGCGATATGTCAGTTGAGCCACATTTTTCACATTTTATCTGTCCGTTTTCCGACATAAGACCCTCCATCTTTCACAAATTCATATAAATTAAAGTCCTAAAAGTTTTGCTTTTAATGCATCAAATTCTTCCTGCGAAATAATTCCTGCATCTAAAAGTTCTTTTGTTTTTTTTAATTTTTCATATGGATCTTCCTGTGCCGGCTGACCTGCATTCTGTCCCATATTCATATTCTGCTGTCCAAACTGATTATTCATCATTCCGCCAACTGCATTCATTCCCATTCCCATAAATGCCATACCGGATGCTCCACCATTTGGATTTTCACCTGCTGCCTGAAATCCTCTTGCTACAGCCTGATTCATAAATGACGCTCCTCTGTTTCCTGATAATGCGTCAGCTTTTTTCACGTCGCTAATTAACGCTTTAGTATCTTCGTCATATTCAATTGTCTGAATTGCGACCTTAACAATTTCCAATCCTCTGTCACTTTTCCACTGATATGCTTCTTCTACTACCTCAGACAATGATTTTGCAAAGCCAAGCTGGTCAGACTGAATCTTAGTTATTCTGTTACCTCGCTCCGGGTCATTTGTATATTTGGAAAATGCTGCTGAAAGACTTCCAACAACTTCATTAAATAACTGTTCTCCTGCAGGATTATCCATATCTGCAAAGTCAAATACTTCGTTATTAGGCAATAAATATGTAGCAGGCACAAAGTTCTTTACAAATAATATTGGGTCTACAATCTTCATTGTATATGTTCCTCTGGTCATTGCTCCTACCTGAGTTCCCAAATATGCATCATCCCAATATATTTCTGACTGTGTTCCAAATCTGTTATTTGGAATTTCTTTCATATTAACATAAACAGCCAACTGCTGTGCTGATGGTTCACCACCAAATTTAAATCTTTCCCAGGACTGTTTTACTACTGATTCAATTATAGAATCCCCTGCGAAAAATGACTTTGCGTTAACATCATCAGACTTAAAAAGATATTCTCCCGGCTCACATATACAAGCTGTAATTGCACCATCCTGTAATGTTATAAGTGCAGTTCCTTCAGGCACTATTACCTTTGAGCCATTAGAAATGATTCCTACTGAACCTTTTGTATTTGATCCTCTTCCTCTGTTCGTTTCTGATAGAACAGCCTTATATATAACTGCTCCTGCTCCTAAATTTGTCGGTGGTGTAAAATAATCTAACCACTGATCTGCAAATGTTCCACCTACTGCATCAATTGCTCCTTTAATAAAACCCATTTTTCCGTTCCTTTCATGTAATTATTTTGTATCTTTGTTTATCCATCTCATCCCGTTATTTAAAATATATCATTTTATTTTATATTTATATTCATTCTACAGAAAAAATAAAACCCAATACAATTATATTCTTTTATATCATTTGTAACCTTAAAAGTCAATTTTGTTACTTTACTTATTTTAATTTATTCTTTGATAATTTAAATCATTTTTCACACTAATTTTTACCACTTTTTAATTGCCTGACTTTTTCTAATTTGTTATAGTTATTATTGCAAATTATTTATTATGAATTTTTTAAGGAGACATTCCATGATAGCAATTAATGTGATTAGTAAAAACGAATTTATGAACGCAATTTTTATAAAAGATACATTTGACTATATGTTGGTAAGCGAATTAGAATTAACAACAATCAACACTTTCTCTGTTGACGGGCGTATTAACAAAGATTTTATTAAAAAAAATGAACTTGAAGAACCTGAAGACGATTTCATCTCATGGGGAAGTATCAGACATATATGTTTTGAAATTATCAAAGGGAAAAACGCTCCATTAAAATTTAAAATCACATTAAAACTTCCTAATTCTTATATTGAAAAAATGTTAACTTCTGTTGATACTAACATTGAAGCTTCGCAGGTTTTAGGAATGTACATACATATTAATTATGAAAACAACAAGTTAAATGTTATTACAGGTACCTCCTTAAGTATATTTACAATGGACAAGTCCATTGATAAATTCTGGGATAAACAAATTACTACTTTACTAAATCAGCATTTCGAACTTGAAATCGAATAAATTATAAATTCAATACAATTTTAAAACTCATAAACACATCTTCTTGCACATTTGTTAGCACTCTTTTTTATCGAGTGCTAATTTTCTCTTGACTTTTACATTTGACCTGTCTAAAATATATATCAAGCGTAAAAATTATGGTGAATGCAAATACTTCGGAATTGTGAAAATTGATAAAATAAAAAGAAATAGTATTTGCAAACACTAATAGATTTATATAAAGGAGTGATATATATGGCAGCTACAAAAGGTAGTTTATCTATTAACAGTGAAAATATTTTCCCAATTATAAAGAAATGGTTATACTCTGATCACGATATATTTTTCAGAGAACTTATTTCTAATGGTTGCGATGCAATTACAAAATTAAAAAAATTATCTCTTATCGGAGAGTACGAATTTAAAGATGATGAAGAAAGCGAACTTAAAGTTCAGGTTATAGCTAATGCAAATGACAAAACATTAACATTTATTGATAATGGTATCGGTATGACAGCTGAAGAAATTGATGAATATATCAATCAGATTGCTTTTTCAGGTGCCGAAGCTTTCCTTGAACAGTATAAAGACAAAACTAATGAAGATCAGATTGTCGGTCATTTTGGTTTAGGTTTCTATTCTGCTTTTATGGTTGCAGATAGAGTTACTATTGAATCTCTTTCTTATAAAGAAGGTTCTAAGGCAGTAAAATGGGAATGTGAAAACGGACTTGAATTTTCTATGGATGACTGTGACAAGACTGACAGAGGTACAAAAATTACTTTATATTTAAATGATGATAGCTTAGAATTTGCAAATGAGTTCAAAGCACGTGAAATCATTCACAAGTACTGCTCTTTTATGCCTGTTGAAATATTCCTTTCTAACCCAAACGCTGAACCGGAATATGATACAATTCCTGAATCAGAAGTAACTGACAAAGATACAGTAATTGAAACTATTGTTGAAGAAGCTAAAACTGAAGAAAAAGAAAATGAAGATGGAACTAAAGAGGTTGTAGAGGTTTCTCCTGCTACTACTAAAGCTAAAATCCTTAAAAGACCAAAGAGCATTAGTAATCCTGTTCCACTTTGGACAAAGCATCCAAATGAGTGCACTGAAGAAGAATACAGACAGTTCTATCATGAAGTATTTATGGATTATAAGGAACCTTTATTCTGGATTCATTTAAATATGGATTATCCATTTAACTTAAAGGGTATTCTTTATTTTCCTAAGATTAACACTGAATTCGAATCCGTTGAAGGTGTAATCAAATTATATAACAATCAGGTATTCATTGCAGATAATATAAAAGAAGTTATTCCTGAATTTTTAATGGTATTAAAGGGTGTAATTGATTGTCCTGACCTTCCACTTAACGTATCAAGAAGTGCTCTTCAGAATGATGGATTCGTTAAGAAAATTTCTGATTATATTACTAAGAAGGTTGCTGATAAGCTTTCAGGAATGTGCAAAACAGATAAAGAAAATTACGAAAAATACTGGGATGACATTTCACCATTCATTAAATATGGATGCCTTAAAGATGAAAAATTCTGTGAGAAAATGTCTGACTACGTTTTATTTAAAAATATTGACGATAAATTCCTTACATTTAAAGAATGCTTAGAGGAAAATAAAGAAGCTCATGAGAATACAATCTTCTATACAACTGACCCAGTTCAGCAAAGTCAGTACATTAATATGTACAGAAATGAGAATATAGATGTTGTTATTTTAAAGGATGCTATCGACCAACCATTTATAACACAATTAGAGCAAAAAAATGAAAATGTAAAGTTTGTTCGTATTGATGCTGAATTAACAAATACTTTCAAAGAAGAAGTTAATGAAGATGAATTAAAAGAAATGACTGACAAACTAACTGAAACATTTAAAAAATCTTTAAACAGAGATACTCTTGATGTTAAGGTTGAAAAGATGAAAGATTCTTCTATTTCTTCTATGATTACTTTATCAGAAGAAAGCCGTCGTATGCAGGACATGATGAAGATGTACGGAATGGCAGGAATGGATCCTTCAATGTTTGGTGGTGCAGGTGAAACTCTGGTTCTTAATTCAAACAACAACCTTGTTAAATATATCATTGATAATCCTGAGGGAGAAAATACTGATTTAATTTGCAAGCAGTTATACGACCTCGCAATGATTAGTCATACACCTCTTAATCCGGAATCAATGACAGCTTTTATTGAAAGAAGCAACAAGATTCTTGAAATCATAACTAAATAATATTATTTGAGAATATGTATAATTGTTAAATAGTTTACAGTTCACTTCTTCTCTAATAAAAAATGGGCACTTATTTTGTACTGCCATCAAAAGTCAGATAAAAAATTGATGGTGTATCAATTCAAGTGTCCATTTTTATAACTATTCGATACTATCTAATTTATAATATCACAGTTAAACATTTCCTCAATAGCACTATTAAAATGTTTTAAATCATTTGCTTTCTTGATTCGTTTCCAATTCTTTTCATAATTCTCAAATAGTGGTGACATATATCTCCATGCTTCTTTCATCTTAAATAAAAGATTTCTATCACCGCTCATTACTTCTTTATAATCATTATATATAATTTCATTAAATCTATACAATTTTTCTTTAGTGACTCTCTCACCACCTCGTATTTCAGAAAAAATATTTGGATTAGTAATTGCTCCACGACCAATCATTACACTATCTATGTTTGGAAATCGTTTTATAATTTTATTATAATCATCTACGCTATTTACATCACCATTGTAACAAAGTTTATTTTTGCTGTTTTCATAAGCATACTCAAAAACTTCTAAATTAGGAGTGTTATTATAAAAATCTTCTCTCACTCTTGGATGTATAATTAATTCCTTTAAATTATATTTATTATATATTTCGAGTATTTCGTAAAATTCTTCCGGCTCATACATTCCGATTCGCGTCTTTATTGATATTTCCATCCCTGACTCATTTACCATTTTATCAAGCAAAATATCTAAATCTTCAAGATTTTTCAAAAGGCCTGAGCCACGTCCTTTTGATACTACTGTTCCTGACGGACAGCCTGCATTTATATTAACCTCTGTATATCCGTAATCTTTTAATTTACTCATTGCACTAAGTGCCTGATCAGTCTGTTTTGTCATAAGCTGAGGAATCAAAACATTTATTTTATTATTTTGCGGATTTATATCTCTTACTTCTTTATTAGAAAATTTTTTATTCTGACTTGTACCTATAAACGGTGCAAAAAATTTATCCGGTTGTTCAAATACTGCCGCTAAGGCATTTCTATATATGTATCCTGTTATTCCTTCTAATGGCGCTAAATATAATTTCATTTTTCTTCCTTTTATCTCAATGCCAGGACTTTATATGCATAATACACGAAGCTGCTTTAATCCTAACATTAATTTAATTTTTTAATCCACGAACCATTATAT
>ERZ827117.2271-NODE-2271-length-11320-cov-2.948691_pt1 | contig 11320 bp, 10 predicted proteins | sample MGYA00519920_ERZ827117 | MGnify/ENA primary metagenome ERZ827117 (study PRJEB31778, sample SAMEA3449260) | human gut metagenome | biome: human gut; feature: human-associated habitat; material: faeces | place: United Kingdom | collected 2010/2012 ...
TCAATTTCTTCTTTTATAACGCTCTCCAAAATTGCCCGCTGTTTTTCCATAGTATGTTCCTTTTCCGATCCATTTTCACTGTGCTGCTCTGATTTTATGAAACCTGTTTTTTATTATAACAGTTTTATTTCCTGTTTTAAATAGAAAACCAAAATAAACTGTATCTAAAGTCCTATTTTTGTTACTGTTCGTAATCTTCCAGAAAACTGTGAAGTCCCATACCTGTATGATATGCAATCACAGTATTTAAATTTACATTTTCCACACTTTTAAAGATATTTGCCGCAATTCCGGGATTTATGTTTTCAAATTCCTCCAGCAGACGTTTTACTTCTTCCTGCTGGTCTGAAAAGTCCTCTTTCGTTCCTGTTACCATTCCAAACTCCATATTCCATTCTTTCAGATCCTGCTTATGCACCAGATAAAACGGGCGGATAACCTCTATGCCGCCAAAGTCACGCTCCTTTTCTTTTGGCATCAGAGTACTGATTTCTCCCCTATACAGTACGCCCGTAAGTATCATTTCTATCACATCCTCATAGCAGTCTGCCACCGCTAACTTATTACAGCCGGAGTTTTTTACGTCATCCACAGAGTGGAGTTTTTGCACCGGAATACCAGTCTCTTCTGCAATCCGGATAAATTTTCCGTTATTCTCCTCTTCGAATGAAAAAAAATCCACCTCGAAATCAATCTTTCTGTGGCGTTTTATCTCCTGAAAACATTTTGCAAGGATCAGTCCATTCCCGCCCTGTGCAATACAGACTGCAACATGATCGCCGTCTTCCACTAACCGGTAGGTGTTGATTGCTCTTGCAAAACGTGAAAATATTGTCTTATGATATTTTTTGCGAAGACTAAACTCCGCTTCTTCTTTTCTTGTATCTCCCATGGAAACTCCATTCTTGTTTTTTTGCTGAAAATTCACTCTATAATAAATTGTACACGTTCTAAACACACTGTCATCAGGAACAATAAACAATCGAATGCGCGTTCCCCAGACATTCCGGTGCCAAGAATCAGTATAATTTCTCCGCAGAGGGAAGTCAATTTCTAATATCAAAAAAAGAACTTCCCGGTCTGAAAAATTTTCATGACCGTTCCGTTCTTTTTCCGTTGTGCTAATAGCAAAAATAATGCCCACCAATTTTGACCTCCACATGTTCCGTCAGCGGAAATGTGGAAAAATACATTGTATCATCTCTTAATATTCTGGTTTTTCCGTCCAGCACCTGCTGGATGGAGTCATATTCCTTCTGTGTCGGTTTTGCCCTGTCCCTGTTTTTAAAAGAACAGAACTGTACCGGATTTTTCTGGCTTAAAACCTCATAAAGTGTATCCGGATACACATCACTTCTCATACGGTTAAACACAACCTCCACAACCGCCTGCTGTCCTTTCACCGGTTCTCCCTGTGATTCTAACCAGACGATCCTGGCAAGCAGCTCTGTTTCATCCGGCGATAAAGTGATATGCCAGCGGTTTTCCGGTGCAGTCTGCTCTGCCGGAGTTTCCTGCACCGCCTGTGCAGTTTCCTCCATCTGTGTTTCTTTTGTGGTTCTTATTTTTTCCTGCATCAGATCATCATCATATGCAGATGTTACTATCATACTTTCTTTTTTTTCGATTCCTGTTTTTTCATCTGATTCTGGCGTAAATGAATGTGCAAAACGTATTGATCCTGCTGCAAGTCCCTCCATTGCCGGAACTTCTTTGATCTTTACGTCTTCTTTCATGTTGGATGCTGCAGTCAGACTGACGATAAAACTAAACAGCACTGCCGCGCCCAATATTCTCTTTCTCATTTTGCTCCTTTCCTCAAGAATGATACATATATGTCAACATGACGAATGCCGTCATTTGATACAGGCACATATCATACTTAGGTTATATCCAAAAGTCAAATTTTTTATACATGTTTTCCCGAAAAAAAATTTGCTTATTTTTACTCAATTTTTTGATATGTGTCCTGTTTTTTATCAGCCATTCATCCATCCGAAATTATGTTCGAATAAGGTAGAACTGACCAGGTAAACAAAAAAACACCCGTTTTTTCGGATGTTTTTTGAAATAATTGCCAAATTTATTACTACGTTTTTCGGATGTTTTTTATAAAAAACAATCTTTTTATCTTCGATAAGCACATTCTTTATTGCTGCAGGATGCACAGATTCCGGTACTTTTGTCACCACATTTTTCTGTTTCAGCAGCATTCCATTTTACTCCTGCACCGGAACTTTCCCCGGATTTTTCCCGGAAATTCCGCTTAGATTCCACTTTCAGACTTCCACCGGAAAGTTCCGCTAAAAACATCACGCTTTTTTTTGGTTCCATGCAGTATGCCTGATTGCAGGTAATCCGATTCTGTCCCATCTCTGCTAAAAGCTGTGCCATTTTTTCAAAAGGAAGCCCCTCCTCCGAGCCAAAAAAATGATAAGATTCAAGGCGCTGTTTCAAATGTGCCTCTGCCCACCTCTGAAACATGTCATATCCTTTCCGCAAAAGTTCCCAGCAGATCGTCTCAACTGCATATGCTTCTCTTAAACGCTCTGTGCTGCTATAACGGTTCTCGAGCTCATCTACCCTGCTCCCCAGCGTAAATATTCCGATTGCATAATTTTCTTCTCTGCACAGATTCAGTATCTGTTCACACTGACGCCTCGTCATGCAGTAAAATCCTTCCTCCCCGGCAAGGCATTCGCGCAGTTCCCCTGCAACTTCCTTTAGCATTTCCATATCTTTTTGCTCATAATGGTAATGCTTTAAAATTTCCACAAGGAAATCGTGTGTCAGTTCGTTTTTTAAATTAGTATGAATAAATTTCTCTTCTGTCACTTATTTTTCCGTCTCTGCTTTCTTTTTTAAAAACTGCATGATAATATCATAATTTTCCGCTTCGTGGGGAAATGTGCAGTGCATGCAGGATTTGATGACTCTGCCCTTACTGTTAATATATTCCGGATTGCCCGGACAGTGTTCTCTCTCATACAGCGGACAAAAACAGAACAGGCAGTTCATCTCATCATTTTCCACCTCATGACACGGATAATATTTACATGCCCTGTTTTCAAAATAACGATAGGAATTTTCCAAGGTCAATGCTCCTTTACGATCACAATGGTAAGATAACCGGAGGTATCATCTAACTTTTCCACCTCTGTGGTTATTTTTTCATTCATCATACCACAGTTTTCTACCGAATACACTTCCAGTCTGCTATCTTTTTGCTGTTTTTGCAGCATCTGCTTTAATTCTCCTAATTTCTTCCCGGACTTCATATAAATTCTGGTTCCGGAAAATTCTGCTGTTTTTCCTATCTCATAGGATGCCGGTATCACATGGATCTCTTCTTTATTGTCCGCTAACGATATTCCAAGTGCCCCCGCCGCCGCACAAAAAGACGGGACTCCGTTTACGATATGTGCCTCATAGCCGCCTTTTACCACACGTTTATGGATATACTGGTAAGTGGAGTAAACCGTCGGATCTCCGATCGTCAAAAAAGCCACCTGTCTGCCGTTATCTAATAATTTTTTTATCTCAAGACAGATCTGCTCATGCGCCGCGGTAAGTCTGCTCTCATCCTTTGTCATCGGAAAGGGCATACATATCAATTCTTTTTCTGCAATTTCCCACATGCCTCTTTCATGATTCCGTAGGCGATGCAGTCCTCTTTGCTTTTTGCCGGGAGTATCACGGTATCGCACGCTCCAACGATCCGTACCGCTTTTAATGTGACAAGCTCCGGGTCACCAGGTCCGACGCCGATTCCGTAGAGGATCCCTGTTTTTTCTGTATTTTTCACGGTTGTATTCCCCTGTTTTTACTTAAATTCTGTTCCTGTGTTTTCACTTCATATTTTTTGTATTTCACAACAATTTATTTATCCTGCTGCATTAAAATGCTTCCTTAGCTATTTACTTCTGACCTGTCCGCATAATTTTTTGCTTTTTTTACAAAATTTTCCACAAATTGCGGCGCAGATGGATAATAAAGATGCGGAAATCCCACAAAGCATGAATTTTTATCAAAAACACAGTCATATTTTTTCCCACTTACCGGTTTTAATGCCACACAGTCATCACCGTTTGCGGTACTGTCGAAATAATGAAATTCATGCCCTTTTATGCTGCCATTTTCCGGCAGAAAGTTTGATTCTTTTTCCGTAAGTTCGATGTACCCGAAACGAACCAGTTTCCCTGTGTAAAAGCAGTCTCCCGGCACAACGCCTGCCATCTCATAAACATGATGCTCTGTATCTTCCATCGTCTGATGCAGATACATAAATCCGCCACACTCAGCAACGATCGGCATCGCGAGTTCCGCCTTTTCCCTGATATCCGCAAGCATCGTCTTATTTTCAGATAATTCTTTCGCATAGAGTTCAGGGTACCCTCCCGGAAGCAATAGACCGTCCGCTTCTTTTGGCACACTTCCATCATGAAGCGGTGAAAAAAATACAATCTCTGCGCCGGCTTTTTCAAGTGCCTTTAAGTTGTCCTCATAATAAAAACAGAACGCTTCATCGCGTGCCACGGCAATCACGGGTCTTTTTCCGCTTTTTTGCAAATGTACTTTCTGCTTACCGTAACTGTCTTTTTCTAATGTGCTGCCTTCCGGCAGTTCTGATGCCCCCTCCGCGATTGCGAAAAGCCTGTCTATATCGACGGTCTTTTCTAACATATCCGCCGTTTTTGCCAGCAGTTCCGCCATCTTTTCTACTTCTTCCGGGCGTTTAAGTCCCAAATGTCTGCTCTCTAAAAGAATCTCCTTCTGGTTTGGAAAATATCCAAGAACTTCTACCGGAAAACTCTTCTCGATCTCCGGCCGTATCGTCTCAAAAAATGCGCCGGAGGTGCGGTTTAAAATAATTCCACGGATCAGATGAATCGTATCATAGGAAAGAAAACCGGCGATCAGCGGAAGAATGCTCCTCCCCATTCCGTGCGCATCGATGACTAAAATGACCGGCGTGTCTGTCACCGTCGCAAGGTCATAGGCAGATCCTTCTTTCCGGATCCCGCCTAACCCGTCATACAGTCCCATTACGCCTTCCATCACAGAGATATCTGCATTTACTGCAGACTCCATAAACAGTTCTGCCGTCATTTTCTCCCCGGTAAAAAACGTATCCAGATTTTTCGATGGTATTCCAAGTACCGTGCGGTGAAACATCGGATCGATATAATCTGGTCCACACTTAAATGCCTGTACTTTTTTCCCCTGTCTTTTTAATATTTCAAGCAGTGCACAGGTGATCGTAGTCTTTCCGCTTCCACTTCCTGTCGCGCCAATCAGTATTCTTGGTGTCCTCATGACTCCGTCCCTCCTGCAAAATAAAACGACAGGATAAACACCGGATTTTCCGCCTGCATCAGATGGTAACGTCCCGCCTTTTTCGCACGGCTGACTGACATCTGGATGATTTCTTCCTGTTCCACCGGAAACTCATTTAATATAGAAGAAACAGCCCCAACCGTCTCTAACGTAATTGCCGTCACTACCACACGCATACGCGGATTTTTCCGGTATAAATCCGTTAATATCTCCTTTAAACTGCCATTGCTTCCACCGATAAATGCATGAGTTGGAACCGGAAGCCCTGTAAGTGCCCCGGGTGCCTCCCCACAGATCACTTTTACATTGGCAAGTCCATACTTTGTGCAGTTCTTTTCGATCAGTGCGACAGCCTCCTGTTTTCGCTCAATGGCATAGACGGTAAGATTGTCTGACAGCCTTGCCATCTCGACCGCGATTGAGCCTGTCCCGCTTCCGATATCATAAACCACCGCGTCGGGTGTCAGGTGCATTTTACAGATTGCCGCCTCCCGGACTTCCTCCTTTGTCATCGGCACCTTATCCCGGCAAAATGCGTCATCCGGCAGACCATGCGTCAGGAATTTTGGATCAGAATTCTTTTTTTCTCCCGAAATCCTCTGATTCTGGATCAGACAGGTATAAAGTCCCTCGTCGGTAAGCTGCATACATTCTTCCGGAGACAATGTTTTTATCTGTTCCGCCGGATAGGACAGCGCATATCCGACCGTCACAGTCGTCTCTTTTAATCCACATTCGATCAGCCGCTTCCCGATTTCGCGGACATCCGAAACACCGGATGTAATAACAAACACTTTTTCTCTCATCCCTGCCTTTTTTATCAAACGCTCCATCTGGTCTGTCCCATGCAGGCTGACGATTTTAGCATCCTGCCAGCTGTTACCACTGCGCGCAGCCAGATAAGAAACCGAGGAAATCCCAGGACAGACGGACACCTCCGTGTTCTCCCTGCCCTGCAATGCCTGCATCATTTTTTCTGCGCCGCTGTAGAATCCGGTATCGCCGGAAAATAAAATGACTGCATGGAAAATGGCTTTCCCACTTTTTTCACCTGCATCATCAAGGCATGGAAGAATGTCTTTTGCCAGATAATACGGCAGTCGTTCCGCAGCTACATTCCATTGCGCCGGCACCGCATCCAGCAGTCTTTTTGCCCCGAATAACAGATCTGCGCCTTTTATACGCTCCGCCGCTTCCTCTGTGATCAGTTTTGTATTTCCCATGCCGATCCCGACAAGAGATACCTGCATCTGTTTTCTTCGAATGTGTTTACCGGTCAAACGTTCTATTTCCTGAAGAATTTCCTCTAGGTTTTCCTTTTGCTCCCCGTTCTCCGCCTCCGGGTTTTCGATCACAAATACTGATACCCCTGCCTTTTTCGCGGCACTGATCTTCTCTGAAAATCCACCGGACGCACCGCTCTCTTTTGTGACCATATAACGGATCTGATACTGATGGAGAAGTGCAAGGTTCATTTCCTCGGAAAACGGGCCCTGCATGGCAATGATCTGTCTCCCTAAAATGCCGTTTTTATGACAGATCTCTATGCTCTCTGTCCCTGGCAGGACACGGACAAACAGCCGCTCCCTCAATGTCTCATTTTCGCAGTAACAGTGCAGTTCCTTACTTCCCGTTGTAAGAAGAATATTTCCACTGGTCTGCTCTAACGCGCGGACACATTCCTGCTGTGACTTTACATAAATTACATCGCTGTCATCTCCAGCCGACTGCAGTGTCCGCCGCAGACGATAATACGGAAGTCCTGCCTGTGCGGACGCCTGCCTGATATTAGAAGAAACCACGACCGCATAGGGATGCGTTGCATCAACGATTGCAGCATAGTCTCCCTTTTGCATGAATTCTTTCATTTCTTCTTCCGTAAGTCTTCCGGTGTAAATATTCCGATACTGCCCCTCGGTCATGACCTCATGCCCATATCCCGTGGCGACACAGACATCCGCGCAGATCCCGGATGCATCTAAGATATCCGCTAACTGTCTGCCCTCTGTGGTGCCGGAAAAAATCAATATCCGTTTCATATATGATATCCTCTTTTAGTGACGAGATGTCCGTCTATGATCTTTGTTTCTGAATTACCGATAAACACGGTCGTAAACATGTTGACCTGACGATCCCGCAATTCTTTTAACGTGCAAAGTTCCATTTTTGACTCATCTCTTCCGATATTTTCCACATATCCGCACGGGCGTGTCTCCTCAACTGTCTCTAACAGAATATCACAGGCACGCATCAGATAGTCCGCACGTTTTCTGCTGGACGGGTTGTAGATCGCAATCGCAAAATCCCCATCCGCCGCCGCTCTTAAACGTTTTTCTATTTTTTCCCACGGCGTCAGTAAGTCACTTAAGCTGATTACGCAGAAATCATGGTTTAATGGTGCTCCAAGGCACGCAGCCCCGCTGAGTGCAGCGGTGACGCCCGGCACGACACTAAGTTCACAGTCCGGGTAACTTTCCCCGATCTCATACATCAAAGATGCCATTCCATAGACCCCCGCATCCCCACTGCAGATCAGGGATACTTTTTTCCCTTCCCTCGCCTTCTCAAAACAGAGGATGCAGCGCTCCCGCTCCTGCTTCATCGGTGTAGAAAGCTGCTCTTTTTCCGCAAATGCTTCGCCTAACAGTTTTAAATAAACCTGATAGCCGATGATCGTATCGCATGCCAGCAGTGTATCATACGCCTGCATCGTCATCATTGCTTCTTCTCCCGGTCCCATTCCCACAATATATATTTTATGTTTCATCAAATCTTACACTCCATTCCCGCTCAGCTATCGCAAGCGTCATTCCGTCTTTTGCCTTCTTTTTGAGCAGTAACCTGCCCTGTACTAACATTTTTTTCTGATTTTCCCTGCTGTCACAATTTTGCTGCATATACGATTTTTCTTTTCCCTCACTGCCACATCCAGGCTGCTTTATTTTCTCTTTATCTTCTTTCCTGCATGCTGCAAGCGCTGCGCGTTCACACACATTGTCCACGCCGACTGTCTGTGACACAAATGCCGAACCGCTGAAGGTTCCCGGCACTTCTTTTAAGACTTCTTTCGGATACGTCAGAAAGTCCAGCCCATATTTTTTTACAAATTCTAAAAATCCCGGTTCTTCTTTTTTCAGATCGATCGTGGCAAGCGCTGTAACTGCCTGTATGGATATCTGTTCCTGTTCTAATGTCTCTAAGACAAACTGCCCGATCTCCTCACAGGATTTTCCCTTTTTACAGCCCATGCCAAGGATGATGGTGCGGGGGATCAGCCAGAGCGGATCTGTATGCGTTTTAACATCCACCTGTTCATCTATGACCTGACTCTTTGGAATATTTTTTACCGGATACCTTGCAGAAATCACAACATCCGGCATAGATATATGGTCCTGTTCTTTTTTCACCGACCACTTTTGTGGCGGATTTTCTTCACATGTTGTTATGTCAGATATCAGTACCGATTTTGGTATCTCTCCTTCCACCCGCCCACCTGTCATTATCATAATCTTCTTTCCATCGAGAATTTTCGACGAAACTCCTGCAATTTCCTCTTTATTCTGTATGAAAAGTCCATTTTCTTTCGCAAAAACATCCACGGCAAACGCATGATTGACATCGGTTGCCGTTGTTATGACAGGCACTGCACCGATCCGTTTTGCAAGCAGTCCTGCAAGTTCATTTGCTCCGCCATAATGTCCGGACAAAACCGGGATAACAAACTGTCCCGCCTCGTCCACCACCAGAACCGGGATGTCTGTCAGTTTATCACGCAGAGAAGGTGCCATGGCGCGCACTGCGATTCCGCATGCGCCGATCCAGATGACTGCTGTCTTTTTCCCATTTCTGTTTTGTTCGAAACGCGCGCGCATCCAGTCGTAGATGCTTTCTTTGACATAAACCGGATTTTTGCCATTGGCACGATTGTGTTCCCGGATCCACTCAGTCTGTATCTCTGCATCTGATATTTCCTGATATCTGCCATACTTTGTATACAGACACACTTCGTACCCTTTCCCACACGAATACAGACATTCCCGTATCTTTGCCGAGAGTTCTATCCCGCGCCTGGTAAAACTCATGATATCGATCTGCATGTGTTACTCCTTCTTTTTACGGAATTCCGTTTCAAAATCCGGCGCATACAGTTTTGAGCGCGCGCAGCGTTTATTTGCAAGAACATTTCCCACCAGAACCAGTGCTGTTTTCGTAATATTATGTTTCTTTGCAACTAACGGCAATGTTTCCACTGTACACAGGTATGCTTCTTCTTCCGGCCAGCTCGCCTTATACACTAACGCTGCCGGGGTGTCTTTCGTATACCCACCTGCCACAAGACGTCTGGAAAGTTCCTCTAACATACCGGTACTTAAGTAGATCGCCATGGATGCCTGATGTGCTGCAAAACTCTCGATACTCTCTTTTTCCGGCACCGATGTTTTTCCTGCCATACGGGTAATAATAAGGCTCTGTGAGACCTCCGGCAGTGTATATTCGATCTGCAGAGATGCAGCTGCACCAAAGCAGGCGGAAACTCCCGGACAGCTCTCATAAGAAATTCCAAGTTCATCGAGACAGTCCATCTGCTCCCTGACTGCGCCGTAAAGACTTGGCTCCCCGGTATGCAGGCGCACTACCATCTTGCTCTCCGACTCTGCCTTTCTCATCACTTCGATCACTTCCTCTAACGTCATCGTGGCACTATTATATATCTCACATGCCTCTTTGGTATAGGAAAGCAGCTCCGGATTTACCAGTGATCCTGCATAGATCACCACATCCGCCTTTTCTAACAGTTTCATTCCACGCACCGTGATCAGATCCGCCGCCCCACAGCCGGCACCTGCAAAATAAATCATCTTTTCTCCTCCTTCAGTCTCGCAAGCAGCTCTGCCGCCCCTGCACTCTCTCCAAGTCCTCCGTGCTCGTTGGAATACAAAATACACGCGACCGCAATTTTCCCTGCGGCTCTTTTATTCAGGTAAAACATTATCTTTTGCATGATCAGTTCCATCGTCTTTTCGCACAATCCGGCTTTTTTCAACACATTAACCGCCTCTTCCGTTGTCACGCAGGAAAGGATCTGACGTGCCGTATCTGCATCGGCACCCGCTGACAGAGCAGATGACGTGATCAGTTCCATCCGGCAGTCTCCTTCCTGCGAGTGTGTGTTCATGATGCCGCCGGCGACTTTTATCAGCTTGCCGATATGACCGGTCAGAAGCATGGCTTCAAATCCATTTTCCACCGCCATATCGATCGTATCTCCGATAAAATTACTGCATTTTACACTCTTATCGAGATCATAACCATAAGTCCGTTTCATATAATCCAGTCCGTAATTTCCCGGTGAGACTGCCACAATGGAATACCCCATGGCACGCTTCTGATTTAACTCTACCCGGATTGTTTCAAGCAGTGCCCTGCTGCTCATCGGCTCCACAATACCGCTCGTCCCAAGGATGGAGATTCCGCCTGTGATGCCAAGTCTCGGATTAAACGTCTGTGCCGCAAGCGTCTCCCCCTCCGGCACGGAAATTTCCACCAGAAGATCTGCCGTTTCATCCGTGAGCGCACAGACTTCCCGCACCTCTTTTTCGATCATCTCACGCGGCACATGATTGATGGCTGCATTTCCGACCGGCTGGTCTAATCCCGGTTTTGTAACACGTCCGACACCATATCCCCCGTCGATTACGATTCTCTGTAAATGCGCGGACTGCCCTTTTTGCTGCATGCTGCCATCCATCGTACTCTTTTGCCGATGCACGGACGGTTCTTTTTGCTGTATGCCGCCGTCAATCCTTGAAACCTCTGCCACGATATGTGCGCCCGTCGTAATGTCAGGATCATCTCCGCCATCTTTGATCACGGCACAGCTCACTGCAGTTTCACTTCGCCGGATATCCGTGATTTCAGCATGATACCGAATCCCTTTTGGCGTCTCGATCTCTATCTCATTTTTTATTTTTCCGGTGATCAG
>ERZ827117.2275-NODE-2275-length-11312-cov-2.306920_pt1 | contig 11312 bp, 7 predicted proteins | sample MGYA00519920_ERZ827117 | MGnify/ENA primary metagenome ERZ827117 (study PRJEB31778, sample SAMEA3449260) | human gut metagenome | biome: human gut; feature: human-associated habitat; material: faeces | place: United Kingdom | collected 2010/2012 ...
CAATCCCGACCCGTTGTTGGTACCCCCCAGATAAATTTTTAATCAACCGATTCCGAAAATGAGAAATAGAACAACGTGCCAAAGCCACGTCCACGGCTTTATTTACTTCTGACTTTTCCATCAACCGCAAATGTGCGGCATTCCGCAAATACTCCTCCACGGTCAAATCCGTGTACAAGGGCGGTTGCTGAGGTAAGAATCCGATGTACCGCTTCGCCTCCACCGGATTCTCTCGCAAATTGATGCCATTAATAAACACTTCCCCCTCCGTCTGATTCAATACCCCGCAAATAATATTCATCGTGGTTGACTTACCGGCTCCATTAGATCCCAGCAAGCCCATGACCCCTTTCTTAGTAATATCAAAACTAATATCTTTTATCGCCCACTGCACACTGTAGCGATGTGACAGATTTTTTACTGATACAATCGAACTTCCCATATAATTTTTCATTTGTGATTCACTTACTCTCGATTCTCGTCCAAACGACAGTTTCAACACACGGATTACTATTCCTTGCAGGCATTCGGTATGCCTGCAAGGTTTGCAAAAAACGTCAAACCAGTCATTTAGAAACGATCAATAGTTCCAATGATCCAACTGTTTATATTTAATATCCACGATTCGTCCCATGCGTTCCTCTGCAGGATAAGCCGCCCCATGTTTCGGATAGATCACTTTTTCCTCTTCACTAAGATTCTTAGCACCGTAAATCATTAATATATAAAACTCTCCATTTTCCAACCCGACCGCCATGTGAGCACACGAGTATGTTTCCGATTCGGCATTCATGGCCACAACATTGGCATCAAAACTCTTATAAAGGGTTACCGGTTTCGTTATATTATTCAAATCCAAGCAATAAACATTCTTATCAACAGCAAAAAACATATACTCCGGTCCATTTAATGGTAATGCGGAAACCGTTGGAATTCCAGGCAGACCTATCACCTCATCTTTAAAAATTTCCAAAATTCTAGGCTTAGCATTACTTCCCGTAATTTTAACACGTTGCAAAAATATTTTTCCCGTTGCCTCCTCTTTTAATAACAAAGCGACACCATAATTCGGGTATCCAAATCCAAACATAGTTGCTTTCAGCAATTCATACCCTTTCATATCGTTCAAAGGAATGATTTTATCGATATCATCATTCTCTCCACAAGCCGGTAAGGCAGTCACTCTACCGGCTCCTTGTAAATCGGATTCCCAATTAGTTCCTCCATTCGTCACATAAAGCAATCGCTTATTCTCTCCATCATAGACGAAGTTATACCCCGTACGATTCGATCTGTAATATCCGGGAATCACCGTGCAATTTCTCAATGGCTCCGTTTCCCCCGTACAAGATAATGGTGTATGCAAAAAATAGTCCGTATTATAGACGGTACTCACCGATTTTAATCGGGAATACAATCGTCCTCTTGATCTGTCACAATATCTACCCAATCCATGAAAGTCCCGGGTCCAAGAATAACTCCTGCCGGATATGTACCTCCGTCAAAAGCCTCAGCCATATCAATTTCCTTTGTAAAATCCACGCCACTTAGATCCACCGCACCACTCTCTTGAAAAATACAAACATTGCCAACAATATTTTCATTCCAATCAACACCTTCTCTAAAATGCTCTTGCAAGGCGATCGGCCCTGAGCCTAATTCAGCTCCATCATTACTCATCCCATAAACATCCAAAGTAATTCTTGATGAAATAATGGTATCAACCTCAGAATCATACTCCAACATATTAAAGTAAGACAATTGCGATTTTCCTCCTACTTCCGACAAAATCATCCAAGAGCGAGCATTTTCATAAATTCCGACCACAGACAAAGTTGCATATCCCAAATAAGAAACTCCATATTTATGGTCTGTTATTTCCAAAGAAATTTTTCCACGGTCTACGACCTCATCAATTTCCCATTTTAACGTTGGCTGATCCCACCCCTCCCTTGTTTCATCATTCAACTTCCACAAGTAAGTGTATCGATCACCTTCTTGACTCAAATCAAAATTCAAAATCGGGGTCAACTCCAACACTTCACCAAATGTTTTTGTATAAAAAGCATTATCTTCAAACGATATCTCGATTTCGTTGATATCCTTATAATTGTAATTTCCTTTATCATCATAACACGCATTCAAGATGAAAGCTGTAAACAATAAAATACAATATATATTTTTCATAATTAATCAAATTACACGTTAATAGACAGGAATCTCCATGGGATCACCGTTCTTTTCCGTGATTCCATGCTCACTAATATACTCCTTGGTATTCAAAGCTATTTTACGTTTTTCAGTAAGCGACAAACCTTCAAATGTTGTAAATCCTTCGTTCGCCGCGACAATCGTTTCCAACTTTTCATAAGAATAGGGACCTAGAAATGCCAATTCCACCTCTTTCGTCCACCAAGTCGGTTGCGTTGGCATATCATTAAAACGAATACGTACATCCGTATAGCCCATATATCCTAATCCGAAGTTTTCATTTTCCACCAAACGCAAGGTCAGATGCACTGATTTATCCTTCAATACCGGAGTTTTATGTACCACCACTGTCAACGAATCGGAAGAACGTCCTTTTCGGAAAACAGGATTCTTGATCGTATATTGGTCTTCCGTGGCCGTGGTCAACGAATCCACCACTATTACTTTATATTCCGCATCTTCTTCCAATAAATTACCAATCAGATTTATTTTAAACTGATGCTCTATATCTTCTACCCCCACATAGTGAGAAAAGGAATAATTCACCGTATCCAAACGATATCTCTCCGACAAACTCACCTGTTTCCAGCGCTCAAAAAACAATGCATGCTCCGACTCGTAAGAAAATACCTCCTGTTTATCGCAACTTTGCAATAGAGTCAGCATCATCAGACACCATCCCCCCAACAACAATGTTCCTATAATATGTTTTTTCATAGTCACCTCCTCTTTAATTAATATTTTCACTATCCGGTTTCGGCAAAACAAAAGATTCGGGTATCATCCCTTTTCTTAAATTTTCTCCATACTTTTTGTAATAAAAGAACGTCTGTCCCTCTTGGAAAAATTCACGTCTAACCTCTCCTAAAAGTCGAGCCTTAAAAGTTTCCATATCAACAATTCCCAAATCCACATCTCCCAAACAATTTCTTCCTACACGCACTTCCTTCAAGTAATTCGCTGCTTGCCCGAAATCACCGATCGAAGCATAATACTCGGCCAAGATAAAATGCATTTCACTCAAACGCATCATCGGGACCATATCCTCAATGACAGAAACCAAGTCTTTATCCGAATTCGGACGAATATTCTTCAAGGGCATATGATCAGTATACCAATCATCTATCGTTTTAATGAATTTTAAACGGAAATCACCGCCATCGGCAAGGTCGTAATTCCAAACCTCATCATATTTCGCCAGTGCCAAACAAGCATTACCTGTTGACAGGGCATACTCATTATAACCTTCTTGCAGTAAAGGATATGACAAACAGAAAATTAAATCCTGCGAACATTTCCGATCATAATCCAAGCGATTATCCCAACCATTTTCCGTATAAAAAAGAGCTTTCTTTCCATCTGTCCATTCAAAATCTATCACTTCCTGCGCATTTTTAGCCGCTTCCACTAACTTCTCTCCCCCCCAATAGCTGTACAAACGAGCTAACATACCGGTCACCGCCATTGCGTTAATCCGATAACCGCGATACTGATAGAACGGCAAAGGAATAATATCAGAATCATCATCCGTGTTAGAAACGAATGAATGTATCCTAAAACGATACTGGTCTCCTAATATTCGCCGATTAGCATCATTTAAAGTATCATAAGCCATGATCATATCTTTCGCTAACAAAAGATCGGTTTCTATTTTTTCCAATGTCTCCAATACGCTCAATGCACTCTGTCCTCCATAATAAGGGAAATCCGTCACGTAAGGAATATAAATTCCGGCAGGGTTAGCCACCAATGCCGGGGCAAATAAACGTAATAAATCAAAATGCATCCAAGCTCGAGCCGCCAAAGCCTCTCCCTTGATCATTTGCCGTTCTGCCTCTCCCCCACGAAAATCTCCCGTTTTTAAAGCATCAATATTACGAATAATGTTGTTACAATTGGCTATCGTGTTATAACCCTTCGACCAAATACTTTCAATAGCACGCTTTATATCGTCATTGGCATCATAAGCAAACCGGGTTCCCTGGTAATAGTAGTGATAACTCTTGATTCCGGCACCATAATGATAATTTTCGCCATAAAGCTGATACACCTGTCCCATGGCATCAAGCAACCCGTAAGTCAATTCCCGACCATACAAAGAAGTGCTCGCCATTTGCTGATACACTCCATTTAAAGCATTGTGAAATCCGGTAGATTCCTTAAACAAGTCCTCCTCTTCGACCGTATCCTCCGGAGTAACATCCAACCAACTGGTACATGCTGATAATAACACTCCTCCTATCAACAAGATTAATATATTTACTTTTTTCATATCTCTAATTTTTTCATTATAATGAAGCTTTTATCGAGAACGTCACGGTACGAGCGAAAGGATAACTGGTTCCTCTCTCTTGTTTCACCGTGGAAAGATGCAAAATATCATTCATACTAAAGCTAAAACGCAACATTCCTAAATTTAACTTACTTGTAATACCGGAAGGCAAATCATATCCCAACTCAAACGAATTCCACGACAACATATTATAGTCTTGCACGAAACGAGAAGTCGGTTTCGTATCTTCTACCCCATCTCGTCCTACTACCAAACTTTTATATTTAGCCTTATCCCCCGGTTTCGTCCATCGATTGGTCAATACACGCTCATCCACGTTGTCCGTGTAGACATTCACGTTTTCCACCTTGTCTACCAAAGTCTGGTTATAACGCTGTCCTCCACCCTCGTACATAAAACTCGTGTACAAACTGAATTGTTTATAAGCTACATTGAAACCGAAAGTACCTTGAGCTTTGGGTTCTGTTGTACCCACTGCAACTTGATCGGAAGCATTCCATACCTTTGTCAATTGTCCATTACGACTCACGAATACCTCTTGACCATCGGCAGGATTAATACCCAACGAACGGACACAAAAAATAGAATTCATCGAACCTCCTTCCACGTATTGCAAGAAAGGTTGAGTTTGCAAAGCTCTATCCGGATCATTATACATCAAATTTTCCTCAAACATCTTTTGCACTCGTTCATTATAAGCACGCAGGCTTTCAGAAATTTTCTCTATCCGATTTTTATTGTGAGCCAAATTAAAGTTAAAGATCACAGACCAATCTTTCGTTTGGCAAGCAGCCACGCGTACATCAAATTCATATCCCTTGTTTGAAATTTCACCCACGTTATCGCGATAAGAACTAAATCCCGTGGAAGTCGGTACCGTCACATCATTCACCAAATCGATCGTGCGTTTGTCATAATAAGCCCCTTTCACGTACAACAAATCATTGAACAATGACAATTCCGCCCCGATATCGAACGTGTTCGTCGTTTCCCAAGTCAAATTCTTATTACCCAAGGCTTTCAAACGAGTACTGATACCGGTTTTATACCACTCATCGGTCACGATATCATACGTGGAGCGAGCCGCGTACGCGGGGAAATTCGCCTTACCAATCTGCCCGTAAGAAGCACGCACTTTCAACTGATTGACAAATCCCAACGATTGGATGAAGTCGTACTTGTGTAAATTAACCCCCAATCCGAATGACCAGAAAGGAGCAAAACGTTGATCCGATCCGAAGGTAGAAGAACCGTCAAATCGAACAGAAGCATCCAAAAGATAGATGTCTTGATATGAATAGTTCACAGAAAGCAAGAATCCCACCAAACGTTTCGTACTTTCACTGAAACCGGTCTTTTGAAGCATCTCTTTAGCGTATTGCGGAGATGATAAAGTTCCGGAAGGGAAGCCGATATAGGTAGCATTATTCGCCTTGGATTTATCTTCTTTCACAGAAACACCGGCTAACGCATTGATCATGTGACCGTTCAAAGCCTTATTATAAGACAAGGTGGCATTCATATCCAAACTAAAACTATCGTCATTATTCAAATACAATGTACCTAAACTCAAATTATTACTACTATTCTTATCATCTAAAGTCAATTGATTTAAATTAGCTCGTTGTTTCGACAACGGGTCATAAAAACGTTTCGAATGATTCATCGTCTTCGTCAAACTCAATTGCCCTTTCAACAACAACCCGTCAATAATATTCCAATTAATGGACAAATTATTAATAAACTCCTCTGAAGCACCTTTATCAAAATTATGCAAACTCGGTTCGTACATCGGATTCACGCAATTACTTTCAGAACCTCGTCCCCAAGATTTCATCGTCGGATAATACACGCCATTCTCATCTTTATAGGTATCGTATGGCAATTGTTTCGCGAAATCGGCAAAATTACCGAATGGAGACTCCTTCGTACGCACACTTTGATAAGTCACCGTATTTTTCACCAAAAATGTTTTGTAATTATATGACAAGGAAACGCCAGCTCCCATACGATCACGCAACGACCCCTTCATCACACCATCTTGATTGGCATATTGCAATTCAATACCAAAACGCACGCTCTCGTTACCTCCGTCCACGTACAAACTATGAGTATGATTGAACACCGTCTGCAACGGCTTGGACAACCAATAGGTATCCACACCTTTGGTAACATTTGCCAATTTTTCATTATACTCTTTATCCAAAGTATACTGATCCGTATAACCGTCATCAGCTACGGCCAAATCATAACATCCCGCCAAACGCTCCGTTTCCAATTTTCCCTTGGCATCCAACAGATGATAATCCGACAGGTCCGGGAAAGTAATATCCCCCACGAAGCTGTAATCAATATTCAATTTACCGGCCTTGGGGGGGACCGTGGTAATCACTACCACCCCGTTAGCCGCACGCGAACCGTACAAAGCGGTTGCCGTCGCGTCTTTCAAAATGGTAATCGATTCGATCCGGTTCGGATCCATATCATACAATTTGGAAACACTCACCTCGAAACCATCCATAATAAAAGTCGGTAGATTCGGGTTGTCCTTCAAATTTGATTTCGACAATGCATCAGCATCCAATTGTCTCACTCCCAAACCGGATTCTCCCCGGATATACACCTCGGGTAAGGCATTAGGGTCTGATCCCCAACGATTGTTTTCCTTAATACGGAAAGAAGGGTCAAACGCTTGTAACGCCTTAATAACATTCGTTTTCGAAACTTTCAACAAATCCTCCTTCTTCACGGTTACTGCGTTACCCGTAAAACTTGAATTACGAATATTCATATAACCGGTCACCACCACATCCTCCAACGTCGCCACGTCCTCCTTCATCACCACGTTAATCGTGTCCTTTCCGGCGTAAATAACTTCTTGAGTAACCATACCCACGAAAGAATACACCAACGTGAACTTTTTCGGGGCATTCGGGATCGTCAACGAGTATTTCCCGTCGTGGTCCGTTGCCGTTCCGATAGCAACGCCCTTCATCTGCACCGTTACCCCGGGAAGAGGCTGTTTTTTCTCGTCAGAAACCTTTCCCGTTATAACGATCTTCTTTATTTCCTTATTCTCTTGAGTATCCCTAGGTCGTACGACAATCATATTCCCGTTAAAAACGTACGTCAAATCTGAATTCTTGAAAACAGACATCAACACCGATTCCACGGTTTCATTGTTCACGTCCAAAGAAATCTTTCCCAATTGCTTTACTTGTTCTATATTAAACAAGAAATAAAGTTTCGTCTGACGTTGAACTTCATCGAACAACTTTTCCACACCCACGTTCTTCATTTTCAAGCTCACACGTTCCTGTTGAGCCAAACTATTGGCTGACAACGAAAGTGTAAAGCAACAAGTGAGTAAAAAAAACAATTTCATAATTACTAAAATTTTACGCCATGGTCTTTTAAAAAAAGAATGGCACAATCGGTTTTTTTTCATACATTTGTACTTAAAGTTATTAATACCTCAACAAGAAACTACGCCAAATAGTTTTTGTTGTACTTAATTACAAACGGGAAGTACGCCAAATACTTTCCGTTTTTATTTTGATACAATAATCGTCTTTCCTTGAACAGAAAACGTTACCCCTGTTGATAAGGTAATCGCTTCCAAAATCACACTGACATCTTTATACCGTTCCATATACCCCGAAAAATGTAGCTCTTTCACAGAAACAGTTTGATAAAAAACATCCACATCATACCAATTTGACAAAACAGTAAGAATATCTTCCAACCTCTGATTTTCAAAACGGAAAATGCCATCCTTCCAATCCGTGTAAACAGCTACATTTACATCCTTCACATCAACCTTTGCATTTCCTTGCTTAAACTCGGCCATCTGCCCGGGTGTAATCACGCTCTCCATTCCTGATGCCAAAACCTTGACCCCAATACTTCCCTTGACCAATACGGTTTGAATATTCCCCTTCTGATGAGTATTAATGTTAAAAGAAGTCCCATACACCCGAACCTCCACACCTTCCATTTCTACAAAAAATGGACGTTTGGGATCTTTGGTAACCTCAAAATAAGCCTCTCCCGACAAATACACTTTACGTTCTTTTTCATCAAATTTAACAGGATATTTCATTCGAGTAGCCGAATTCAAATACACCAATGTTCCATCTGCCAATCTTACTTTATACTCCCCACCACGAGGAACCTCAAGTTCATTGAAACGGATCTCGTCTACATTTTTTCCCTCGGAAGAAGTATATACTAAACGATCTTTTTCCCCTGTAACCGTTATCCCCTTATCTTCCGAAATCACCCTCTCTTCCTCTTCCTTCAAGAACACTTTCCGTCCGTCATCCAAGACAAGTACTGCCCGTGAACATCCCGGTTGAATCTGTGAAACAGAAGAGGTTACAACAGGAACTTGCTCTACTTCATATATCAATTTCCACGATCCGACAACTAAAATAGGAAATAGCAACACGGCCGCATATTTCCACCAACGGCCAATACCTCTCACAGAAACTTTTCTTACGTGTTTTTCAAAAGTACGTAATGCCTTTGTATCATCTATCTTTTCATAAACAAATCGTTCTTTTGAAAACAAATCCTCTTGGCAAATTTGTTCAAACAATTGCCTATTCCGTACCTTCTCTTCACACCATACCTCTAATTCCTGCCGTTCCTCCTTGGTAATATCTCCAAGCAAGTATAGTTGCAGCAAGTGAACAATTCTATCGGGATATTGATTCTCCATCTGATAATTTTTGCATCATATACAACCATGATACAAAAACGGGGTATCCTAATTCATCTTTTTTTTCAAAAAAAATCAGACAAAACACACAAAATACTATAAATCAATAATATTCAGAATTATTAATAAATAATACAACCTACCTAATCGCTCACGCAAAAAATACATCGCCTTCTTTTTCTGTGTTTTCACTGTTTCCACAGAAAGTTCCAGTATTTGAGCAATTTCCTCATTTTTCTTGCCCTGCAAATGCAATTTGAACACCTGACGACAACGCTCCGGCAATTCATCCACGGCCCGATGCAACGCCCGGTACATCTCCTCACGCATTAACCGATAATCTTCGTCCTCTTCATCCTGCTCCTGCAATAAAATCTCTGCATGCCGCCGTTCAACCTCTTGGTGCTTTAAATAATTCAAGCAACGATTTTTGACCGAATCATACAAAAATGCCCGGAATCCATGATATGAATTATACTTTTTATCACTCTCCCAAATAGCAATAAAAACCTCCTGCACAATATCTTCCGACACTTCCTGCTGTCTCACATAACGCATAGCATATAATACCAGATAGCGATAGAATGAACCAAACAACTCACGGAAAGCCGGCATCTGCTTTCTATTTATCTGGTCTATAAACTCTTCTGGTTGCATACCCATGTATCTCTAATAATTGTTTGCCCACATTACTTTATGACAAAGCTATGATTTTTCATTCAAAAAAAAACAAAAAATATATCATAAATTCAAAGAAACACAAAACACCCCCAAAAGCTCTTATCGAACCTTGGGGGGATCACACAACATCTTGACAATTCCGTACTATTTATTTCCGCTTTCTCCTCATCCACAACACCACACCCCAAATCAGCAATATAGCGGGTACAATTCCCATACACGCTGTCTTCAAATAAGGCATCGCTTTCCGACTCAAGTGTATCTTATTATCCGTTCCCATAGGGCGACGGACATCAATAGGCGCCTCTTCATCAGAGAGCCAATAGAACGTACCTGTAACCAAAGTATAATTGGCCGTCATCACCCGTAAATTCCTCCGGATAGAAAACTCTTCATTACTGATACAATCCGCATCTCCAAGAATCATAATCCTTTGCTCACGATCTCCCACCTTTCGGGAAAGAGCCAGTGCCACCGGGTACATCGCCTCCCCCTCTCCGGCCGCCGTATGAAGAATCACGCTATCATTCACGAAATCCCTCGTCTCCATCTCGTTCCAGCATCCGGTCGTATCTGTCCGTAAAATCTCCGTCACCTTAAATCCCCGATCTTCCGTGTAGGCCAATCCCGCGGCCCCGTTCATCACGATCTTCGCGTTCCGGCCGATCAACATATCCTGAAAGAAATAAGACATCTCTCCAGCCTCCGGAGTGGCATTCACGATCATCAAATCCGGTTGAACATCCTGCTTCACCTGTACCAAAACTCCCGGCAAGAAACGAACCCCGAACTGCTCCACGAGAGGATTCATAACATCCTGTTTGCCCACCTCTCCGGCAATCACCAAATTCCCTCCACGGGCGATATACCTATCTAACTTTTCCTGTTCCCCCGGCTCCAAAGGCTTTGTCAGATCGGCAATCACCACGATCTCAATATCATCCGGAATATCCGAACTTCCGGCAAGAGAAACATTCTCCACGTCAAACCCTTGATTAATCAAAGAATAACGGAAATTCTTCAATTGCGAAAAGAAAAGATAATCCTTCGCCCGGTCCGAATCAATCGAACGTTCCCCATGTCCGGCCAAGAACCCGACTTTCGGTAATTTCATGGTAAACCGTTTAAACGTCACGGCCATCTCCGCCTCGCTGGGGAACTTCATCATGTCATCGAACAGACGCAGGAAAGCCTTTTGCCCGTTCTCCCGTTCCACGATCCGTACAAAACGATTCCCCTCGTCCGACAAATCCACTTTCTTCTTCAACTCTTCGGGCGCCATGAACATCTTGAAATTCAAATCACGCATATCCGCCAACTGCTCCGCCTTCTCCTTTGTCGTCGTATTCGGGAATCGTACGTCCAGCCAAGGATTATTAGAAACCGAATCGTAATAATACACGT
>ERZ827117.2285-NODE-2285-length-11255-cov-2.441429_pt1 | contig 11255 bp, 8 predicted proteins | sample MGYA00519920_ERZ827117 | MGnify/ENA primary metagenome ERZ827117 (study PRJEB31778, sample SAMEA3449260) | human gut metagenome | biome: human gut; feature: human-associated habitat; material: faeces | place: United Kingdom | collected 2010/2012 ...
CATCCCCGGACAGCTGCTGCTCCAGGATTTCCAGGATGCTCTGCATTTTGCTTTCCCAAATCTTTCTTTCCGACTCTGCCGCAGCCTTCAGGGCGTTGGCACTGCTGTCCGCGGACACACTCCGGCGCTTCTCCGCCTGGTCATCCAGCTCGGCGAGCTGTGCCAGGATACCGGTCTTTGTACCCGGCTGCCTTTCTTCTTTTTCCATGACAATTCTGCCGGCCGTATCTTCCGGCTCATCCGGCAGATCAGCCTGAGCCATAATCCTCGAATTTTCCGGAAACGATTCCTCATCGGGCTCAGCGGCTGTGTTCTGCATGGAAAAAGCACGTGCTGCTTCCGCTGCGGCTTCTGTTTCCACTGGTACCGTATCTGCCAGTCCTGACACACCTTGTTGTGCATCCTCTCCGGAAACATACTGCGTCTCGCTGCCCGCCAGATGCCGTGCGGAATAATCTGTGATTCCGATTCCTGCCACACAGATCACTGCAATGGCTACCCAGATTCCTTTTAGCTTCATAAATCCATCCGTCCTGCCTATTCTGTATTGTTCCTATCAAATTACAATCCACTGAACATACCATAACATAAACAGGTCTAAATGAAAATATAAGTTCAAAAGAAGTAAAGAATTGTAAGAAAGACTTAACAGTTTCCGGCAGCTGACAGTCCCGGAACAATCAGGCGTTGAGCCCTTCATCTGTGAGAAGGCTGCTCCCATCCGCCGCCGAGGTAGCCAGCTGGTCGCACCGCTTATTCTGCGGATGGCCGGCATGGCCCTTTACCCAGATGAAATTCACCCGGTGGGCGGCCTTTGCTTTTAAAAGCCGCTCCCAAAGGTCAATATTTTTCACCGGACCGCTTTTTCCGCGTTTCCAGTTGTTCCTGACCCAGTTGTCGATCCAGTGCTGGTTAAACGCGTCTGTCAGATATTTGGAATCCGAGTACAGATCCACCTCGCAGGGGCGGTTTAAAGCCTCTAACGCTACGATGGCCGCCATCAGCTCCATCCGGTTATTGGTGGTTTTTTTGTATCCGGCAGACAGCTCCTTTTCGTGAAGCTGTCCCTTGCTGTCCGTAAAATGCAGGACTGCACCGTATCCTCCCGGTCCGTCCGGATTCCCCCTCGCTGAACCATCGGTGTAAATCTGTACTTTTGACATTTCTGTTATTCTCCTATCTGTCCCATTTGTCACATAATGCATTGATCTGATCGGCAAATTTTGCCAGATCCTTATTTGCACCGCCTTCGTTGTGCTGAATAACTGTCATCAAACGCTTTCCTGCGGCAATCAGGCGGTCAAAGACACCCTGATTCCTCTTATTAACACTTCTTCTTTCCCTCTTCTTGCGGTTGCCCTCAGTCAGCCACTCGCCTGCAATCAGATCATAACTGGCTCCCGTATATGGCGCTTCCGCGTTAAATCCATGCTCTGTACGCAGACACTCCGTAAATTCATCGCACACGCTGTCTTCACCGTGTACAACAAATACTTTTTTCGGCTTCTTTTCAAACTGGGATACCCAGCGTATTAAGCCTTCTTTATCGGCATGACCGCTTGCACCCTGAAGCTGTACGATTTCCGCACTGATTTTAATCGGCTCACCAAACAGCTTAATCTCATCTGCACCGTCTACAATAATTCTGCCTGTTGTACCGACTGCCTGATAACCGACAAACAGTATCGTACATTCCGGCCGCCACAGGTTATGCTTTAAGTGGTGGCGGATTCGTCCTGCTTCACACATACCGGAAGCCGATAAGATTACCTTCGGCTTCGGGTCAAAATTAATCAGTTTTGATTCTTCGCCCGTTACCGCAAACTTTAACCCCGGAAATGTCAGTGGGTTGATTCCACCTTTTACCAGTGCCATCGCTTCCTCATCAAAACACATATCCACATTTTTCTGAAAAATATTGGTTGCTTCAATTGCCAGCGGACTATCCATATATACATCAAACTCACGGTCAATTAAATGATCCTGTTTAATCTTCCGGATAAAATATAATATTTCCTGTGTTCTGCCAACTGCAAAGGAAGGAATCACAACATTACCACCACGGTTAAACGTCCTTTCAAATATCCTGACAAGCTCTGTTACATAATCCGGCGTACCACCGTGGCTTCTGTTACCATAGGTAGATTCCATAACAACGTAATCCGCATCGGACGTATACTGCGGATTTTTCACAATCGGCTTGTTCATATTTCCGATATCGCCGGAAAATACCATCTTGCGGGCTTCTCCGTCTTCCTCTGCCCACACTTCAATACTGGCAGAACCTAACAGATGTCCGACATCACGGAACCGGATTTTAATGCCTTCATCTAACTGGATAATATCCTCATAGGCACAGCCTACGAATTGCTTCATAACGTTAATTGCCGCTTCAATATCATACAGTGGAACAAATTCCTTTAACGTACCGTTGGAACGTTTTGCCTTACGGTTGCGCCATTCTGCCTCAAACATCTGAATGTGTGCGCTGTCTTTTAACATAATCTCGCACAGCTGCACCGTCGGCTCTGTCGTATAGACCTTTCCACGGAATCCGTTCACATACAGAAGCGGTATCAGTCCCGAATGGTCAATATGTGCATGTGTAAGCAATACATAATCTACGTCAGATGCAGGAACCGGCAGTTCCTGATTCTCATAAACATCATTGCCCTGTTCCATGCCACAATCGATAAGGATATTTTTCCCACATGCCTGTAAGAAATGACAACTGCCTGTTACTTCATGATCTGCCCCTAAAAATGTCAACCTCATAACCTTACCTCTTTTCTGCTGCTTTTGCAGCTTTTCTCGTACATAGCTTACTGATATACTATCATAATTTGGTTATTTTGACAATATTTTATCGAATCCAAGGCGTGTTTTTTCACTTTTCCCACAAAATTTAAAAATTGCAAGAAAACAGAAGACCGTATTCCTATTTTCCATAGAACTGTCATTGCCGTTACTTCTTATATTAAAATGTCATCCAGCTTCTTTTTCGGCACATGCTGTACCTGATTGTCATCACGGTAGTAATGAATGTCGCCATCTCCCGCAATGTCTTCCAATACCACTTCTTCTTTTGGATATCCCAGTGCAATGCACAAATCCACCTTATAACCCTCCGGCAGATTTAAAACACCGGCAAGCTTTTCTTTCCGGATATTTCCGATAAAACAGCCGCCAAGCCCCTGCTCTGCCGCCGCAAGCAGAATAGTCTGACCCGCAATGCCTTCATCCCACTGCGGATTTACATCCTGCGGTGTCACCATAATAATATATGCTGATGGACGTTCCTCTGCTACCGGACCGTCCCAGTCCTTATAATAGCCTGCCCAGCCAAGACAGTCGTATACACGGCTGTTTGTTTCATCATCACACACAAGACGGTATTGAAGCGGCTGTCTGTTTGCCGCAGACGGTGTATTCCTTGCAATATCCACCAATTCCCGCAGTGTCTTTTCATCAATCTTTTTCTCACCATAAAATCTTCTGTAAGACCGGTTCTTTAATGCTAATTCTCTAATCATATTAATCCTCATTTCCGCAGGCATTTTTCTATTAATTCATTGCTTTTTTCAACCATCGACCGCTTAAAAATCTGCCCGAAGAGATTACGGAGCGGATAGACCAGTCTGCGAACATACCAATCCAGACTGCCATTGGTCCCATGCCAAATGCTTTTACAAGAAAGATACAAAGGGCAACCCTGCAGCACCACATCGTAGTTACGGAAACTATCATTGAAAAGCGGACATCTCCTGCGGCACGCAGTCCGTATGCAGGTACAAATGAAAGCACCCAGGCAACCGGTTTTACAATCGTAATTGCCGCAATCATCTGCATACACAGTGCTGCGCTTTCCGCTTCCATGCCTGCTATAAGCGTAACCGGGTGTGCCGCCGCATAAACCAGCAGACACGATATCGTCAGTCCCACTTCCGCAATGACGGTTAATTTTACCATATAGTATTTTGCTTCTTTATAATGTTTCGCTCCGATACACTGTCCAACCACGGTCATCAATCCGATTCCCGTACCAATACCGAATACGCCATTGACATTTTCAAGGATATTTGTCATCGCCTGTGCCGCAATCGCTGTTGTACCCATGGTTGATACGGTAGACTGGATTGCCAGCTTACCAAACTGGAACATACCGTTTTCCACACCGGACGGAATACTGATTGCCAGAATCTGACAAATCAGGTTCTTTTCAGGACGGATTTTAAAATAGTGGTCTAAAACAATCATCTGATTTTTACGTCTTAACAGTACAAAAATGATAACCATGCACAACACTCTCGACAGCAGTGTCGATAATGCCGCACCGGCAACACCCATATTCATGCCGAAAATAAAAACGGCATTTCCGGCAATATTTAAAACATTCGTGCCTGCCGCCACAAACATCGGCAGCTTGGCATTGCTCTCCGCCCTGAAAAACGCCGCACCCGCATTAAACAGTGCCAGAAACGGATATGAAACCACCGTAATCAGGAAATAAATCATTGCATTTTCCATAACCTCCGGTTCAATCGCACCGAAAACCACCTGCAGTAACGGCACACGGAATATCAATCCGAATACCATAATCGCCACGGAAATGATAAAAACAGTCAACACAACCTGTCGTGCCGCACGGTTACAGCCGTTCCTGTCTTTCGCCCCGATAAATCTTGAGCAGACAATGGCAGCCCCCGCCGCCATTGCCGAGAACACCTGAATGACAAGATTATTGATAGAATCCACCAGCGATACCGCCGAAATCGCCGCACTGCCTACATTGCTGACCATAACGGTATCTACCATTCCCATAAAGGAATTTAAAATCTGTTCTATAATAATCGGTAACAGCAAAGCAAATAATGCCCTGTTGTCAAACATAAGCTTGTTTTCTTCCACATTCTCCCTCTCTGCTTCTGCTCTTAACTTCCGAAACATATTTTCTCCTCGTTTTAATCCTGTACGTAATGTGCAAAAAAGTCCTTCATTCGTGTGCAGGCTTCCGTCAGCGTATCCACATCCGGCAGATAGACAATTCTGAAATGATCCGGTGTATTCCAGTGGAAACCGCCGCCGTGCGTTACCAGAATTTTTTTCTCCTTTAAGAAATCCAGCGCAAATTTCTCATCATCTTTAATATGAAACTTTTTCATATCCATTTTCGGGAAAATGTAAAATGCCGCTTCCGGTTTTACCGCGCTCACACCCGGAATATCATTTAACGCATTGTAAATGTATTCACGCTGTTCATACACCCTGCCTCCCGGCTCTAACATTTCTTTGGTCGAATCCAGCATCTCCAGTGCCTTTGGAATAACGGACTGTGTCGGTACATTTGCACAAAGGCGCATGGATGATAACAGGTTAATGCCCTCAATATAGCCCTTTGCACGGCTCTTGTCGCCGCTGATACACATCCAGCCGCAGCGGTAGCCCGCAATCAGATGGGACTTTGAAAGTCCGTTAAAGCTGACAACACATAAATCCGGCGCCAGTGAAGCAATGGAAATGTGCTGTTTGCCATCCATCACAAGTCGGTCATAGATTTCATCGGCAAAAATCAGCAGTTCATGCTCCCTTGCCAGTTCTACAATCTGCTCTAAAATTTCCTTTGGATATAATGCACCGGTCGGATTGTTCGGATTGATAATAACAATGCCTTTTGTCTTATCCGTAATTTTTTTACGCATATCCGCGATATCCGGATACCAGTTAGACTGTTCATCGCACAGGTAATGCACTGCTTTTCCGCCTGCAAGCGTAACCGATGCCGTCCACAGCGGGTAATCCGGTGACGGAACAAGTACTTCATCGCCGTTGTCAAGCAATCCGTTCATAGACAGTGTAATCAGCTCACTGACACCGTTTCCCGTATAAACGTCATTGACACCGACATTCGGGATATTTTTCTTTTTGCAGTATTCCACAATCGCCTGTCTGGATTTTAACAAGCCCCTGGAATCCGAATAGCCTTCCGCATTTTCCAGATTACCGCGCATCATGTCTACCAGCTCCTGTGGTGCTTTAAAACCAAACGGTGCCGGATTTCCGATATTTAATTTTAAAATTTCAACGCCCTGCTCAATCATGCGGTTGGCTTCGTCCATGACCGGACCTCTGATGTCATAACAAACGTTGTCTAATTTTGATGATTTTGCAAATGTTCTCATTTTCTTTACGCCTTTCTTTTCATCATTCATTTTCCGGTGTCTTAAAAATTAATTCGATATCTGTAAATGTCACATCGGCATTTCTTGAAACAAACATTCCCGCATAAACGTGTTCTGCATCAATGCTGGTCAGCTGGAAGTCAAATCCGCCTGTTATGGTCTGTTCTTTGCCGAAGGTGCAGGCATATCCGTCCTGTGTGCTTTCTATCTGAAGTTCAACGACATCGCCCGGTTTGTATGCTCTGGTGCAGATTCCACCCTTCACCAGTTCACCGCTTTTTCTTGCAAAGCAGTTCCAGCACTGCGCCCCATGTGTCAGCAAAAGCGGTGCCGCCGCTACATAATCTCCTAAAATATCCGCCGTCGTTTTATCCACATAACAGTCATCACGCACCATTAATCCAAAGGATACCTGATCATTTAAAAAATAATCGTGAATTACGGCTTTTGCCCGCAGAATAAACGGTCTGTCCGCCGGGATTTTTTTATAATACATCGCAATGCCGTCCGATACTGCCGCGATCTTTCCGCAGTTATTTTTGACTGCAATATGTACTGCATTTTCACCTGCCGGTTCTAACACAAAATGCTCTTTGGACACTTCTTCAAGCACATCGCCGAATACCGTACCCGAAAAGCCTGCCGCATCTTCCCAGAAACGGCTCTTTGGTAAATCCGAGGTAAATACAACCGGGTGATATTCAGGATTGGATACTAAATATTTACTACGGTCTAAGACTTCTTTTTCATCCGTATCCAAAATGTGTTCGGAAAGCCCTGCCACCTGCTGATTCTTTACTTCATTCAGACAAAGACACGCATTGACCCTTGCACCCCATACATTGGTGTGCGTATTATCCACGCTTGCCGCTTTATCAGACGTCCACGCATGTAAATACACCGTTTCGTCTTTTCCGAGTGTTTCATAAAGTGCCTTTGTCATCTTTGTCATATCCACAACCGGAAGCCCCAGTGTTTTTCCAAGTTCCCGGACTGCCTGCGGATAATCTCCGCCCGGATACGTGCCAAAATCCTGTGTCACATGCAGATCCTGCGCATTCCATTCACCGGTTTTTGTTCTTCTGACAATCGGTGTGCATAAAATCACCTGACAGCCGGCTTTCTGTGCCGGTACAATATAATTATCATATAAAGATGCCGCAAATGAACCTGCCGTTTTATAGTCCCCCCGTGCTGAGGTGAAACGGGCTTCTTCCGTCTTTTCATCATTGTGTCCGAAGCCAATCAGCAAAAAGTCGCCTTTCTGCATACCGCCCGTCAATTCTTTATACTGTGGCTCTGTCGTATAGCTTTTACTGCTCCGCCCCGACAGTGCAATATTTTTCACTTCAACCGCATCATCTAAATACGCCGCCAGCTTTGTTCCGTATCCGTACCTCGGATAGTAATATTTATCGTTAAAACTGCTTAATGTTGAATCTCCGATAACCCATAAAACTTTTTTTCTTTCTTTCATGCTGTTCTCCAATTCCGCAGGCATTTCTGCTAATATGATTCATATATTCTACCACCGACATATCACACATTTCAATAGTCAATTGACCCGACTTTTGTGTATAATTCATTTTGTTTTTACATAGATTTATAAAAATATAACTGACCTGCCTGCCAAAGGAGATTTATGTGCGGAATAGCCGGATTTTTCGATGCTGACGCATCTTTTTTATCAAATGAAGAACAATATCAGATACTGCTTGCAAAAATGGGAAGGACTTTAAAACACCGCGGACCGGATGCCTCCGGCACACTGCTCTGCAACCGGTGCGGACTGGCACACCGCCGCCTTTCAATTATTGATATTACGGGCGGCGCACAGCCGATGTCAAAAATTTATTCGGACTACCACTATCACATTGTATACAATGGTGAAATTTATAATACAGATGATTTACGTCACAAACTCACCACCCTCGGGGTCCATTTTAAAACCACTTCAGACACGGAGGTTTTACTGCTGGGTTTCATTCACTTTGGACCGTCTTTTATTCAGGACGTGGATGGCATTTTTGCACTTGCCGTTTATGATGAACGCCACGAAACGCTGACACTATTTCGCGACTGCTTCGGTGTAAAGCCGCTTTTTTACACACAGACCGGAAACACTTTCGTTTTTGCTTCCGAATTAAAGGGACTTTTTTGCTATCCCGGCATTGCACCCGCTGTTGACAGTAACGGACTGAATGAAATTTTTTCCTTAGGTCCTGCCCACACGCCCGGCTGTGGTGTCTATAAAAATGTGCATGAGGTTCTGCCGGGTTCTTATTTAAGTGTTTCGCGTGCCGGTGTCCGAGAAACGACCTATTTCCGGCTGGAATCCCACCCACATGAAGATTCCTACGAAACAACCATTGCAACTGTCCGTGAACTGCTCACCGGTGCAATCCGCCGCCAGATGATTTCCGATGTTCCTATCTGCACTTTCCTTTCCGGAGGAATTGATTCCAGTCTGGTATCTTCCGTATGCGCAGGGGAGTTAAAAAAAGAAGGAAGACAGTTAAAGACCTTTTCCTTTGACTTTACGGACAATGAGAACTATTTTCAATCAAACAGTTTCCAGCCTTCCATGGATAAACCGTATGCCGCAAAAATGGCTTCTTATTTAAACAGTCATCATACTTATCTTGAATGTACCAACCAGACACAGGCGGATTATCTTCTGCGTTCCGTAAAAGCGCACGACCTGCCGTGCATGGCAGACATTGATTCCTCGCTTCTTTATTTCTGCGAGCAGGTAAGTCACACGCACAAGGTTGTACTGACCGGTGAATGTGCCGATGAAGTTTTCGGCGGCTATCCGTGGTTTCACCGGGAATCCATGTTAGACTGCGGCACTTTCCCATGGACACCGACCCTCGCCCCGCGGAAATCACTTTTAAATGCGGATTTTGCAAATACCCTGCGTATGGAAGACTATGTAAAAAATGCCTATGACCGCGCTGTCAGTGAAGTCGATATTCTCCCTATGGAAAATGAAACAGAAACGAGCCGCCGCCGTATCGGCTACTTAAGTATCAGATTTTTTATGCAGACACTGTTAAACCGCATGGACAGAACCAGCATGAACACGGGACTGGAAGCGCGTGTGCCGTTTGCCGACAAAAAGCTTGTTTCCTACGTTTTTAACATCCCGTGGGAAATGAAAGCAAAAGGCGGACTGGTTAAAAATATTCTGCGCCAGTCTGCCGTGGGACTGCTGCCGGATGAAATTTTGTTCCGCAAAAAAAGTCCGTATCCCAAAACCTACAATCCGTACTATGAGAATCTGCTGTCTGCCCGCTTAAAAGAAGTACTATCCGACGGAAGCAGTCCGCTCCTGCCGCTCCTTGACCGCACCGCCGTACAGAAGTTTTTAGACAATCCGAAAGACTACGGTCAGCCGTGGTACGGACAACTGATGGCCGGTCCGCAGATGACTGCCTATCTGTTGCAGATTCACTACTGGCTGACAGAGTACCATGTGACGATTTTATAGAATGATTTAATAAAGAAAATTAATTTTGACACAGTGAAATGTACCTGTTAAATATCTGTCAAACGGTTTAAAAATGTTTAAATGTCCCGGTCAAAGTGTTAAACGCACGTTTTTTAAAGAGCGCACGCTGACACTTTGACCGGGACATTTTTTATTCTTTGCAACCCTTTTGGGGTTAATTTTCCTGTTTATTTCCCTGTCAAAACGGCGAAGCGATGACCGGCTGTATCTGTTTTCCCTGCAAAGCCGCTTCAATTGTATCCGGTATCTTTTCCACATGTGCTATCATGGAATGGTGCTTCTTTTCATAGTTATCCTGTCCAAACGGCACAAAATAAATATTTTTAATATTCATCAGCGTGCCGATATTTTTAAAATTCATGCCGAGCGCATCGTTGGTAGAAATTGAAATCACCAGTGGCTTTTCATTGCGCAGATGTGCTTTTGCTGCCATTAACACGGGCGTATCGGTAATGCCCGCTGCAAGCTTGGCAATCGTATTTCCGGTGCAAGGTGCAATCACCAGCGCATCCAGACTGCTTTTCGGTCCAATCGGTTCTGCTTTTGCAATGGTATCAATGACCTGCTCTCCTGTAATCTCACAGATTTTTTTGCGGAAATCTTCTGCTTTGCCAAACCGTGTATCCATATGTTGTACATTTTCGGAAAAAATAGGAATTACTCTCATTCCCGATGCTGTCAGTGTTTTGATGACACCTGTCATTTTATCAAAGGTGCAAAACGAGCCTGTTATGGCTATACCGATGGTCTTCTTTTCCATGCCGATTCTGCCTTTCTTTAATTGATATGTTGTTCAATGACTTTCATTAAAACTTCCGCCGAGCGCTTCGGCGCATATTTGCCCGGCAGACCGAGTGCCTGAACCGCATTTATTTTATTTGCCCGGCAATACTCAAAATCCGTTCCTCCGGGTCTGGAAGCGATGTCTATAATCGTCACTTCACCGCTTACATTTTCAAGTTCCTTAGACGTCAGCACTTTTTTAGGAACAGTATTAAAAATATACGCATACTCTTTTCCGTATTTCTGCAAATGCGGCAGTAACGGGAATGGCACGCTGTCAAATCCAAAAGCTTCCGCCTGTGCGCGTGCGCTTTCCTTTCGCTCTGCCACGGTCACACGGCTGTACATGCGCATGAGCCGGTCTGCCAGTACTTTTCCGCATCGTCCGTATCCTATTAAAAGACTTTTTGCACCGCACAGATTGATTGCACTGTGAAGAATCGCTTCCGCAACCGCACCTTCTGCCGTTGCCACCGCATTATGATACGCCGTGTCATCTTCCTGCATATACTCAACAAACTCCGGCACATTTTCCACAAAATTTTGTCCGGTTTCTTTTTTGGGCAGGTTACAGCCGAAAATGAACTGTCCTCCATGCACGGAATCCGCCACCTGGTCATAATACGCCCTGCTGTCCGAAACCGGCAGAAGTACCGCATCATACTCTGCCGCATCAACCGGTGTCAGTGTCTGAATCCATTCTGTATGATGTCCCTGCTGTTCTAACATTTCTTTTAAATATTGCTGTCTGACATCGGTGCCCATCAGCAAAAATTTCT
>ERZ827117.2291-NODE-2291-length-11225-cov-5.697851_pt1 | contig 11225 bp, 10 predicted proteins | sample MGYA00519920_ERZ827117 | MGnify/ENA primary metagenome ERZ827117 (study PRJEB31778, sample SAMEA3449260) | human gut metagenome | biome: human gut; feature: human-associated habitat; material: faeces | place: United Kingdom | collected 2010/2012 ...
ATCTCGACCAGTTCATCTATCTCGAGGAGTACGACGCCTATTATCTGCTCCACGGCGATACGAATTTCCAGCGCTGCACGGTCACCTCGCTCGAGCAGAACGAGGACGGGACTATCGCGCTCACCTATGAGCAGGAGAGCGGTGAAAAGGGGATCGTCACGCTGAAGGGCAGCAAAGGCAGCTACCAGTTTGTGTCGAACAAGGAAGAGTGAAGACAAAAGAAGAATGCTGGCTCTTATGAGCCAGCATTCTTTATGTCATTTACCGGTAGCGCTCGCGGTGTGCGTGCATGATCTCAGCCAGCAGCACACCGTTGTCGGGCGGGGTGTAGGTGATGGCGTTCGCGCCTGCCGCGATGGTCTTGCGAATAGTCTCATCCTTCGGGCCGCCGGTGGCGATGATGGGGATCTCGGGATGGCGCTCGCGGAGCGCGGCGACGAGCTGCGGCGTTTCCGACGCGGCAGAGACGTTCAAAATGTCGACGCCTGCGGCAATACGCGCCTCAGTGTCCTGCGTGGCGGAGACGATGGTCGCCACGACCGGAATGTCGATGTGCGACTTGATGTCGCGCAGGATATCGGCTGAAACGGGCGCGTTGAGCACAACGCCGTAAGCGCCGCAGTGCTCAGCCTCCATCGCCTGGGCGACAGAGCGCGCGCCAGACGTGAAGCCGCCGCCGACGCCGCAGAACACGGGCATATCCGCCACGCTGATGACGGCGCGCACGATGCGCGGCTGCGGGGTAAAGGGATAAACGGCAATCACCGCATCGGCATTGACGCTTGCGATGGTGGCAACGTCAGTGGAAAAGACAAAGGACTTGATCGTTCTGCCGAAGATGCGGATGCCGCTGCACTCGTTGATGCACTCGGGTACCATCAGCATATGGTTGCGGAGCTTTCCGCTGTAACTCGGCGTGGACGTAGGGGTAAAATCGCTCATAAAAGCACCTTCCTTTCCGCAGGTAATAAATGACCGGTAGGAATTTATGCAGGGAAATTATTCGACATGAATGCTTGCACGCATGGCGAGGATCGTCTGCTCAATGAGCGTGTCAAGATCCCAGCCGAGCATTTCCGCGCCGCGCTCGATGACCTCGCGCGAGCAGCCGGCGGCAAACTTCTTGTCCTTATACTTTTTCTTGACGGATTTGACCTCAAGATCGCTGACGCTCTTGCTCGGACGCATGAGCGCGACCGCGCCGATCAGGCCCGTGAGCTCGTCGGTGGCGAAGAGGACCTTTTCCATCTCGTGCTGCGGCTCGGGAAGGCCGTCAAAGTGCAGGCCGTAGCCGTGGCTGGCAGTGGCGCGGATCAGGCGCTCGTCGAGACCGTTTTCACGCATGATCTCCTGCGACTTGATGCAGTGCTCGTCGGGATACATCTCAAAATCGAGGTCGTGGAGAAGGCCGACGATCTCCCAGAAGTCCGCCTCGTCGCCATAGCCAAGCTTTTCTGCGTACCAGCGCATCACGTCGGCGACGGTGTTGGCGTGCTTTAAGTGGAATTCACCCTTGTTATACTGCGTGAGCAGCTCCCACGCCTGTTCTTTCGTATATGCCATAATGATGGCCTCCCTTTGCTTATGGCTGCTCGTCCGTAAAGTGGACGTGATTGAAAATGTGGTCAGAGCAGAAGCAGTGGTACCCTGCGCACTTGCTGCAATAGCGGAACTGCAGCTCAGGATTTGTCACGTCCGTGCGGCCGCACACGGCGCATTTATGGCGAAAGCCCTGCGTCTGCTGCTGATACTGCTCCTGGCGCTGCTGGGCACGCACGGTGTTATGGAAGTGCGTGGCCTGCTTGCTCTGGTGGTGCTCAAGCTTGAAAAAGCGCGTAAGCTCGGGCCAGAAGAAGATGACGAAGTTCAAAAGCGCCACGATGGGCATGATGGAATAGTACCATCTGCCGGCGGCAATATAGCGGGCGATGTCGAAGAAGAAGTAGAACACATCGATATACGCGAGCCACTTCATGCGGATGGGGAAAAAGAAAAACAGCAGCACTTGCGTGTCGGGATAGAGGAGCGCGAACGCCATGAACATGGCGAAGTTGACATAATTTGCACCGTAAACGGGGATGTTGTAGCCCGTGATGAGGCTGACGATGCTCGCGCCGACGACGGTGAGCAGCATGCCGCTCAGGTAATACGTTGTAAACTTGGCCGTACCCCACTGCCGCTCGAGCGTCGAGCCGATCCAGTAGTAGAAATAGCAGGTGATGAGAAGGTAGAACGGACTCGTGCTCTCAGGGATGAGGACAAAGGTGATGAGCCGCCACACCTGACCGTGGAGAAGACCCGAAAGTGTGTAGGAAAAGAAGCCTAAAAAGTTGCCGCTCGAGAAGTTGGACAGAAGTCCCAGCACCACGTTGCCGATGACGACATAGAGCATCAGGTTGGGGATGCCAAAATTCGGGTGCAGGATACAGAAGCGGTCGATCGCCTGGTTGAGTTTTTTCAATACGGGATACCTCGTTTCGATCAAATAACATTTAAGAACATTATGACACAGCGACGGGGAAAAGTCATCAATAAAGTTTGAACAAATGACCATTCCTGAATGGAATGAAGAGCAGAAATGCGGAAAGAAACGAATTCTTTCCGCATTCTTAACACTTGTTCACTTGAGATCGAGCTCGGGCGGGACGTCAATCTCCTCGCCGACGTATTTGCCGTTCTTTTTCCGCTGGCGCACGCACTCGGTCAAAAGATACTCGATTTGGCCGTTAACGGAGCGGAAATCGTCCTCTGCCCAGGCGGCGATGGCGGCGTAGAGCTTGGGGGACAGGCGCAGGGGCACCTGCTTTTTGGCGTTGTCGTTCATGGCGGCCCTTTAATAGAGGCTTCCGGAGTTGACGACGGGCTGCGCGTCGCGGTTGCCGCAGAGCACGACGAGCAGGTTCGAGACCATGGCCGCCTTGCGCTCCTCGTCGAGCTCGACTGTGCCCTTTTCCGCCAGGCGATCGAGCGCCATCTCGACCATGCCGACCGCGCCGTCGACGATCATCTTGCGCGCGTCGATGATGGCGCTGGCCTGCTGGCGCTGGAGCATGACCGCCGCGATCTCCGGCGCGTAGGCAAGATAGGTGATGCGCGCTTCGATGATCTCAAGGCCCGCGTCGGCGACCTTGGCCTGGATCTCATCGCGGATGCGCGCGGCTACGACCTCGCTGGACCCACGCAGGCTGCCCTCGTCGGCTTGACCGTCGCCCGTGGTGTCGACATTCGGAGCGACATCGTAGGGATAGACGCGCACAATATTGCGCAGCGCCGCGTCGCACTGGAGGGACAGGTATTCCTTATAGTTGTCCACGTTAAACACGGCCTTTGCCGTGTCGGTCACGCGCCACATCACGGCGATACCGATCTCCACGGGATTGCCGAGACAGTCGTTGATCTTCTGGCGGGCGTTGTTGAGCGTCATGATCTTGAGCGAGATCTTCTTGCTGCCGCCCACCTCGACCGCGGCGGACGAGCCCTGCATGGCGACAAGGAGATTGGCGCCCTTGTGGCCGCCGTCTACGTCGCCGGACTGGTTGAGCTTCGTCTTGGCGGCGGGGTTGAACGACGAGCAGAAGGGATTGACCCAGTAGAAGCCCTCGCCCTTGAGCGTGCCGATGTACTTGCCGAACAGCGTGAGCACCAGCGCCTCCTGCGGCTTCAGAACGCGCAGGCCGCACAGCGGGATCCAGCCGAGAGACAGCAGGATGACGCAAAGGACGACGAGGGGCAGAAAGCCCGCATGGATGCCGACGATCAGAAAAACGACCGCGGCGATGTAGAGAACAAGCTCGAGCAGCAGCACGAGCATGCCGTTTTTGTGACCGGTGATGATCTTTTCTTCCATAAAAAGCACCTCCAAACTTGATATCAAAATAATATCACAACAATATGAGATGTCAAGAGGGAAACGGATAAAATATGACTAAAAATGTGTCTTGCACGCGGGCCTGCCGGTAAAAAACAGCCGCGCCTCCGTATGGCTGCGGCATACGGAGGCGCGGGTAGGGTGTTTTCAGGTTGGCGAGCCGAAATTTATATATGCCTTTGTAAATATATCATATCTATTAGCTGTACGCCGCCCTCATAAATGGGGTGGTCATAATTGTCGGTAAAAAAATTCTGAACCTTGTGAGAACGGATAAATCCGCATTTTTCATAAAAGGGTATCGTCAATGGACTGTCCCCTGTTCCAACCTGCAAAACAGAATATTCATCTGCATATTTACTGGCAAGAAAATCAATCAGTGCTTTGCCATATCCCATTCCGTGATGCCTCGGATCAACTGCAATATTCTTGATTTCAAGGATTCCGTCACCTTCATCTGTGACAACACATTCTGCCTTCACACCGCAGTCGTCAAGAACGTACATTGCGCCTTTTTCGAGATAGCGGTCGATCATATCTTCCTGCTCGTCTGCCAACAGCAGAAGTGTGAGGAATTGCTTTTTATTTTCATTTACTTTTCTGATTTCCACTTCTAATGCTCCATCAGATCTCGATTTATCTCACGCTGTCTCTAAATAAATTCTATCAGAAGAGCGCGAGGAAGTCCACCGCTTCCGGTATTACGCATGAAAAACCGTCAGACGTAGTGATACTTTCTGCGCCCCGCGAGGAAGAGCGCGGCAGTGACGATCAGTGTGAGCGCTTCGGCCACGGTGATGGCGAGCCAGATGCCGTTGATGCCGAGAAGTTTTGGCAAAAGAAGTACCGCGGCGACCTGAATGACGAGCGTGCGCAGGAACGAAATGAGCGCGCTGGCTGTGCCATTGTTGAGCCCCGTGAAAAACGCCGAACCGAAGATATTGAAACCGCAGACGAGGAATGAGAGCGCGTAGATGCGCAGCGCGTTGACCGTCATGTCGCACAGCTCCGCGTCGTAGCCGACGAAAAGATGTGCGATGGGGTTTGCCAGCAGGATGGACGAGGCCGTCATCGCAAGGCTCGTGATGAGCGTGACGGTCAGGCTCTTTTTGAGGAGGCTCTTGAGCTCGGCGTGATTCTTCGCGCCGTAGTGATAGCCGACGACAGGTGTGACGGCGATGGAATAGCCGAAGAAAAACGCCATGAAGATGAAGCTCACGTACATCAGAACACCGTAGGCATTCACGCCGTTTTCCTTGGCAATCGCCATGAGCTGCACGTTATAGAGTACGCCGACGAGAGAGGTCGAAAGGTTGCTGACCATCTCGCTCGAGCCGTTGTAGCAGGCCTTGCCGAGGGCGCGGAAGTCAAAGCGCGGACGCGTGAGGCGCAGCAGCGAATCGTTCGGGCGGAGAAAGTAGACAAGCGGGATGAGCGCGCCGACAATCTGCGAAAACGCCGTGGCGAGCGCCGCGCCGAGAAGGCCGAACGGGAACACGTAGACGAGCAGAAAATCGAGTACCATGTTCGTCAGCCCCGCGAACACCGTCACACGCAGGCCGAAGTGCGGCTTTTCCGCCGTCGCCAAAAAGCTCTGGAAGCTGTTTTGCAGCATGAAAAAAGGGAGAGCAGCCAGCAGTACGCGCCCATAGAGCACGCAGTCATCGATCGTCAGGTCCGTCGCGCCGACGGCGAACGAGATGGGGCGCAGGAAAACGATGCACACGCCGCTTAAAATCGCGCCGCCGGCGGTAAGCACGATGACGAGCATGGAGAAGATCTCGTTCGCTTTCCTGGGCTTGCCCTCGCCGAGCGTTTTGGCGATGAGCGCGCTGCCGCCCGTGCCGATCATAAAGCCGACGGCGGCGAGCGCCATGATGACGGGAAAGATGAGGTTCAGCGCGGCAAACGAATTTTTGCCGACGAAGTTCGAGACGAAAAAGCCGTCGACAATGCTGTAAATAGAGGTGATGATCATCATCAAAATGCTGGGCGCGACAAAGCGCAGCAGCTTTTGATACGTAAAATGATCGGAAAGGGAGACGGTCATAAAAGACCTCCTTGCTTGAAGTCAGGAGAGGCCGCCGTTGTCGCTGCGCGAGAGGAGCGCCTCGTAATCGCGGATGCAGATGACGACGTCGGGCTGATAGGCGGCGATATAGTCGCTGATGCTCTGCGTCTTATAGTGCCGCAGGTCGACAGAGCGCATCTCGTCGAAGCTGTAATAGGCGAGGCTCTCCACGGCGTTGGTGAAGCTGTCGCCGAAGATGAGGGCGGTGGGGAGCGAGGAGCGGTCCGTGCGGATGCACGTCTCGGCGATGTCGCCGCCCATGTAGAGACCGTAGGTCAGGGCTTCATCCTCGGTGGCGGGAAGGGCGTAGACCGCGGAGGCCACCTCCTGACAGTTGTCAAGGCGGGTGAAGGGGATATCCTCGCGGAAGGCGGCGGTGAGCAGCTTTTCATCATCGCCGCGCAGCTCCAGAAGCTTGCGCGTGCGCGAGCCCATATAGGGGTTAGGCAGCGCGGAAAACGTCACATCCGTGCCCTCTTCGGGGAAGGAGAGCGCGAGGCCATAGTCGCCGTTTAGCTTCTGTACGGCGGCACGGTAGGTCTCATACGCGCCAAGAAGACCGTAGTGGTTGTCCACCCGCGAGCTGAACTCGGGCGGATGGCCGAGCGAGTCGAAGACGGGGCCCATGTCGAGGAAGCACACGCCCTGCGCGTTCATCTCCTCCGTCAGTGCGGAAAGCTCAAGGTCGGTATAGCGCGAGCGGTTCGTGAGATAGGCGGGGTAGCTGTCCTCATAGTAGACATACTGGCACGGAACGGCGACATAGCAGTAACGCCCGCCGTAGGATTCGACCTGCTTTTGCAGCGCGGCGTTGTCCTCCGCGACGAGCTTTGCCTGCGCGCGGATGTCGTCATCGCTCATGGCGGGATCGTAAAGCTGCGGCAGCAGGACATCGTCCGTGACGACAGTCTCGTTGACCACGGGGCGGCGGAAAACGTTCAGATCGGCCCATGTGACGGCCTTGAGCGCGGGAGTTCGCCAGGCGGCGTAGTCGCAGAACAGGGTCTCGAGGTCGTCGAAGACCTGACCGCTGAGGACCGATTCCGCCGTGATCTCGGGAAAGGCGGAGAGGTTGCGGTTTTCGTAGTAGGAGTAGCGGTTTTTCGGCAGCAGGATGGTCGCAGCCATCAGGACGAGCAGCACGCCGGAAAAGAGCAAGGCCATCACCCATTCACAGATACGTTTCATGCGCAGACACCTCCTTTTTCAGAAGCGGAAATAGATAAAGGGATTGAACGAGCCCGTGACGAGCCTGCAGTAGGAAAGCGCGAGCAGTGCGAGGGAGGCGAGCTTCGGCCCCACGATGAGGATGCCGCGGGAGAGCTTGCTGTTACGCTTTTCAAGCGCCGTTTCGAGCAGGTTTTTGACCGGCAGGGCAGCAATGCAGCAGAGCAGCAGCTCCGGCCAGAATTCAAGCGCGTAGTACACGGCGCGGCTGTCGCAGAGGGCGGGGGCGCGGCCGAACATCGCGGCCATGTAGCACAGCGCAGCGCCGATATCGTCCGCGCGGAAGAGCACCCAGCTCAAAATGACGAGCAGCATGGCGTAGACATGCTGCAAAAGAGACGGAAGGCGCGAGAGCGCCTTACCCCAGAGAAACTTTTCGCCGATGAGCAGCACAAAGAACCACAGGCCCCACGCGATGAATGTCCAGTTGGCCCCGTGCCAGAGGCCCGTGAGTGCCCAGACGAGAAAGAGGTTCAGAATATTGCGCGCGCGGGAGCAGCGGTTGCCGCCGAGGGGAATGTAGACATAGTCGCGGAACCACGTGGAGAGCGAGATGTGCCAGCGCCGCCAGAACTCGGTGACGCTGCGGGAGACATAGGGATAGTTGAAGTTTTCAAGAAAGTGGAAGCCGAACATCCGGCCAAGGCCGATGGCCATGTCGGAATAGGCGGAAAAGTCGAAGTAGATCTGGAATGTGTAGGCGACGGCGCCGAGCCACGCAAGGGCCACCGAGGGGGAGACGGCGGAAAAGGCGGCGTCGGCGATCTGCGCGACAGCGTTGGCGAGCAGCATTTTCTTGGCAAGGCCGAAGAGAAAGCGCACCGCGCCCGCGGAGAATTCGGAAACGGACTCGTGCCGCTCGTCGATCTCGTCTGCGACCGTGGTGTAGCGCACGATGGGACCGGCGACGAGCTGGGGGAAAAACGAGATATAGAGTGCGAGCTTGAGAGGGTTTCTCTGCACGGCGGCGTCATCGCGGAAAACGTCGATCACATAGCTGAGACCCTGGAAGGTGAAAAACGAGATGCCGATGGGCAGCGTGACCTGCGGCACAGGGATAAAGGGCATCAGGGCGTGGAGCATCTCGCCGAAAAAGCCCGCGTACTTGAACCAGCCGAGAAGCCCGAGCCCCAGCACAGCCGCGAGCGTCACGCCTGCCTTCCGGACGGCGGGGCGGTGCTTTGCCCCCGCGAGGAGCCCACAGCAGTAGTTGATGACGATGGAGAGCAGCATGAGCAGCAGAAACTTTGGCCCGCCGCAGGCGTAGAAGGCGAGGCTGAACGCGAGCAGGATGAAATTCCGTGCCCCGCGGTACCGCCGCGGCACCGTAAAATAAAGAACGAGCAGGCAGGGAAGAAAGAAAACAAGAAAGCTGACACTGCTGAAGACCATCGCAAACGAGCTCCTGTCGAATAGATTTTGTGTGCAAAGTTTCCTCAATATAGCACTTTTTTTCAAAAATTGCAAGAGCACCGCATTTTGTGTCGATTTGGGCGTTTTTGGGGAAATGTCACTTGACAAAACGCACAAACATGGTAGAATACGATTCGGCGAAAGCCACAAGTGAATACTTCATCGAGAGTGGTTGAGGGATCGGCCCTATGACACCACGACAACCTGCCCGAAGAGGCAAGGTGCCAAATCCGACGAACGAATCGAAAGATGAGGAAGAGCAGAAAGCGCGATACTCTGTCGGTTCGACAGAGTATTTTTTGTTTTTCCCAACAACGAGAAAGGAAGAAAAGTAACCATGGCAAAACGTTTATTCACCTCCGAATCCGTCACCGAGGGGCATCCCGACAAGATCTGCGACCAGATCTCCGACGCGGTGCTCGACGCGATCCTTGAAAAAGACCCCAACGGCCGCGTGGCCTGCGAGACGACCGTTTCCACCGGCCTTGTCCACATCATGGGCGAGATCACCACGAGCTGCTATGTCGACATCCCGAAGATCGCACGCGACGTCATCCGCGAGATCGGCTACGACCGCGCGAAGTACGGCTTTGACTGTGACACCTGCGGCGTTATCACGAACATCGACGAGCAGAGCGGCGATATCGCGATGGGCGTCGACAACTCCTTTGAAAATAAGGAAAGCGGCGCGAGCGAGCTCGACAACGGCGCGGGCGACCAGGGCATGATGTTCGGCTACGCCTGCACCGAGACCCCTGAGCTCATGCCGCTCGCGATCTCCCTTTCCCATAAGATGGCAAAGAAGCTGACCGACGTGCGCAAGCAGGGCCTTGTCGACTATCTCCGTCCCGACGGCAAGACGCAGGTGACGGTCGAGTACGACGAAAACGGTAAGCCCGTCCGCGTCGACACGGTCGTCCTCTCCACCCAGCACGCGCCGGAGGCGACGCTTGAGCAGATCCGCAAGGACATGATCGAGCTTGTCATCAAGCCGACCGTTCCCGCGGAGCTGATGGACGAGAATACCAAGATTTATGTTAACCCGACCGGCCGCTTCGTCATCGGCGGCCCGCAGGGCGACAGCGGCCTGACCGGCCGCAAGATCATCGTGGACACCTACGGCGGCAGCGCCCCGCACGGCGGCGGCGCATTCTCCGGCAAGGATCCGACGAAGGTCGACCGCAGTGCCGCTTACGCCGCGCGCTATGTGGCTAAGAACATTGTGGCCGCGGGCCTTGCCGACAAGTGCCAGGTCCAGCTCGCCTACGCCATCGGCGTCGCACATCCCGTGAGCGTGCTCGTTGAGACGTTCGGCACCGGCAAGGTCGATGACGGCAAGCTCGAAGAGGCCGTCGAGAAGGTCTTCGACCTGCGCCCGACCGCCATCATCCGCGACCTCGACCTGCGCCGTCCCATCTACCGCCAGCTTGCCGCTTACGGTCACATGGGCCGCGAGGATCTCGGCGTTGCCTGGGAGAAGACCGACCGCGTGGATGCCCTGCTCGCGGCAGTCAAGTAAAAAAATTCGAAGACGTGACAAAAGCCGCCGACCATCAGGTCGGCGGCTTTCTTGCGTATCGGGGAAGGTTACAGGAAAGTCATTTATTCGCGGTGCTCCTCGTCCCAGAGCTTTTCGGCCTCGGGGCGCCAGCATGCGGCGTAGGACTCGCACTTGTTGCACAGGTGCTCCACGCTCTCGGGCGCTTCCAGGTCGGTCGAATGCGCGCCGCTGCGCGCGACCATCTGGGGCAGATATTCGGGATTTTCCAGCATCGGGCAGGGGCGCAGGTGGTTGTTGTTGAACGGCTGGCCCTTGCGGTACTCCTTAAAAAGCGGCTGCTGGAGACATTCGAGGAAGCTCTTTTTGCGGATGTTCGCACCCGAGTAATGGATGAACACGCAGGGCTCGACGTCGCCCGCGGCGTTGATGTGGCAGTAGAGCTTGCCGCCGGCGATGCAGCCGCCTGTGAACTCGCCGTCATTCTGGAAGTCGATGGCGAAGATCTCCTTGCCGCCGGTGAGACCGCGGATCTCGCGCACGCGGTCTTTCATATAGGCGCGCTGCTCGGGATTAAGCAGCAGGTCGGTCGTCGCGCCCATGCCGACGGGCATGTAGTGGAAGTACCAGGCGAAGAAGCAGCCCTTGGAGATGAGCATGTCGAGGAACTCATCGCTCGTGACGACCTTGTAGTTCTTGCTCGTGTAGCAGATGGACACGCCGAACGGGATATGGTTTTTGTGCATGAGGTCCATCGCGGCGAGCGCCTTTTCAAAATGTCCCGCGCCGCGGCGGCCGTCGTTGGCGTCCTCAAAGCCCTCGATGCTGACCGAGACGATGAAGTTGCCCACGCGCTTGAGCTCGTCGCAGAAGGCCTGGTCGATGAGCGTGCCGTTCGTGAAGGCGTGGAAAGCGATGTCGCGGTGCTTTTCGCACAGGCGGAAGATGTCTGCCTTGCGCATGAGCGGTTCGCCGCCGGTGAAGAGGCAGGCATGGGTGCCGAGCTCCGAGCCTTCGGTCAGCACACGGTCCATCTCCTCAAAGGTGAGGTTCTGCTTGTGACCGTACTCTGCCGCCCAGCAGCCCGCGCAGCGCATGTTGCAGGCGCTCGTCGGGTCCATGAGGACGATCCACGGGATGTTGCAGTC
>ERZ827117.2298-NODE-2298-length-11211-cov-2.634726_pt1 | contig 11211 bp, 9 predicted proteins | sample MGYA00519920_ERZ827117 | MGnify/ENA primary metagenome ERZ827117 (study PRJEB31778, sample SAMEA3449260) | human gut metagenome | biome: human gut; feature: human-associated habitat; material: faeces | place: United Kingdom | collected 2010/2012 ...
AAAAGATGAGGCTCTGTTTTCAAGTCTGATTTTTGAAAGTTCGTTTTCGGTAAAATTACCTATCGGTGAACGCATAACGCTTACAAGCGGAATATCCTGAATGTGATTGTTGATAAGTGAAATAAGTGTAAGCATAAGCTTTATCTCACGTTTTTCAAAATATTCTTCCTTTTGCAAAAATGACGGTATGTTGTTTGATTCTAATATTTCCTGCAAAAGTTCGCCGTTTACTTTTGTCGAACGCATAAGAACGACTATATCGCTGTACTTCAAATCACGATATTTTCCGTTGCCGTCATAAACCTTGAAATGACTGTCAACAAGCTCTTTTATTCTGTTTGCCACGGTAACTGCCTCAAGATAATCGGAAGAAGATTCTTTTGAATCCTTCGATTTTCCGATACAGTAAAATTCGGATTTGTAGTCATTCCGGGCATTTTCGGCGGTGTTTATATAACATTCGCGGCTTTCTTCACGCTGCAAAGCGGCAGTGTCGTTATAATCAACGTCACCGACATCCTGCGACATATTAAATCTGAACACGTCATTTATACTGTCGATAACCTGCATACGACTTCTGAAGTTCTGTGAAAGGTGTATAATTTCGATTTCATCACTGTCAAGACTGTATTTTTTCTTGAAAATAGTCGGATCACCGCCGCGGAAACGATATATACTCTGCTTTAAGTCGCCGACCATAAACATATTTTTATTATCTCTTGAAATAAGCGTGAAAATCGAATCCTGCAAGCCGTTTGTATCTTGATATTCATCTATAAGTATTTCGTTATATTTCAGCGAATATTCGTTTCTTATATTCTCATTTTCGCTGAAAAGACGATAGGCAAGATGTTCAATATCGGAGAATGTTTTGACGTTCTTTTTTGCTTTTGCATTCTCATAAAGTTCCGAGAACAAAACCGTTATCCAAACAATATCGTCAATCGTTTGTTTCAATTCTTCCGAGTGAACATACTTGTTAAATTGCTCGGCAGTGCCGTTAGGCAAGTAAGATGTACTGCTAAGTAAATCTTCACGCATAGAGTTATATTTGTTCGAGTAATACTGCCACTCTTCAATCGGCGATTCAGCTTTTTTGTATGCTCTTACGGCTGTTCCAAGCTTTGTTTTGGCGATGTAAGTATCGTATGCTGAGCCGACTTCGTCAAATGATTCAGCTGATTTTAATGCTTTTACACTGTCGGCGCATATACATATGTACTCCCACATCTTTCCCCAATATTGCTCACATTCAGGAATACAAACCGGCGGTACGGAAGTATCTGTATCGGGATATACTTTCTTTACAATCCCAATCATTTCTTTTATCAGCTTGTCCCAAAATTCGCCGTGATGTTTTAAAATGTTCTCTTTGTGGACTGATAAAAATATTTCCTTAAACCATACACTTTGCGACATATTATTGTCATACATAGCCGCTTTGTCGTAAAGCCATTTTATCGGATCGGGGAATGACTGTATAAAGTTGTAAAGTTTGCGTATAACTTTTTTCAATCCCTCGTCATCGCGGTTTGATGCGTAAGTTGTTACAAGGCGCTGAAAACGATTTTTGCTTTCTTCGTTTTCTGTTTCGTAAAGTGCCGCGAATAAATCGGTTAATGTATCGTCAATGAGCATTTTGTCCTCGTTGGTGTCCATAATGCTGAAATTCGGATCAATACCTAAAACGTGAAAATTGTTTTTGACCACACGTAAACAAAATGCGTCGATTGTGTTAATATCCGCACCTGCTGTAAGGTGCATTTGTTCTTTTAAATATTTGCTTTGTGCAATATCACCGTTTTCAAGTGCCTCACGATATGATTTGTTAATTCTGTTTATAATTCTTTCTTTCATTTCGGTAGCCGCCGCCTCCGTAAACGTTGCTACCAATATACTGTCTATCGGAAAAGGGTTTTCGGAGTTGGTTATAAGATTTACGATACGTTCGACAAGTACCGCCGTTTTACCAGAGCCTGCGGCGGCGGAAACAAGTATGTTTTTCTTGCCTGACGGCTCATATATCGCTTTTTCTTGTTCTTTTGTCCAATTAGGCATCTTCGTCAACTCCTTTCGATTTGTTGTTTTTTAACGCCGCACCTTTTGTTTTTAATATCTCCCAAATATCTTCTTTTTTGACCGATGAATCCGCAATACGCGGTGTACAGTTATCCTTATCAAATTTGCAGACAGGGGAGTAGGAACAATAGTCACACACGCTTGTATTTGATGTGGTGTACGGACTAAGGCTTATTTTGCCGTTTCTGATATTGCTGTCCATTTCAATAATTGTATCAGCCACATATTTCATTAGACCGTTAATTTCATCTGTGGTGTGAACTTCTTTAAAACCTGTTTTTGTACCTGTTTTTATGTTTGTGAATGAAACTTGACCGCTTTCAAGGAATTTGTTATCCATATTGTAAAGCAGTTTTGTTTGAAGTTGTTCGTCTTCGTCAGTGAATGTTACACCGTCAAGTTTTAGTGCGCTTTTGTTGGACTCAACTATATTGTCCTCTGTAGTTGATGAGTTAAGCTCCTTTATTTCATCACGCACACCTGTGTAATAAATACCTGCCACATCAGTGTCGGCATGTTTAATTTTTGCGGCAATGGCATATATAACCATCTGCATATTATAGCCGTTGTAAATATTTTTTATATCGAAAACCGTTTTACCTGTTTTGTAGTCTATAATACGCAAATATGATTTGTCGCCGTCACGGCATATGTCGATACGGTCGATTTTGCCTTTTAATGCGACTGCATCGGAAATATCTTCTTCAAATTCGTATTCCATGCCATTCTCTGCAAAGTTGCCGGCAGAAAGTGTTTTTTGAACAAGTATTGCGGCATTTGAAATTGTTTTGCCCATACGGGTGAAAATATTCGCAGTACGTTCTTTGTCGCGAACGTCTGACGACAGCAGATTGCTGCACGATTCATTTATAATACCGCCTATAATATCGTCACGTTTTTCGTCACTCAAATTACGCCAACGGTCTATTTTATCTTCGTTTGTATTTGCACCGTCCTCAACGGTATCGCAGAATTGTCTGATAACTTCGTGAGCATATGTTCCGATATTTGAAGAATTGACTTCCCACACGTCACGCTCTTGTGCGTTAAGTCCGTATCTTAAAAAGTATTGGAACGGACAAGCGGCATAGGTGTTGATACGCGTTGCACTGTATGTGATTTTGCCGTCATACATCATATTTGATATATCGCTGTCAAGCATTACACCGCGTTCACTGTAATAATCGGCACGTTTCATAAGCGAAAGCATAGGTTTCCATTTTGTTTGGTGTTTGTACCAATCGTATACGATTTCCCATAACTGATTTTTACTGCCGTTAAATCTGTCGGACATATTGATAAGCATTCTGTGTATTGTTGCTTGCGGGGTGGAAATGTAAATTCCGTCTTTCAATGGGTCGTTTAAAAGGTTATCCGATACGGTCATTTTAGGAAATTTACGCATTATGTCATTTATCATGTGCGACGGTGATTGTGATTTGCCTTCTTCATTTTGAATTGAATAGCTGAAATACAATTTTTCGCTTACCGCGCATAATGCTCTGTAAACCTTAAAATACTGTTCGTCAAGTTTCTTTTTAGTATCGGGTGCAAGAGTTACGCCGTATTCTTCCTGCAAAGTGCATCTGTCGCGGTTTGAAAGAAAGCCCTCGGACGCAATACCTGTAGGAAAAGTACCGTTTTTTGCACCGACAATAAACATTACCTTAACGCTTGTATGACTGCTCCTTTCCACACTTCCTACATACACTTGGTCAATACCCGATGGAATAGTGCGTATTTCGCATTGCGACAGACCTACCGTTATATATTCCGCAAATTCCGAAATGTTAATTTTGTCGCCGTCAAGTGCGATTGTGACTTGGTTTAATATGTCAAGAATAAGATTCCATATTTTTGTGAACTGTTCGGATTCATTCAGTTTACCGTCTTTTTGAAATTTGTCAATGTCGGATTTTAATCCGGCATATAAGTTGATGTCCTCAAGATATTCAAACAGTGCCGTTGCAAATTCTGCGGCTGTTTTTCTGCCTTTTGTTTTTTCTTTGAATGACGCAATCGGTGCGGTTATTTCGTGACGGAGTTTTTCTATAACTTCATTTGCATCTTCTTCAGACTCTGTTTGAAAAGCAGTGTCTACGATATTGTTTTCGCCAAGCCCCTCTTTTTCCCCGAGCCACTTTGAACCGCCTCTTATACCGTGCTTCAACACAAAGTTTTCAAGTATATCTATTTCTTCTTGATTAATCGACTTGAAAAATTTTAACTTTCCGTGTTGTTCTTTTCTGTAAATAAAACCGGCACGAAGATAACGGAAAACGGAATCATAGCTCCAATCGTCTTCAAGAATACTGAATAAAGATAAAATCTGCATTGCTATAGGATGGTCGCTCAAAAGGATTGTTCTGTCGGTGAAATACGGTATTTCGTATTCGGAGAAAACAGCCTCTATAAGATGTCTGTAATCATTTTCATCACCGCATAACAGTGCAATATCTTTAAAACGATAGCCGTCATCGCGGACAAGGTCAACGATTTTGCAGGCAATTCGTTCGATTTCGCCGTAGGTGTCACGGCTTTGGAAAAGTGCCATATTTTTAGGCTTGTCGGGATATACAAAGTCCTCTGTCCAATATCTGAAAAGCTTGTATAGGTCGTCCTTGCCTTTTAAGTGACGAAGTCCGTCAGAGGCTGTGTATTCGTTTTCAAGACCGTATACTTGTGACAGTTCGTAAACTTTTTGTACAGTCTTTTCGGTCTGAAGATAAATTTCACGTTCATTCTCGTATTCTGTAACAGGACAGCATACACTTATCGTCATATGTACGCCTTTTTTCAGAAGTGCCTCAAGTACGCAAATCTGCTGCGGCATAAATTTGTCAAAACGATTTACCCATATATAAGTGTTTTCGTCAAATTCGGTACCGTTTTCGATACGGTTGGCAAGATGAAAAAGGTCGTCCTCGCTGTCGGTACAGCCACTTTCTTCGACGTAAGAAAGATATTTCTCCAATACGGTTGAAAGTGCAATCAGTTTGTTTTTTAGAGTTTTGTTGTCCGTTAATGCATTTGCCTTTTCAAAAAGTATTTCGGGTGTGATAAGGTAACGTTTCATCTCACTTATAAGTGACGACATAACGTCAAGAAAACCCTGCTGACGCATAGAGGTGATAAGTTTTATATCCATATCCTTTACGTTTAAAAGCTCGTCACACGCCGCCGAAACAGCCTTGTATATAAGCATCATTTTACCTGAGGCGGTAAGATGGTTTTGTTGTTTGGCACTTAAAAAGTTTATGGACATACGTCTTAGCGTAAGAACTTCAATATTGTTAAGTCCTATACCACCGAAAAAATCAACAAATTTTCGTTCGGTTTCGTATGAATAATGGTCGGGGACAATCATTATACATTTTGAATCGGGATTTTTTTCGTGTATTTCACTTATTTGTTTAAGGCACATATCACTCTTGCCGGAGGAGATAGCGCCTCGTATAATACTGACTCCCATAATTTTAATCCTTTCGTAATATATATTAAGGTAATTATATCATATTTAAAGTACAAAAAAAAGTACATAAATACAGGAAATCGCAAAAATATACACGTGAAAAACAAAATAAAAGAAAAAATATGAAAAAATAGCTTGACTTATAATTGTAATAATGTTATAATAATTTTGCTCGAATAAAAGCTCTTTTTTTTATGCTTGAAAAGAGAGCTGAACATATATAAATGCGGAGGTGTAAAAAAATGAGAGTAAAGGTTACATTAGCGTGCAGCGAATGCAAGCAGAGAAACTATAATACAATGAAGAATAAGAAGAATGACCCTGACAGACTTGAAATGAACAAGTATTGTAAGTTCTGCAGAAAGCACACTCTTCACAAGGAAACCAAGTAATTTTGATTGAGTAAGGATGTGTAAAAATGGCTGATACAAATTTATCTAAAGCAAATAAGCCAAGCTTTGGTACAAGAGTCAAGAGATTCTTTAAGGATACTAAGGCTGAGCTAAAAAAGGTCACATGGCCTGACAAGGAACAGCTTATTCATAACACAGGCGTAATTATTGTGTTTATCTTAATAATTACAATCATCTTGTCCGTACTTGATTTTGGCTTTGCAAAATTGTTCCAACTATTAACTAACATATTATAATTCATTAAAAGAATTGTTAGGGAAGGAGAACGGTTATGGCAGAAGAAGCAAAATGGTATGTGGCACACACATATTCGGGTTATGAAAACAAGGTAAAAGCCAATATTGAGAAATCTGTTGAAAACCGTGGTATGCAGGATTTAATTCTTGATGTCAAGGTGCCGACCGAAGAAGTCGTTGAGGAAAACGGTGATAAGAAGAAAGTAGTTCAGCACAAGATTTTCCCGGGCTATGTTATTATCAAGATGATAATGACTGATGAAAGCTGGTACATTGTCAGAAATACACGTGGTGTTACAGGATTCGTGGGACCGGGTTCAAAGCCTGTTCCGCTTTCGGACGAAGAAGTTGAACGCATGGGTGTTGAAGTTATTCGTATGAAAGATATTGATTTTACCGTAGGAGATCTTGTTTCAATTAAATCAGGCCCTATGGAAGGCTTTTCGGGTAAAGTTACGAGCATTAACAATGAAACACGCAAGATTAACGTCGCTGTTTCGATGTTCGGACGTGAAACCCCTGTTGAAATTGACTATACACAGGTTGAACATATGGAATAGTCAATCAAATTATTTTGATATAGACAGCAAATGCTGTTTATAATATCCCTCTGGTAACAGTGGGAGGGCTTTATGCCCGCAATTACCACATTCATATAGCGATATGCTATGAAAAATTCAAGGAGGTGGCCATTATGGCACAAAAAGTTGCAGGTTATATTAAATTACAAATTCCTGCCGGCAAAGCAACTCCGGCACCACCGGTTGGTCCTGCTCTAGGTCAACACGGCGTAAACATTATGCAGTTTGCAAAGGAATTTAACGAAAAAACAGCAAAGGACGCAGGTCTAATTATCCCTGTAGTTATTACAGTATATGCTGACCGTTCTTTCTCATTCGTAACAAAGACACCACCGGCTGCAGTTCTTATCAAGAAGGCTTGTAAGATCGAAAGCGGCTCAGGTGTTCCTAACAAGACAAAGGTAGCTACAATTTCAAAGGCAGATCTTCAAGCTATCGCAGAACAGAAGATGCCTGACCTTAACGCTGCAAGCGTAGAGGCTGCTATGAGCATGATCGCAGGTACTTGCAGAAGTATGGGCGTTCTAATCGGTGACTAATTTGTTAAGAGAAGTGGGAGAGATATAAAATCTCGTTTAACCACGAAGGAGGATACGAAATGTTTAGAGGAAAGAAATATCAAGATAGCGTAAAGCTTGTTGAAAAATCAAAGTTTTACGATATAAATGAGGCTATGGACCTTATTACAAAGACAGCTAAGGCTAAGTTTGATGAAACTGTAGAGGCTCACATCAGACTTGGTGTTGACTCAAGACACGCTGACCAACAGGTCAGAGGTGCTATTGTACTTCCGCATGGTACAGGTAAGACTTCAAAGGTTTTGGTATTCGCTAAGGGTCCTAAGGCTGACGAAGCAAAGGCTGCTGGTGCAGATTACGTTGGTGATGCTGACTTAGTAGCAAAAATCCAGGGTGAAAACTGGTTCGATTTCGACGTTGTTGTTGCAACTCCTGATATGATGGGCGTTGTTGGTCGTCTTGGTAAGGTACTTGGTCCTAAGGGACTTATGCCATCACCAAAGGCAGGCACAGTAACAATGGATGTTACAAAGGCTGTAAACGAAATTAAAGCAGGTAAGATTGAGTACAGACTTGATAAGACAAATATCATTCACTGCCCAATCGGTAAGGCATCATTCGGTGCTGAAAAACTTCAGGAAAACTTTAACGCACTAATGAGTGCAATCGTTAAGGCTAAGCCGGCTGCTGCTAAAGGTCAATACCTAAAGAGCGTTGTTGTAGCTTCAACAATGGGACCTGGTATAAAGATTAATGCAGCTAAAATTGGCTAATTAATTTAATAGCAATTAAAAACCGCTCACAATGGGGCGGTGAATTAAGAAAACATTGAAGCAAGGGACGGTATAGCCAAACGGCTATGCCGTTCTTTGCTGTTTTTGAGTTGTATTTTGGGCTTTTTCTTTTGCCCGTTCAAAATCAAATGCACCGATGAAGTTATAAACAATCGTGATTTCCCTTGTCTTGGATTTCTTATCGGTATGGGAAACCTCGATACGGTCTATAAACTCCCGCAAAATGGAAGCGTCAAGTTCCTGCATATCGGTGTACTTCTTTACGACGCTGATAAACGCCTTAACGTTGGTTTTTTGCTTTTCCTGCTGCTTGATTTCTTCCCGCAACACTTCTGCCATTGATTTTAAGTTTTCCTGCTCCAACTCATAATCACGGGACATTTTGATAAACCGTTCATCTGATAATTTCCCGGTTACATTGTCCTCGTATAAATGCTTGAACAGGTTATCCAATTCGGCAATCCGGCTTTCGGCTCTGGAAAGTGTTTCGCGCTTGCGAGAAAACTCCGCGTCGCGCTCCCGTAAACGGCTGTCCGCTGCTTCTTGGATAAACTCGGCTTCGTACTGCGTTACATACTCGATTGCTTCCCGCAAGTTCCGCAAAACAATTTCGTGCAGGACAACATTTTTAATGGAATGGGTCGTACACAAATCTTTGCCTTTCCGATAGGTCGAACAGATAAAATACTTCTGTTCTTCGGTAAAGTTCGTTGCGCGGCATTGATACATCTTGCCGCCGCACTCTGCACAATAAAGCAGCCCGGAGAAAATACCCATATCGCCCATTTTGGTAGGACGGCGGCGTGATCGGCGTATGTTCTGCACAATGAGGAATACGCTTTCTTCCACAATCGGCGGCTGCGTGTTCTCAAAGATCACCCATTCCGACGGGTCGTTCCACAACTTCTTTTTGCTCTTGTAGGATTGCTTGCGGGTCTTGAAGTTTACGGTATGCCCTAAATACTCTATGCGTTCTAAAGTGCGGGAAACCGTTTCATTTGTCCATTTATATGGGTTAGCCGTTGGCTTGTTGGTAACAGGCCGCCCCTTTGCTTGGGAGTAAGCTGTCGGATTATAGATTTCGTGCTTTTCTAACCATTTTGCAATCTGCGTCGGTCCCATGCCGGAAACGCACAATGCGAAAATCTGCTGCACAACGGCTGCGGCTTCCTCGTCTATAATCCACTTCTTTTTGTTGTCCGGGTCTTTCATGTAGCCGTAAGGCGGGATTGTGGTAAGATGTTCGCCGGATTTACCTTTTGATTGCCAAGTAGCGCGTATCTTCTTTGAAGTATCGCGGGCGTACATCTCATTGAACACGTTGCGGATTGCGGTAAACTCATTTTCGCCCCGCGTACTGTCTACTCCGTCGTTGACAGCGATAAAATGCACGCCAAAATCGGGAAACAGCATATCGGTATAAAAACCGACTTGCAAATAATCTCGCCCAAAACGGGACATATCCTTGACGATGACCGCTGTCACATAGCCCATTTCGACATCCTCTATCATTTTCTGAAAAGACGGACGGTTGAAATTCGTGCCGGTATAACCGTCGTCCACATAGAAACGGGTATTCCCGAGGCTATTTTCTTTGGCGTATTTCTGCAATAAACGCTTTTGATTGGCTACGGAGTTACTGTCGCCTTCCGCTCGATCATCACGGGACAGGCGGCAGTACAGCGCTGTTAATCCCAATTGTTCTTTTTTCTTTTTCGACTGCATAAGTCCTCCTTCCCGGCAGCCGAACACACATATTCCGCTGCCATTGTATCGGATGCTTGACCGGGCGTCAAAGGTATGAGATTGCTGACCACTGTTCTTTGTACACGGTCACGCAGATTGGTTTGAGAGCTGCGCTCAAATTCTGCAGAAACAAAATAGGTCACATCCCCAATTTTGTATTCGTGGACTTTCCCGTCGGATACGCCGACGATCCAATTCGTTTGCCGCTTCATTTCCTATCACTCCTTATCGTTCCTCCCGCCCACGCTGGCGGATGAGGTATTTGCGGTAATGCTCGCAGGCTTTGAGAACGAAGTCCTCAAGCTGCCGTGGGTTGGCATCTGGCGCAAATTCTCGCAGCTTTTCGGTGGGTATCTTCACCGTTTCCCTCTGGTTCGGTTTTTCTTCGCTCATAATGAACTGAATGACATCTCTGGTAAGAAGCCCATCTCGGTCGGCCTTGTGCATTCGCCATGCCTGCGAATAAGATGGCGTGCAGTCATTGATCTCACATTGCTCCAGCACATCCCGCTGGCTGTATTCATCGAGATATGACAACTCCACGCCGACAGAGAACGCAATTTCCTCCTTGTCCATCTTTTCCAGCAATTCCGGGATGAGGTAGGTCAGGCGAATATAGCGCTGAACCTGCCTGCCGCTGTCTGTATCGGAAATATCATCCCGGGACTTGTGGCCAACTTGTCCACAAGCGATTCCCTGATGGGACAGTGCTTCCATTTTCAATTTGTAAGCATACGCCTTTTCACTGGGCAGGATATGCTCCCGGTGCAGATTGCTGTCCACCAAGGCAATGGCGGCGGCATCCCGGTCAAGGGTGCAAATCAGCACGGGAACTTCTGTCAGACCTGCCTTCCGGGCAGCATACAGGCGGCGGTGGCCGCTGATGACTTCATATTCATCGCTGTTTTCAACGGAACGGACGATCAACGGGGAAAGAACACCATTCTCCCGGATACTTTCCGAAAGAGCAGCCATCTCCTCGTTGTCCTGTACCTTGTAGGGATGGCCTTCAAACGGGCGCAGCTGTTCAATTCTTAAGAGCGCCGGTTTCATTGGCACCGTGTTTTTGTTATTCATTGTTGACCTTCTTTCTCTTTTTCGGGTAGTAAATATCACTCTCTAAGTCTTATTTCCTTCCGATTCCCGGACTTCTGAAATTCCGATAATCGGACTTTTGGGTAAACTCCTTTAAGTAGATGCGGTTGGCCTTGCCCTGCCCCTGACGGCGGCGCTCGATAAGGTCGGCTGCATCCAGCTCTGCAAACAGGCGGCAGACCTTTTCGTGTCCGAAATGCAGCAGCTCCTGCGCCTGATGGATGGTGAAATATTGGTAGACCCGACCGTGCTCGTCTTTCCAGTCGTTCTTCTCGGA
>ERZ827117.2300-NODE-2300-length-11186-cov-3.973228_pt1 | contig 11186 bp, 4 predicted proteins | sample MGYA00519920_ERZ827117 | MGnify/ENA primary metagenome ERZ827117 (study PRJEB31778, sample SAMEA3449260) | human gut metagenome | biome: human gut; feature: human-associated habitat; material: faeces | place: United Kingdom | collected 2010/2012 ...
TCGGAAGTAGCGGGACCCTTTTCGGTTCCTTTTGGGGTTCCAAAAGGAACATCTGGCGGTAACAGCCCCTTATAAAAGGATGGCACCGCAAGGTGGTGCCATCCGTCAAAACGCAAAAAGCCCCCATGCCTTGGTAGACATGGGGGCTTTACGAATTGGATTTAGAGATTAGTGGTCATACGCAGCTTCGGCGGCGTCACGGGCGATCTCGGCCTGGACGAGCTCTTCCTCAACCTCCGGCAGACCAGTGCCAGCGGGGATCAGCTTGCCGATGATGACGTTCTCCTTCAGGCCAGCCAGCGGGTCGACCTTGCCCTTGATGGCGGCTTCGGTCAGAACACGGGTGGTCTCCTGGAAGGATGCAGCGGACAGGAAGGAGTCGGTAGCCAGGCTGGACTTGGTGATGCCCAGCAGGACCTGGCTGGCCTGGACCAGCTTCAGATCGGTCTCGCCAGCGTCGATACGGGCCTGGATCTCCTCGTTCTTGATCATGACATCACGGCGGTTCACGATGCTGCCCATGATAAAGTCGCTGGAGCCGGAATCCTCGATGCGGACTTTGCGCATCATCTGGCGGACGATAACCTCAATGTGCTTATCGTTGATATCAACGCCTTGCAGACGGTAAACCTTCTGCACCTCGCTGATCAGGTAGTTCTGGGTGGCGACCGAACCCTGGATGGCCAGGATATCCTGCGGATAGGCATGGCCCTCGGTCAGCAGAGCGCCCTTGGCGACGACGTCGCCCTCCATGACCTTGAGGCGCTGACCGAACGGGATCAGGTAGCTCTTGGTGACGGGTGCGCCGTTCTCGTCCACGCCGTTGATCTCGGCATGGCGGGGCTTTTTGGTGTCGTCGATGTGGACGGTACCGCCGATCTCGGACATGATGGCCATGGCCTTCGGGCGGCGGCTCTCGAACAATTCCTCAACACGAGGAAGACCCTGGGTGATATCTTCCGCAGATGCGATACCGCCGGTATGGAAGGTACGCATGGTCAGCTGGGTACCGGGCTCGCCGATGGACTCGGCTGCGATGATACCGACAGACTCGCCGACCTTGACGCACTCGCCGTTGGACATGTTGGAGCCGTAGCAGCGGGCGCAGACGCCGACGTGCGCACGGCAGGTCATGACGGAGCGGATCTCCAGCTCGGTGATACCGGCGTTGGCGATCTTCTCGGCGTCGAACATATCCATCATCTTGTCCTTGCTGACGAGGAGCTCACCGGTGGTGGGATCCATAACGTCATGCAGGGCGTAACGGCCGTTCAAACGCTCCTTGAAGCTCTCGACGACGGAGTTGCCCTCGCTGATCTCGCGGACCCAGATGCCCTCGGTCGCGTGGCAGTCTTCCTCGCGGATGATGACTTCCTGGGAAACATCGACCAGACGGCGGGTCAGGTAGCCAGAGTCAGCGGTACGCAGAGCGGTATCGGCCAGGCCCTTACGAGCGCCTCGAGAAGAGATGAAGTATTCCAGGATATTCAGGCCTTCACGGTAGTTGGCGCGGATAGGCATTTCCAGGGTCTTACCGGCGGTGTTCGCCAGCAGACCGCGCATGCCGGCCAGCTGCTTGATCTGGTCCATAGAACCACGGGCACCAGAGTCGGACATCATATAGATGGGGTTGCGCTGGTGGTGGGCCTTCAGGTTGTTGCTCAATGCCTCGGAGACTTCCTCGGTAGCGGCCTGCCAGATGGCAACGGTGCTGCGGTAGCGCTCCTCGTCCGAAATAAGACCACGGTTGAAGTTCTTCATGACCTTCTCGATCTTCTTATCGGCGGCGGCCAGGATCTCGGGCTTCTCATCGGGGATGATGGCGTCGGGCACGGCGACCGTGATAGCGGACAGCGTAGAGTATTTATAACCCTGTGCCTTGATCTGATCCAGCATCATGGCGCAGACTTTGGTGCCATGCTTGGTCAGGCAGCGGCTGATAATGTCAGGCAGACCTTTCTTGGTCAGCTTGTCGCTCTTGCCGCCGGAAGCGATCTTCAGGGTGCGGGGGTTCATCTCGTAGTCGAACTTGGTCTTGGGATCGGTACGATCGACATAGCCCAGGTCCTGCGGGATGGGGTTGTTGAAGATGATCTGGCCCATCGTGGTATCGACCAGAGCGGTCTCCTCTACCCCGTCGAAGGTCAGGGTGCGGCGCACCTTGATGGGAGCCTGCAGGGTGATCAGACCGGCGGAGTAAGCCATCATGGCCTCGCTCTCGTCGCGGAAGATCTTGCCGTGGCCCTTATCGTCGGGGTTGACCAGGGTCAGGTAGTAGCTGCCCAGGATCATATCCTGCGTGGGCACGGTGACGGGCTCGCCGTCAGAGGGCTTCAGCAGGTTGCCGGAGGCCAGCATCAGCATCTTGGCTTCGCGCTGGGCCTCGGTGGACAGCGGCAGATGGACAGCCATCTGGTCGCCGTCGAAGTCGGCGTTGAAGGGGGTGCAGACCAGGGGGTGCAGTTTGATGGCACGGCCTTCGACCAGGACAGGCTCGAAGGCCTGAATGCCCAGACGGTGCAGCGTAGGTGCACGGTTCAGCAGCACGGGATGGCCCTTGATGACGGTCTCCAGAGAGTCCCAGACCTCAGGGCGGGCACGCTCGACCATCTTGCGGGCGGACTTGATGTTGTTGGCCTTCTCTTTCTCGACCAGATCCTTCATGACGAAGGGCTTGAACAGCTCCAGAGCCATCTCCTTGGGCAGACCGCACTGATACATCTTCAGCTCGGGGCCGACGACGATAACGGAACGGCCGGAGTAGTCAACACGCTTGCCCAGCAGGTTCTGGCGGAAGCGGCCCTGCTTGCCTTTCAGCATATCGGACAGGGACTTCAGCGCACGGTTGTTGGCGCCGGTGACGGGGCGGCCGCGGCGGCCGTTGTCGATCAGGGCGTCCACAGCCTCTTGCAGCATGCGCTTCTCGTTGCGCACGATGATATCGGGCGCGCCGAGCTCCAGCAGGCGGCGCAGACGGTTGTTGCGGTTGATGACGCGGCGGTACAGATCGTTCAGGTCGGAGGTCGCAAAGCGGCCGCCGTCCAGCTGAAGCAGCGGGCGCAGATCCGGCGGGATCACGGGGATGACCGTCATGATCATCCACTCGGGGCGCTGGTTGCTCTCGAGGAAGCTCTCGACGCACTCGAGACGCTTGAGCAGACGCACGCGCTTCTGGCCGTTGGCATGCTCGAGTTCCTCGCGCAGCTCGGTGGAGAGCTTGTCGAGGTCGATCTCGGCCAGCAGTTTCTGGATGGCTTCTGCACCCATGCCGGCTTCAAACGTGTCCTCGTACTTTTCGCGCATCTCCTTGTACTCGCGCTCGGTCAGCAGCTGCTTTTTCTCCAGCGGGGTGAAACCGGGGTCGGTAACGATGTAGTTGGCGAAGTAGAGGACTTTATCCAGCTGACGGGGGCTGATGTCCAGCATCAGGCCGATGCGGCTGGGGATACCCTTGAAATACCAGATGTGCGAAACAGGTGCGGCCAGTTCGATGTGGCCCATGCGCTCACGGCGGACCTTGGCGCGGGTGACTTCAACACCGCACTTATCGCAGATCTTACCCTTGTAGCGGATGCGCTTGTACTTACCGCAGTGGCACTCCCAGTCCTTGGTAGGTCCAAAAATGCGCTCGCAGTACAGGCCGTCGCGCTCCGGCTTCAGGGTACGGTAGTTGATGGTTTCGGGCTTGGTGACCTCACCATAGCTCCAGGCACGGATCTGGTCCGGGGAGGCAAGGCCGATCTTAATAGAATCGAATTCTTTATTTTCCATTCAGCGAACCCTCTCAAATTCAATATGACACACGATTCAGCGATCAATCGTCGAAGGAGTCAGACTCGATCGCGGCGAGATCCTCGGCGCTGGGGCCGGCATCCTCGTCCAGATCATCGTCAAAGCCCTCGTCGGCATCCTTGACGCTGTACTCATCTTGCAGCTCGCTTTCGACCATGACGTTATCGCCCAGGTCGTAATCGTTATTCTCAAAGCTGCTGTCATCGTCGTCAAATTCCTGGCGCATGTCAACAGCGTTGCCTTCCTTATCCTGCACAACGATATCCAGGCCAAGGCTCTGCAATTCTTTGAGCATGACGCGGAAGCTCTCGGGGATGCCGGGACGCGGGATGGGCTCGCCCTTGACGATAGCCTCGTAGGTCTTGACACGGCCCACGACGTCGTCGGACTTGATGGTCAGGATCTCCTGCAAGGTGTAAGCGGCGCCGTAAGCTTCCAGCGCCCAGACTTCCATCTCGCCGAAGCGCTGGCCGCCGAACTGCGCCTTGCCGCCCAGAGGCTGCTGGGTGACCATGGAGTACGGGCCGGTGGAACGGGCATGGATCTTATCGTCGACCAGGTGATGCAGCTTGAGGTAGTACATATAGCCGACCGTGACCTTGCTGGGGAACTGCTCGCCGGTACGGCCGTCGTAGACGGTGGTCTTGCCATCGTCGGTCAGGTCGATCTTGGAGAAGTCGATGATGTGGCCGTTCTCGCCCATCAGGCGGGGCAGCTTGGTGGGATACTCGGGGGCATTCTCACCGTGCCACTTCTCGCGGGCCTCGGCGAAGCAGTCACGCAGGTCAGCTTCGTGCGCACCGTCAAAGACGGGGGTCTGGACCTTCCAGCCCAGAGCCTTGGCAACGTAGCCCAGGTTGACTTCCAGCACCTGACCGATGTTCATACGGGAAGGAACGCCCAGGGGGTTCAGCACGATGTCCAGCGGGGTGCCGTCAGGCAGGAACGGCATGTCCTCCTGCGGCAGAATGCGGGAAACGACACCCTTGTTGCCGTGACGGCCAGCCATCTTATCGCCGACGCTGATCTTGCGCTTCTGGGCGATGTAGCAGCGCACGCACATACGCACGCCGGGCTGGAGCTCGTCGCTGTTCTCGGGGGTAAAGACCTTGATGTCGACAACGATACCGTAAGCACCGTGCGGCACGCGCAGGGAGGTATCACGGACTTCGCGGGCCTTCTCACCAAAGATGGCGCGCAGCAGGCGCTCTTCGGCGGTCAGCTCGGTCTCGCCCTTCGGGGTGACTTTGCCGACCAGAATGTCGCCGGTCTTGACCTCGGCACCGACGCGGATGATGCCGCGGTCGTCCAGGTCTTTCAGGGCGTCATCGCCGACGTTGGGGATATCACGGGTGATCTCCTCGGGTCCGAGCTTGGTGTCGCGGGCTTCGGTCTCGTACTCCTCGATATGGATAGAGGTGTAGACATCCTCGCGGACCAGCTTTTCGTTCAGCAGAACGGCGTCCTCGTAGTTGTAGCCTTCCCAGGTCATGAAGCCGATCAGGGCGTTCTTGCCCAGGCTGATCTCGCCGTTCTTGGTGGCGGGACCGTCGGCCAGCACGTCGCCTTCCTTGACGACATCGCCGACATTGACGATGGGACGCTGGTTGTTGCAGTTGCCCTGGTTGGAACGCATGAACTTGATCAGCTCATAGGTATCGGCAGAGCCGTCCGGGCAGCGGACAACGATCTTCTCGGCGTCGACGTACTCGACGGTACCCTCGCGGGCAGCCAGGATGCAGACGCCGGAGTCGGTAGCAGCCTTGTACTCCATGCCGGTAGCAACGATGGGCTGCTGCGTGACCATCAGAGGCACGGCCTGACGCTGCATGTTAGAACCCATCAGGGCACGGTTACAGTCATCGTTCTCGAGGAACGGGATGCAGGCCGTAGCGACGGAAACCATCATACGGGGAGAAACGTCCATGAAGTCGACCTGAGAAGCGTCAAACTCCTGGATGTCGTTGCGGTGACGGCCGGAAACGCGGGCACGGACAAAGTGGTTGTTCTCGTCCAGCGGTTCATTGGCCTGCGCAACGATATACTCGTCCTCGACGTCGGCGGTCATGTAGACCACCTCGTCGGTGACGGTGCCGGTGGCCTTATCGACCTTGCGGTACGGGGCCTCGACAAAGCCGTACTTGTTGATCTTGGCGTAGGTAGCCAGGTAGGAGATCAGACCGATGTTGGGACCTTCAGGAGTCTCGATCGGGCACAGACGGCCGTAGTGGGTGTAGTGAACGTCACGGACCTCGAAGCCTGCGCGGTCACGGGACAGACCGCCGGGGCCCAGAGCGGACAGACGGCGCTTGTGGGTCAGCTCGGCCAGGGGGTTGTTCTGGTCCATGAACTGAGACAGCGGGCTGGAACCGATGAACTCTTTGATGGCGGCCACGACGGGACGGATGTTGACCAGGCTCTGCGGGGTGATCTCGCCGTTCTCCTGGTTTTGCAGGGTCATGCGCTCACGGATGACACGCTCCATGCGGGAGAAGCCGATGCGGAACTGGTTCTGCAGCAGCTCGCCGACGCTGCGGACACGACGGTTGCCCAGATGGTCGATCTCGTCGGTCACGCCAATGCCGTGGTCAAGGCCCAGCAGGTAGTTGATGGAAGCGAAGATATCGTCAACGGTGACGGTGCGGCTGATCAGGACATCGTGGTTCTGACGCAGCAGTTCCTTCTGCTCCTCGGGATCGGAGGTGGTCTCGAGGATCTTGCGGATCTCGGCGAAGTTGGCGCGCTCGTTGATGCCGGCCTCGGCCTCGACATCGAAGCTGAAGAAGGGCTGGGCGTCCACGCAGCCGTTGGAGATGACGATGACGGGGACGGCGTCCTCACCCTTCTTCTCGACCAGGACGGTGACGCGGGTCACACCGGCGGCGTCGATCTCGTTGGCTTTGGCCAGGTTGATCTTCTCGCCCTTGGCGGCCAGCAGTTCACCGGTCAGCGGGGCGATGATATCCTCGGCGGCCTTGTAACCGGCAATGCGGCGGGCCAGCGCGAGCTTGTTGTTCATCTTGTAGCGGCCGAAACGAGCGAGGTCGTAGCGGCGCGGGTCAAAGAACAGCGCATCCAGGTGGGCACGGGAGCTCTCGACCGTCGGGGGCTCGCCGGGGCGCAGCTTGCGGTAAACTTCCAGCAAACCTTCCTCGGTGTTGTGGGTGATGTCCTTCTCGAGAGAAGCGTTGATCTTCGGCTCGGAATCGCCGAAGAACTGCTTGATCTGCTCATCGGTGGACAGGCCCAGGGCACGGATCAGGGTCGTGACAGGCAGCTTGCGGTTCTTATCAATGCGGACATAGAAAACGTCCTGGGAGTCGGTCTCGTACTCGAGCCAGGCACCGCGGTTGGGGTTCATGGTGGCAGTGAACAGGTCCTTGCCGGTACGGTCCTTGCTGGAGCCGTAGAACACACCGGGAGAACGCACCAACTGGGAAACGATCGCACGCTCGGCACCATTGGAGATGAAGGTGCCGGAATCGGTCATGAGCGGGAAGTCGCCCATGAAAATTTCCTGCTCCTTGACCTCGCCGGTCTGCTTGTTGAACAGACGGGCAGTGACGTACAGGGGCGCTGCGTACGTAGCGTCCCGTTCTTTACATTCTTTAATGGTGTACTTGGGGTTTTTGTCCAGGCGGTAGTCAACAAACTCCAGCACGAGATTGCCGGTATAGTCCTCGATAGCGGCAATATCGTGGAAGACTTCGTGCAGACCTTCCTCCAGGAACCAGTTGTAAGAGTTTTTCTGGATCTCGATCAGATTGGGCATGCCAATCACTTCGTTGATGCGGGAAAAGCTCATGCGGGTCGTTCTGCCGTTTTGTACGGGCTTGACCTTTACCATAAAACGCGACCACTCCTATTCCGTAGATTAACAAAGTTGGCAAAAGCTGACCTAAACGGAGGGTGAGAAAGCGATGTATATTCGTCGTTTTTCACAAACTTTTGAATTTTGTCGTTTTCGCAAAATCCCTTTAGGGCGCTCTATTCCATTTTTGTGATACTGTTTCAGTATACAGGGTAAAAGGCTTGCTGTCAAGGCTTTTTCGGCTTTTTTGCGAACTTTTTCTTGCAAATCGAACGCCCGGGTGAGTGTAACAAAATTTCGGCATATTGACGGTTTTGCACCACTCCGCCGGGCTTGACAAATTCGTAACGGGTGCTATATCCCCCGCTTTTGGGCAGTTTTCACAAGGATGTGAATAGCTTTTTGCACAGGATTGCTCTTGACTTTTGAGGGACAAACCATAAATTTTGCAACAACGCAAGATTGCACGGGGCGTCAGCGCTTGGCGGCGCACAACGAGCGCCGCCCCCTACAAATAATTTTAAATACGCAATCACAATGGGTAAAGGGATGCAGGGGCGAACAGTGTTCGCCCCTGCAAGAGTGTGGCTCCCCTTGAGGGGAGCTCCCGCGCAGCGGGTGAGGGGTGGCCCTGGGAGCACGAACCGCCGCCCAGCCACCCCTCAGTCACCTTCGGTGACAGCTCCCCTCAAGGGGAGCCATCCTCTACGTCCATAGAGTTGTTTTGGCCCCGAAGGGGTCAAACGGAGAAGGGTCCAAAAGCGTTAAGAAAAATGCAGCACTCCTGCATTTTTTAGCTTTTGGACCCTTCGACCACCTCTTTAGGGTTCCCAGGGGGCGGGCCCCCTGGACCGGGGTTCGCTGCCTCGGAACAGCGAGACTTTTTTCGCTTCCTTTTTTGGTCACAAAAAAGGAAGGCCTTTCGGAAGCATCCCATTAAAAAAGTGGCTCACCGCAAGGTGGTGAGCCACGCCAAGAAAAAATCACATCACAATAATCCCAAACGCATTTGCCACCGAGCTTGCCAGAATGATCGCGGCAAAAACCGGGCAGAGCCAGCGGATCATGAAATTGAAAACGCGCTTGCGGCGGAAAGTGCCTTCCCCTTCCAGCACTTCCTGTTCGATGCGCTCCACCCCGACCACACGGGACACCAGCAGGCAGGTAGCGATCGCGGCAATCGGCATCATGACCGAGTTGGTCAGGAAATCGAAGAAGTCCAGGAACTGCATGCCGAGCACTGTCACCCCGGCCAGCGGGCCGTACCCCAGGCTGGACAGCGTGCCCAGCGCCACCATGATGACGCCCACCAGCACGGTGGCCTTGCGGCGGCTCCAGCCAAGCTCGTCCTGGAACGTCGAGACCGCACTTTCGGTCAGCGCAATGGAACTGGTGACAGCCGCAAACAACACCAGCAAAAAGAACAGCACGCCGACGGCGCCGCCCAGTCCCATGCTGGCGAACACTTTCGGGATCGTAATAAACATCAGCGCCGGGCCCGCCTGCAAGGTGTCCGGGTCGCCGCCCGAGAACGCAAACACCGCCGGAATGATCATCAGCCCCGCCATGATGGCAATGAGCGTGTCAAAAATCTCCACATTCTGGGTCGCGTCCTCGATGGAGACATCCTTTTTCATATAGGAGCCGAACGTGACCAGAATGCCCATGGCGATCGACAGCGAGTAGAACATCTGCCCCATCGCCGTGACGACGGTCATCCAGCTGAAGTTGGCGGGGTTCGGCACGAGGAAATACTTGACGCCCGCCAGCGCCCCCGGCCGCGTGACCGAGTACGCCGTGATCATGACCGACAGCACGACCAGCACCGGCATCATGACCTTGGAGACACGCTCGACGCCGTTGCGCACACCGGCAAAGATGATGCCCAGCGTGAACAGCGCAAAGACGAGAAAACAGATTTCCGCTGCTGTACCGTCAGAAATAAAGCTCGAGAAGTAGCCGTCGGCGGCAAGCTCCTGCCCGCGGCCGGTGAGATACCCCACCAGATATTGGATGACCCACCCGCCGATGACCGAGTAATACGGCACGATCAGCACCGGAATGATGGCGTTGATCCAGCCGCCAAAGCCCAGAAAGCCCGACCGCCTGCCCGGTTTGGCAAAGCTGGCGTAGGCGCCCACCGGGCTTTTGCCAGTCATGCGGCCCAGTGCGGTCTCGGCCACGATCATCGAGTAGCCGAACGTGAGCGCCAGCACAATATAAATCAAAAGGAAGATACCGCCGCCATACTTGGCCGCCAGGTACGGGAACCGCCAAATATTGCCCAACCCCACCGACGCCCCGGCCGCCGACAACACAAAGCCGATCTTGCCGGAAAAGCTGCTTCTTTTCTCGTTTTCCATTTTTCCTACATTCCTCCAGGTTGTTTTTCACACGGCTACAAGTGTAACACAAACGGAATGAAACTTCAAGATGAATTTTTTTCACGTTCCATCCTCTATTTCCCGTCTTGACCCTTACGCTGCGTCATAGTGTATGCTATACTTACCGCAAGGGAAAGTGAGGTACCCCCATGATGACCGTAAACGAAGTCAGCCAACTGACCGGCGTGAGTATACGCGCGCTGCACTATTATGACCAGATCGGCCTGCTGCCCGCTGCCGGGCATACCGACAGCGGCTACCGCCTGTATGACGATGCAGCGCTGGAACGTTTGCAGCAGATCCTGTTGTTCCGGGAATTGGAATTTCCGTTAAGGGATATCCGGGAAATTTTGCAAAATTCCACCTTTGACCGGGAAAAGGCGCTGGAACAGCAGATCGAACTGCTGAAGCTGAAGAAGCAGCATATCGAGGACCTTATCGCCCTTGCGGAAAAGACAAAGACTACAGGGGGAACGATTATGGACTTTACCGCATTTGACACGCAAAAAATCAAAGCTTACGCCGCCCAGGCCAAACAGCAGTGGGGCGCGACGCCGGAATACAACGAGTATGAAGAAAAGACCGCCCGCAAAACGGAAAAAGATGTTTCCGATATGGGCGGGCAGCTGATGGAAATTATTGCAGCGTTCGGCACTATGCAGACAATGGATCCTACCGCGCCCGAAGTGCAGGCGCAGGTGAAGAAGCTGCAAGATTTTATCAGCGCGCACTACTACACCTGCTCCAAGATGATCCTCAACCAGCTTGGCCAGATGTATGCCGCAGGCGGTGCGTTTACCGAGAACATCAACGCCGCAGGCGGTCCCGGCACCGCCGAGTTTGCGCAGAAAGCCATTGAGGTGTATTGCAGCTGATAGGTCACAGTGGAGGGGCCAAGACCCCTCCCTACGGGACCAATTTAAAAAGGCTCCCCTTGAGGGGAGCTCCCGCCGACAGGCGGGTGAGGGGTGGGCCTAGGGGCATAAACATCCATCCGGCCACCCCTCAGTCACCTTCGGTGACAGCTCCCCTCAAGGGGAGCCTTTTGGGTTGCGTGTAGGGGGGCGGAGGGATTGTGACCTTCCGAGGGTAGTTCGATTTTCGGGTAAGGCCACAATCCCTCAGTCTGCGCTATCGCGCAGCCAGCCCTTCGGGCCCGGGCCCCTCTGTCGCTGCGCGACATCTCCCCACACTGTGGG
>ERZ827117.2306-NODE-2306-length-11159-cov-4.753602_pt1 | contig 11159 bp, 10 predicted proteins | sample MGYA00519920_ERZ827117 | MGnify/ENA primary metagenome ERZ827117 (study PRJEB31778, sample SAMEA3449260) | human gut metagenome | biome: human gut; feature: human-associated habitat; material: faeces | place: United Kingdom | collected 2010/2012 ...
ATGTTTTCTATTTTTATTTTGTATTTATTTTGTATTTATTTTTATTCTATAGTTTTATCTTTTTATTTGCTTTTCTCACTATCTTCTTATTCGGATTTTATTTCGTTGCAATTTATCTGTACTTCTGTTTTATTTCTTTTTTGTTTATGTAATTGTCTATTTTTTTGTTTATCTAATATCCTATACTTTCCAATCTAACTATGTTATAATCTTTGACGCAAGGAACTTATAATTATTCAAACTAATTATAGGTTTCTTGTATTAAGTTTAAACATTTTTGTTGATAGTTTTAAACTAATATTAAGAAAGGATTTTAAATACAAGTCATTGTCTAATCTTTGATTTGTGTCTTGTTTTTACAAGGTTTGGTACGGAAAATGAATATAATCATAGTTGGCTGTGGTAAAGTTGGAAAAAATCTGGCTGCACAGTTGAGCAAAGAGGATAATAGTATCTGCGTTGTTGACATTGATGGAAATGTTGTTCACAAGTTAGCTGACACTTATGATGTTATGGGAATTATCGGTAACGGTGCAAGTTATAGCGTTTTACAGGAAGCCGGTCTTGAATATGCTGATTTATTAATCGCTGTAACTAAGTCTGACGAAGTAAATCTTTTATGCTGCATGATTGCAAAAAAAGGAAGCAACTGTAACACAATTGCCAGAGTTAGAAATCCTATATATAACAAAGAACGTCATTTTCTTCAGGAAGAATTAGGATTATCCATGATTATTAATCCTGAATTTATTTCAGCAACTGAAATTTCACGTATTTTGTGTTTTCCAAATGCAATTGATGTTGATCTATTTTCAAAAGGACGAGCTGAAATGATTCGTTTTAGAATTCCTAAGGATTCTGTTCTTGATAATGTACATATAAAAGATTTATCATCCCGTATATTTGCAGGTGTTCTTATATGTGCTATTGAAAGGGATAATGAAGTAACAATCCCAACAGGTGATTTTGTTTTAAAATCAGGAGATGTTGTATCAATGATGTCTTCTAGACAGACAACCATTGACTTCTTCCATTTTATTAATTTCCATACTCACGAAGTTAAAAATGCGATGATTGTTGGTGGTGGAAAAATTGCTGTATATTTAGCACAAATGCTTTTGAAGTTAAAGATTTCAGTAAAAATAATCGAACATGACCCTGCACGTTGCCAGGAATTGTGTGAAATGCTACCTAATGCTACTATCATTTGCGGTGACGGAACAGACAATACTCTTCTTATTGAAGAACGAATAGACCAGACAGATGCATTAGTTACATTAACTAATTATGATGAAGAAAATATACTTCTTGCTTTATTTGCTCAAAAGAGAGTAAAAACTAAAGTTGTGTCAAAAATAAATCGTTCACAGTTAACTGAAGTGGTTCATAATTTAAATTTAGACAGTGTTATTTATCCTAAAAATCTTTGTACTGAACGAATTTTACAATATGTACGTGCAAAGCAAAATGCCATTGGAAGTAATATCGTTACTCTATATAGATTATGTGACGATAAGGTTGAAGCTTTGGAATTTAACATTGCCGAGAAATCAAAACTGACAGGTGTTCCTTTGAAAGACCTTAATATAAAAAAGGGTGTATTAATTTGTTGTATAACCCGTGATGATAAATTAATTATTCCGGGTGGAGATGATGTAATTGCTCCTGGTGACTCAATGATTATAGTTACAACTCTTTTAGGCTTAAAAGACGCTAGGGATATTTTGGAGGATTAACATAAAGTCATGAATTATTCAATTATACGATATATTTTAGGAATTGTATTAAAACTTGAAGGCATATTAATGTGTCTGCCTTTGATTGTGGGCATAATTTATTCTGAAAAATCAGCATACTCTTATGTAATTACCATTGCTATGTGTCTGATTATTGGTACTATTCTTAGTCACAAGAAACCAAAAGATACAGAATTTTATGCAACAGAAGGTTACATAACAGTTTCATTAAGCTGGGTAATTTTAAGTATATTTGGTTGTCTTCCATTTGTTATAAGTGGAGAGATACCTTCAATGGTAGATGCCTTATTTGAAACCATCTCCGGTTTCACAACTACAGGAGCAAGTATTTTATCTGATGTTGAAGCTTTATCCTATTGTAATAATATGTGGAGATGCTTTACGCATTGGATTGGTGGTATGGGAGTTCTGGTTTTTATACTTGCGATTCTCCCAATGCGTGGTGGACAGCGAATGTATCTTATGAAAGCAGAGAGTCCCGGACCTTCTGTTGAAAAACTTGTACCAAAAGTTAGAAATACTGCAATGATTTTATATGGGATATATACTGTTATGACTTTTATTGAAGTACTACTTCTTCTTATATCAGGTATGCCGTTATTTGATGCTTTAACTACATCTTTTGGTACTGCCGGTACAGGTGGATTTGGAATAAAAAATGACAGTATAACCGGATATAACTCATCGATTCAGATTATAGTAACTGTTTTTATGATATTATTTGGTTTAAACTTTAATATATACTATCTTATTTTATGTAAAAAATTTAAACAGGCACTACATTCTGAAGAATTAAAAGCTTACCTTTTAGTAATTTTTGCAACTATAGGAATTATTACTTTTAATATTCGTAGTTTTTTCCCAACTATAGGTGAAGCATTAAAACATGCGGCATTCCAGGTTGGTTCAATTATTACTACAACAGGATTTTCGACCACAAATTTTGATTTATGGCCACAAGTATCCAAAACAATTCTTATTATGCTAATGTTTATGGGTGCCTGTGCCGGAAGTACAGGTGGTGGTATTAAGGTTTCACGACTTTTAATATTAATCAAAACATTAAAAAAAGAATTATTTACTATTGTTCATCCTCGCGGAGTCAAAAAAATAACTATGGACAAACGACCTATTGAACATGAAACAGTACGTTTAACAAATATTTTTATGGTTGCATACATATTTATTTTGGCATTTTCAATTTTACTTATCGGCATTGATAATTTAGACTTCACAACTAATTTCACAGCCGTAGCTGCCACATTAAATAATATTGGTCCCGGATTAGAACTTGTTGGACCTACCCGTAATTTTGGACTATTTTCTGATTTTTCAAAATTTATTTTAATGTTTGATATGTTAGCCGGACGACTTGAAATTTTCCCTATGTTAATGCTTTTTGCACCAATTTCGTGGAAAAGACAATAGTTCGAAATGTATGTTTTAAAATAAATTGAATTTGCAGTTAAACATTCATAGAACGTATAAGTATTACGTTTAATATCCTTATACAAAACAGGCACTACATACTGAACAGACCCCCAAAAAGTTAAAATTCCAGTTATAACTTTTTAGAGTCGGCTCACTTGCAGTGCCTGTTTTTATTATCAACTGTATATCGACGGTTCAACAATAACTTTTTCTTCTTTTTCATTCATTTTTTCCATACGATGTTTTCTAAGAAATTCTTCATCTGTGTCCATAGAATATTTTCCCGTTATTTCCTTCTTTATTACATTTCCTTCTGTTGCTTCTTCCGGAATCTTCTTTTTCTGAATAACGTACTCTTTTCCATTCGTGTCTTCACAAACTACCATTGCGTCCTCAAATCTCATTATTATCAGCTTCACTTTTTAGTCCGTCCCTTCCTGCATTTCAAAACACAATGATTAGAATTACCTTTGTGTTTTGCAACATCTATACTATAAATTTACCTATTAATTGTAAATATCTTATAGAATAAATTACTATTGCATAAATTAAATCTCGACATTTTACAATTAATTATAGTAAGTATACTATTTTTTATATTCATTTTCAAGAACGGCATAATCAGGAACAATATGTTTATTAGCATTTTTACTTTTAATAATATAAATTTTTTCTCTTTTCAAAAATTATAATAAACATTACATTTCAGTTCTTTTTTGCTTTTTTAAACATATATTTAATTTATACTTAGTATAAGGATTTAAAATGGATTACGGATTAGCTTTATCTGGTGGTGGTGCAAGAGGAAGTGCTCACATCGGAATTTTAATGGCTCTCGCTGAAGAAAATATGTTGCCCTCTTCAATCGCAGGAACGAGTGCCGGAAGTATTATCGCCGGTTTATATGCGGCAAATGTTTCTATTGATACTATGCAAAAAATTGCCCAGATTTTAACTTCTCACCCAACTACTATATTAGACCCGGATATTATTGGAATGCTTTTATTTTTTCCTCAATTTTTAACTTGTCGCAAGCAGCATTTAACGGGGTTATTAAAAGGGCATAAACTTAATAACTTTCTTTGCTCTTATACTGATGGTAAAGATATTTCTGACTTAACTACTCCCCTTATAATTCCTACCGTGGATTTAATTTCTGGTAATACAATTGCATTTACTAATTCTGAAATAAAATATCCTACCGAAAACGTCATTTGGAAAAAGAGCGGAAAACTATGTGACATTATTACCGCAAGTTGCTCTGTCCCCGGGATATTTCGTCCTGTCAAAATGAGCAAGTACTACCTGGTTGATGGTGGTGTCACCCACAACCTTCCGGTAAATCTTTTAATGTCCACAGGCGTTGACAAAATTATTGCTGTTGACATTGGTGTAGATTATAAAACTCCTCACAACAATTCTATTACTGAAATTCTCTCTCATTCTTTTTCTATTATGTCTTACAATTTGAAAACATGCCTTTCTCAGGGAGAACGACTTTTACTTGAACCTTCACTTGATAAAAATGCCGGTCTTTTAACTTTTAATATGATTAATGACTGTATAAAAGCCGGATATGTTTACGGCAAAAAGATGATTCCTAAAATTAAAGACGCTTTGAAATAACTTTGTTATACGCACGGCCTCGCCGTTCATAACACTTCGAATCCGCTTCGCTTCTTCTCAGTGATTATGCATTCGCCGACTCTTACTCTTTATCTTTTTTTGTTATACCCATGGCTTCGCCATGTAATCACTTCGAATCCGCTTCGCTTCTTCTCAGTGATTATGCATTCGCCGACTCTTACTCTTTATCTTTTTTTGTTATACCCATGGCTTCGCCATGTAATCACTTCGAATCCGCTTCGCTTCTTCTCAGTGATTATGCATTCGCCGACTCTTACTCTTTATCTTTTTTTGTTATACCCATGGCTTCGCCATGTAATCACTTCGAATCCGCTTCGCTTCTTCTCAGTGATTATGCATTCGCCAAATACTTTCAGCTTTTTTTGCAAGCAAAAAGCTGAAAGTATTTGGCTCATTGCGTATAACAAGAAAAGCCTTTCAAATAGATTATTTCTACTTGAAAGGCTTCTTTAGTGAACAGGTCGTTCCACTTGTAATTCCCCAATTACATTATTATTTTGTATACACCTCATACGGAAAACCTGTCTCTTATTAGTCCCAATACATATATTTCCAAATGCTACACTCAACGTGTACCTTCTAATTGTTAATTATTTGTTGACGATTGAAATTAATGTTTTCAAATCGTATCTGTTAAACTTATTCTATTTGAAGAAAAATTTAATTATTCTCCAAATTGTATCCATTGCACATGTATCAATAAACATATCTTTTACCTCTTCCAAACTTACTTGTTTGTTTCTTTCTAAATTTAATTGTATCTAATATTTCTTTTAACTGCAATCCATATGTTCTTAACGCAGTTTTTTTGTTCTTAACGTAGTAAAATCTGTTACGAGCGTAAGTTTTCTGTTCTTAACTTAATCATTTTCTTTACTAACACATCTACTTCTACATAACCTTCTTACTATCTTTAATTAATCATTAACTTACTTTATCCGCTAACCTTTATATTCACGACCCGTTCAATAAAATTAAATTAGCATTTCTAACAAAAATCTGCCATCAACATATTTGATTTGCATTGTGCCGTTATATTTATCCACTACCCTCCTTATGTTTGAAATACCATATCCATGGTTCTTTTTGTCCTTCTTTGATGTATTTATATTTTTCACATCCACCGGCTGTGATGTATTTTCTATTTTTAAAATTATTCTCTTTTTGTGGTTCTGAATTGTTATTCCTAATTCTTTCTTTCCTTCAAATCGACTAAAAGCCTCTTTAACATTATCCAATGAATTTGCCAGAATAATACATAAATCAGTTTGTTCTATTCCTACTGACTGTGGGAATTTTCCAAGAATCTGAATTTTAACATCATCACCATTTTCCTGTTTGATTGCCTGTACTTCGCCATTAATAATGTAATCCGCAACCACATTTCCTGTCTTATACGTAAAATGTACATCTTTTCTATTTATTAGTTCATTTACATAGTCTCTTGCCTGCTCAACATCATTTTCATTTAACAATGCTGATATTGCATTATAATGCTTATTAACATCATGCCTGAAAGCCCTTAATTCACTATCTTCCGTTATAAGTCTCTCATAATAATTTTTTTGGTATTTCATACACTCTTCATTCAAATCATTAATTTCCATTAAGATTTTTCTTGAGTTTACTACATACACAAACATAACACTCATTGCAATTATTATGACTAAAAATATAACTGCTACAATCATTGCCATTCTTTGAATGCTCAATGTCATTTCACCTAAATAAGCACCCTGAATACATGCAACTACAATTCCTAAAGTTCCCATTACAGCGATAACAAAAATAAGTTCTTTAATCTTTATATTCCTTATTACCTCAGCAATATCTTTTCTTCGTTTATACAAAAATATTGCTGCCATAAAAATTACTATAACTCCTATGCAATTACCATAGATATAAATTTTTCGTTCATAATCAGCATAATCATTTCCAAGTGAAGTAATTCCAACCAGTATCAGCCAAACCATTAAATCTATAAGCGATACTAAAACAAACTCTATAATGAATCCTCTTATAATAGTCTGTATTTTTTCATCAAACAGCACTAAAAGAATTACTATCTGAAATAAAATTTCTGCCGTTACGGTAGGCTTATTTACATTAAACAAATAAGCAGCCGTCAAACCTAAAATAGGTATTATTGCATATTTTAATTTACTCTTTCGTAAATTAAATCCCATAATGCCAATTGGAAATACTATGTATTTAATGAAGCTTAAAAATGTACTTAACACCTTTAATCCATAAATCATCAGCAAAACCTCGCATTCTCTATACAGAAGCTTGTGTATTTTTTCTCGACAGACGCTTTTAATCTGCTACTAATCTGAAGAACCGTGCCTCCATGCATATACACTTTACCATTCTTCATTTCTTCCACCTGCTCCATGTTAACCAGACAGCCTCTGAAAATCTTTATAAAACCAACAGCTTCCAATCTATCCTCTAACGCTTTCATGCTTTCTCTAAGTAAAAATTCCTGTCCGTCCGTAAGATATAAATTACAATAAATATGTTCTGATTTAATGTATTCAATATTCCTGCTATCTATACCTTCTATAAGAACTGTTCCTCTTACTATTTTTAAAGCTCTCTCTAATACTACCGGCAACTGATCTTCTATGTATTTTTTTGTAACAAATCCTATAACATTTACTCCAAATGCCTGTGCCATCATTTCTTCATGGCTGGTTGCAAAAATAATTACTGTATTGCTCTTTGCATTCTCTAATCTTTCTTTTACTGCAATACCGCCGACCATAGGCATTTCGATATCAAGTATTAAAATATCTATGTTCTGATCAGTAATTTCCTGTCCGTCTTTATATTTTTTTATAATTGTTTCTTCGTTGTATTTCTTCGTGACGTCTTTACATACTCTCTCTATTCTTTCCCTCATTATATTATCGTCGTCACATATTCCTATAAACATATTTCATTTCTCCTAAATAAAAATCGTCTATATTTTATCTGTTTGTATCATTTTTATTTTTCTTATCTATAATGCATACACATTACACACAACAATGCCAATTGCATCTTACGACCCATCATTATTTTATTAAAATACCCTACTATATATTTTAATATAAATACAAATATCTTCAACTGTTTTTTATCGACTTTTCCGATTACTTATTACTTTTCCCTACTTTTTTAATCTATCAAAATAAAATCTTTATATAAATATGTTGTTTCTATAAAAAATACCTAAAAAAACACTTTTTTGTGTAATTTCAGGTATCTCTAATTTATTATTTTCTTCCAAATAATGAAAACTTCTTTTTTTCATATGGTTGTGTTTCTATCGACAATACCTTATATCCTGTATCATCAATAGCTTTCTTTACAACCTCTTCATCTATCTTGTCTTCTGAAATAATTTCCGTTATTCCCTTACCGTGAGAAGATGTTACTTTTTTTAATGGTACTGCTTTTCTTACAGCCTCATTAACATGACTTTCACACATTCCACACATCATTCCATCTACTTTTACAACTGTTTTATACATAATTATGCCTCTTTCTCATACCCTATAGGGGTATACTTTTTTTCATTCCATACTATATCGCTATGATTATATATTGTCAAGTAAATGTAGATAAGCCTTATTATTGTCTACCTTCTTCTTTCAAATATGCCTTTTCAAAAGAAACAGCCGTCAGGGATTTCTCTCCGGCGGCCATTCTCAATTTTTATTTTTGTTATTTATTTGCATGATTTACTAATTACTGATAAAAAATCATCTATGCTCTTGCTTTCGTTTGATACACTCTGAATTTCACTTTCAATACTTGTCTTAAATGCAGATGGTCCGCGGTCATTTATTGGTGTTCCTGATACTAATGATGTTGAGAATCTAAATTTGTTACATTAAACACTATCAAAAAGAACTAAATCCCTACAAAGCCTATAAATACAGGCTTTGTAGGGATTCATTTTTTTATTCGAATTCTTATTGCTAACTTAACAATATTCTATCATTATCAAATTCTTTTTGTTTCTTCATTGAATACATCTTAATCATGTCTTCCATTGTCATATTTTTTCTTTCTTCTCCTGACAAATCAAGAAGTATTTCTCCTGAATCAAGCATAATTGTTCTTGTTCCTGTTGTTAATGACTGCTTCATATTATGCGTAATCATCATTGTCGTTATTTTATTTTCACTGACAATTGTCTTTGTGATATCCATAACTTTCTGCGCTGTTGCAGGATCAAGTGCTGCCGTATGTTCATCTAAAAGTAATAGTTTAGGAATCGATAAGGTACACATCATAAGTGTTACAACCTGCCTTTGTCCTCCTGAAAGCAAACCTATTTTTGTTTTCATTCTATCTTCAATTCCCATATTATAACGGGCAAGATTTTCCCTAAAAAATTCAACTTTCTTTTTTGTAATCGCTCTCGCGAATGGATTTGAGCCCTTAGATGCTCTTGAATATGCCAAAGCAAGATTTTCTTCTATTGTCATATTAGGAGCCGTTCCCTTCATCGGATCCTGAAACACTCTTCCAATAACCTTTGCTCTTGAATGTTCACTGTCATAAGTTATGTCTTTCCCATCAAGCAAAATATGACCTGAATCAACCATAAAACTACCACATATAGCATTGAACAATGTACTTTTACCGGCTCCGTTTGAGCCTACAATTGTTACGAACTCACCATCCTCAAGCTTAAGGCTCATATCGTTAATTGCAATATGTTCATTTACTGTTCCTTTTTCAAATGTCTTTGAAATATTTTTTATATCTAACATTATTTCGCCGCCTTTCTCTGTTTTGTTTCTGCAATTTTCTGTTTTATTGCAGGAACTGCCAGCGTAATTGCTACGATTAATGCACATGTAAATTTCATCAGATTACTGCTCAAATCTCCAAATAAATTTTCTCTAATTACAAATGCAACAATTATTTTATAAACAATTGAACCTACAACTGCTGAAATCATTCCTATAGATGCACCTCTTTTTCCAAATATGGCTTCACCGATAATTACTGCAGCCAAACCATATATAAGTGTTCCATTCGCCGTATTTATATCTGCATATCCAACACTCTGGGATGCCATTGCCCCTGCAAGTCCTATTAAGGCATTTGCAAGCATAAGACCTATAATCTTTGTTCTGTCAACATTTATTGAAGAAGCTCTGACCATATCAGGATTATCTCCTGTAGCTCGTATACAAAGTCCAATATGTGTCTTAAAGAACCATATTATCAATGATAAAACTACGATTACAATTATCAAACTAACTACTGATTTTACAACACTTGTTTCAAATTGTCCTCGAATTGCAAATATCTCTTTTACTTTTTCAAATATAGTAATCTTGTTATAACTTAAGTTCGTTGTTGCACCTTTTTCCGTAAGGGAATAACATACAAGATTTATAGAGTACAATCCACTCATTGTTATTATTCCTGCAAGTACAGGATGTACCTGCAACTTAGTCTGTAATAAACCCGTAATTGCTCCTGCTACTGCTCCTGCCACAATTCCTGCAAATAATGCAAGAATAGGGTGTCCGTTTAATGCAACCAATACAGAAATAACTGCCCCAAATCCAAAACTTCCTTCTGTTGTCAAATCAGGTATATCTAATATTCTAAGTGATATATATATTCCCATTGCCAACAATCCATAGATCAAGCAATCCGGAATGTTTGATATATAATACTGTAATTCAATCATCTTTGTTCCTCTTTAGTTCTCAATTAACTTAACTTCATAATCTGTTTTAATGTTATCTTCGCTAATTCCTAATACTTCCATTGTAGCTTTGTTAACTGTGCAATAATCAATTCCTACAACCTGTGCCGGAATATCTTCAACTTTCTTTCCATTTACATAGTCCATTGCAATATCAACTGTTTTCTTACCAATTCCCTTATCATCAATTGCTAATGTTGCAAAACAGCCTGAAACAACTGTTGTTGCTGATGAACAATATGTTGGAATTTTCTTTTCTTTGCAAATATCTGTTAATGTACTAATTCCGTCCTGAATAATTGAATCATTTGGAATAAATATCATATCTACACCTTCTGCTACTAAAGCATTTGTTGCAGATTCTACATCATTTGATGTTGGTGCTGTTTTTTCAACATATTCAACACTTGTTTTGTCTAAATATTCTTCACACTGCTTTGCTGTGTTTGTTGCATTATCCTCATTTCCGCTATAAATGATACCAACCTTCTTTGCCGGTGTTACTGACTGAGCAAAATCAATAATGTCTGATACAGGAATTGCATTAGATGTTCCTGTTGCATTCTTATCCGGTTTATCCATGTCTGTAATTACTCCTGCTG
>ERZ827117.2318-NODE-2318-length-11099-cov-3.288120_pt1 | contig 11099 bp, 9 predicted proteins | sample MGYA00519920_ERZ827117 | MGnify/ENA primary metagenome ERZ827117 (study PRJEB31778, sample SAMEA3449260) | human gut metagenome | biome: human gut; feature: human-associated habitat; material: faeces | place: United Kingdom | collected 2010/2012 ...
AAAGAAGTAGAGGTAAAGGAGGAAGTGAAAGAGGAAATAGGACAGTTAGAATATATCAGTACAGAAGAATATATAGAACAGATAGAAGAAGCAGAGAGTAAAGGAGAGATAGAGAGTATAAAAAAGGAAGCACAGGAAGCAGATGAGGCAGAGGAATCAAGACAAATGGAAGAAGCAAGACAGGCAGCAAGGGAATCCATAGCAGAGAGGAATAATGGAACAAGACAGATAGGTGGAGTAAATTCTACAGGAAGCAGTTCATCATCAAGTAGCAGCAGTTCATCATCAGGAAGCAGTTCAAGTGGAAGTTCATCAAGTGAAAATTCATCAAGTTCAAGTGGCAGGGTAAAAAAAGAATTGTCATCAGGTGGTACTCTTGAGGGAAATGGAGTTGGTGGATATAACATGAGATAGTTTAACAAAAATACAGGTTTAATGAAGGGAGAGTAACAATGGAAAGAATACAGAAAACAAAAGTTTTTAAATTATTAGCAGTTTTGTTAGTAATAGCAATGGTAATAACATCCATACCGGTTGGAGTTTATGCAGGACAGATAGGTGGAATCAATACAGGCAGTAGTACAGTGTTTAGTAATCCTTCAAGCAATCCGGAAGCAAAATTTGGAGGATTTAGTGTGGAAGGAGTCAGATGTTACATCTATGATAAATCCAGTGATAACATATTGAAAAGTGAAGTGTTTGAAGGGAAAAAGGCAATAGATTTTTTAGGATACAGATATAGTGGTGATACCACAGTTTATGATTTTACAGTGAGCCATGTTGATGGTGCGGATATAAATACTACAACAGCATTTGGAAATATTGAAAGTACAGATGAAATAGAACTTAGTATGGATTATCCCTTTGAATTTGATGGAATCCAGTATTATTATGCACATTACATTTATGATGAAAGTAATAATAAAGTTGTATCGAGAACAAAAGATACCAATGATAAACTCAAAGAAAACACTGGTGAAGAATTAATGAAATTATTGTATGACTATTGGGGAGAATCAGTAGCAAGTGAGTTTAAAAGAAATAGTAATTTAATGTTTATCATAGAACCAATTTTTATAGTATCCTATGCAACAGGAGAAGAAAAAACTGATACAGATGAATTTGATAATGGAGCATTTTATTATCAGAGTGGTTCAGTAACAAATGATTATGAAGTAGAAAAGTATGTTTATTTCACAGTAGATAAAGGTGGACGGTGTTCAGCAGGAGAACAAAAGATAATATATTCAGGGAATAACCTTGACACCAGTGTTCAGGCAGAAGTACAGGATATAGACAGTGATACAGCATTTGCAGAACTTAAAGAAATACTGACTGAAGAACAGTACAGTGCTGTACTCAGTGATTATCAGGATGATTATATAGACCATTTTGAAAAAGCAGTGTGGTATGACAAATATTCAGAAACAACCAATTATTACAGACAGTACAAATATGCATATGGAACAGCAAGATCAGTATATGAACAGTGTCAGAATGGACTGGAAGCAGCATCCAATTATACAATCGCAGACAGTGTGTGTGATGCAGTTTACTGTAAAGAAATTGGAGAAAATGGAGAATACAATGCAGAGTATCCACTAATTTTCCCAGATAACCCTGAAGCTCAAAAGCCAACATATGGTGGAGATGAAAATGTATTAGAAGTGAATGGAACAAAAACAACATGGGGAATGTCAATCCTTGCATCAAAGGAGTTTAATGAGAGTATCTGGCATACGAATAAATATACGACAGGAGAGCCGTCAGGAGTACCGGCAGATGATGTAACGAATTATCCGAATGATAATGGGCATCCATATGGAAACAATGTAGTTGAGAAGATATATGAAATTAGGGATATTATATAAATAATTGAAAAAATATATTGACAAAGATTATTATATGAAGTATGGTAAATACATCAATAATATTTATGAGCATTGATGTACATTAATAAATGTTATTGAACAATGAACAAATTGCAAAAGAAAGGGGCGGTGCGATTGCCAAAAAACACAAGTAAATTAAAACAATATTTTCCGATGATTCGTGAGCGGGAGGACATCAAGCAGGAAATCCGTGAGAATCCGAAGCTATTAGAAAAATATCGGGAATGGGATGAAGAACAGCAGAACAGTCTTGCCAATGTCGAAGTCCAGAAAATCGGATACAGCTTTCCGGGACAGCGGAGTGCCTGTTATTCTTCGGATTTACTGCTCAGACAGTATAAAAGGGTCAAAGGCGAAAAGAAAAAAGCCTTCAGTTACAAGGATATAAAATCCGTCTATACGATCGTATTCTTTGAAACAAGTATCAAAGAATTTCACGAATATCCCCAAAACTATATTCACAAATTCAAACAGCAGTCAGATACAGGATTAGAGCTTGAATTACTGCAAAAATATGTGTTTATTCCGCTTGACATTTTTCGTACAATCTACCACAATAATGTTAAGAGTAACGGGAAGAACGGTGGTGGAAACTGCTGGAATAGGACAGAGGCATGGCTGACATTTTTAAGTACAGATGAACCGGAGATTATCATTGAATTAATCAGACAGTACCCGGAGTTTAAAGAGATGTACGAAGAAATCTATGTCATGTGCCAGAATGTGGAAAAGGTGATGGAAATGTTTTCAAAGGAATTGATTCAACTGGATAGAAATACGGTGCAGTACATGATAGATGAAATGCAGGATACGATTGATGTTCAGAAGGAAAAGATTGACACGCAGAAGGAAGAATTGGAAGCAAAGCAGGAAACGATTGATTCACAGAAAGCAACCATTGACACACAAAAAGAAGAACTGGAAGCAGCCAGACGCCGGTTACGGGAAATGGCGGAAAAGCTGGAACAGCTTGAGCAGAATCAAGAGTAAAAAATGAGTTAAAACACAGTCCGTCAGATAATCATGAAATGTCCGGCGGGCTGTGTTTTCCGCTGTATGCCTGCTCCAGAGAGATTATCAAGCGGTATACACCATTTCTTGAAAAAATAGATTTAACCTATACACAGTACATCGCCATGATGGTGCTGTGGGAAAAAAAGCAAATCAGTGTCAAGGAACTGGGCAAATGCCTGTTTTTAGATTCCGGAACACTCACGCCGCTCTTAAAAAAATTAGAGCAGAAAGGATATGTGACACGTACCCGAAGCGAAGAAGACGAGCGGGTATTAATTGCCGCCATTACGCCAAAGGGAGAAGACTTAAAAGACGAAGCGGTGCTGATTCCGCAGAAAATGATGGCATGCGCGGCACTTCCGCAGGAAAAAGCTGCACAGTTGTATACGCTTCTGTATGAACTGTTAAATACACTGGAAAAATAGAAAAGCCAATTAAAAAAGGGCGGGAAGCCGTATTGCTACAGCTTTTCCCGTCCGTAATTGTGCAGGAGTTCCTGCTTTAAATCATAAAGCTTCTGTGATAAATCGACATGAACAACCTGAGGATTAATCAGCCGCTTGGATTCATCCCAAAGCGTTGCCTGCTCCTGTTTGCAGTATTTCTGAATGTCCATGACATTTGGCGAATCGTAAACACACTCGCCCTTATCAAATACTTTCACCATAATCTCACGCATAGAATACTCGCCCGGTTCCATCAGTGTCTTTTTCCACGTTTCCACAGGGTCAAATAAAAGCAGAGGCTGTGATTCATCATACGTTTCATCGGCCAGCGCGATTAAATCCGCTTTAATCATGCCGTCGGCATCGTAGACACGGTAAACCGTCTTGTTGCCCGGATTTGTGATTTTCTCTGAATTTTCGGACAGCTTGATTTTCGGAATAAATGTGCCGTCATCGCCCATCACTGCGGCAAGCTTATAAACACCGCCGAATGCCGGGTTGTCCTTAGAAGTAATCAGATTGGTTCCGACACCCCATGAAGTAATCGCCGCACCCTGTGTCTTTAAGGAGTCAATCAGATATTCGTCTAAGTCGCTGGAAGCGGAAATAATGGCATCTTCAAATCCGGCATCGTCTAACATTTTACGCGCTTTCTTTGTCAGATAAGCTAAATCGCCGGAATCCAGACGGATACCGTAGCCCTTTAAATCAATGCCTTTTTCACGCATTTCCTTAAATACGCGAATCGCATTCGGTACACCGGAACGCAGGGTGTCATACGTATCGACAAGCAGGATACACGCATCCGGATACAAATCGGCATAGGTTTTAAATGCAGTATATTCATCCGGAAAGCTCATAATCCAGCTGTGGGCGTGTGTTCCCTTTACTGGCACACCAAACATCTGACCGGTCAGGACGTTGCTCGTACCGACACAGCCTGCAATAACAGCGGCTCTTGCACCGTAAATACCGGCGTCCGGTCCCTGTGCGCGGCGTAGACCGAATTCCATAATACCGTCACCCTTTGCGGCGTAGCAGACACGGGCGGCTTTTGTGGCAATTAAACTCTGGTGGTTGATAATATTTAAAATAGCCGTTTCAACAAGCTGTGCTTCCATAATCGGTGCGATGACCTTGACAATCGGTTCACGCGGGAAAATGACCGTACCTTCCGGAATGGCATAAATATCACCTGTGAAGTGGAAGTTACTTAAATATTCCAGAAAGTCTTCATCAAAGATAGACAGACTACGCAGGTATGCAATATCATCTTCTGTAAAATGAAGATTCTTAATGTAGTCAATGACCTGTTCTAAGCCGCAGGAAATCGCATAAGCGCCGTCACATGGATTTTTTCTGTGAAAGGCATCGAAAATAACCGTACGGTTATTTTCGGTTTTAAAATATCCCTGCATCATAGTCAGTTCATATAAATCTGTTAAAAGTGTGAGATTACGCATAAATCCTCCATTCTTATGTATCATCGGATACATGGCACTCAATTAGATGAAAGGGCTGTGCAAAAAATAGGAATACTTTCTGCAACAGCCCTTATGTAAATCAATTATTTGTTCTTACTGAAAAATTTTTTAAGTCCTTTTTTCTTCGGAGCCGGTTCTGCAACGACTTTACCGCCGCGTACAGATTTGATTCCTGTAATGTAAATACCGCTGACTTCAGCTTTGACTTCGGCCTTAACCGGAAGTTGGTCAAAAACCTTCGGGTCTGCCATAAGTGTCATGATTCTCGGTCCGATTTTAGCTTTTACAATAGGCATCTTACTGCCGCGCAGATACTTTGGTGTCTGCTCTAAAACCATCTTTGGAAGATTGGCATCTTTAAGCTTCATCTTCTTTTTATCAATGATTAACATGGACATCACCTGCTTTGCCGCATCAATCTGCGCCTGCTGTTCGTCCTGCTGTTTACGGAGCTTGTTTCCAAAAATCATTAAACCGATAAATACGGCAAGTAAAATGACGAAAATTACTAATAAAACGATTCCCCAGACTGGCATAGTATCGTCCTCCTAAATTATTAAAATATCTATAAAAGTATAGCATATATGCCCGTATTTGAAAAGAAAAAAGTTATTCTTTTTCATACATTTCTACAATGACATCATGCGTATAGGCGGCAATTTTTTTGCGTTCTTCCTTTGGGAAAGAATTAACATCAATCGGTTTGCCGAAAGCGAGCGTGGTGTGTGTTGCCTTTAAGCGCGGAAACTGACGTTCAAAAATGCAGTCGGTATTGGTCTGTACCATCGGAATAATCTTACAGCCTGTTTTTTCTGCAAATTTAAAGCTTCCGGCGTGGAAATCCTGAACACCTTCGCCTTTATTGCGTGTGCCTTCCGGAAAAATAACAATGGATTTGCCGTCTTTAATGTAGTCAATTCCCTTTAAAATGGTTTTTAAGCCTTCCTTCATATTTTCACGGTCTAAGAACAGACAGAATAAATTGTCCATCCAGCGGCGGATAATCAGCGCCTTTTTCATTTCCTTTTTGGCAACAAATCCGGTCGGACGTTTCATATACGTATAAGAAATAATCACATCAAAAAATCCGCGGTGGTTTCCGATAAATAAAACCGGCTCATCGTCCGGGATATTTTCCAGTCCGGTCACAGTTGTATGCACACCGGCTAAAAATAAAATGATGTGAAAAGCGCCCTGCACAATCCGCAGGGAAGAAACTGCCTTTACATCGGGATTGAATTTTCCGATAACCCATTCAACCGGCAGCGCAATCAGGCTGAAGATAAAGAACAGGATCAGGAACACAATAACAAGAAAAGAACGAATCATATAATCCTCCATGTTTTCCGAAGGAAAATCCTATGTGAGTTTACTCACATTTCTCCTAAAGCGAGGAGAGGATTTTTCCTCCAAATTTTTATTTGCGGTATCACTCATTCAGATACCGGCTCATGCCGCTGGAATAGTAAATGCTTCCATCCGTGGTGACAAAGACGGCTCGATATTGTCCAGCGATTCAATGAGTGCCAGACCGTCGTCTAACCCCAGTGCAAAACACGTGGTGCTTAAACAGTCGCCGTCCAGCGAAACGGCAGAGAGTATGGTGACATCTGTCAGCCGGTTGTCGTAAGGATAACCGGTTGCGGGATTTAAAATGTGATGATAAAAGGTATCATTTTCATAGAAATACCGTTCATACGTGCCGGAAGACACCACAGAGCAGTCCCGCAGATTTAACGTCAGCAAAAGTTCATTGCTTTGTGTAAATGGCTTTTTTACACCGACCGTAAAATCCTTCGAGTCACTTTTTCCGCCGACACACAGCACATTGCCGCCCAGATTAATCATGGCACTTGTGACATCGTGTGCCAGCAGATAATCTTTTATCTTATCCGCAATATAGCCCTTTGCAATCGCACCGAGATCCAATATCGTACCCTCCGGCATGGTAATGCGGTAATTGCCGTTCTCAAGCGGTGTAAGTTCCACTTTTGTATAATCGACATATTGCAATGCATTGGCAATGGCGGCAGCATCTGGAACGGCCGGCTGTTCTGCGGTAAAATCCCAGAGTTGTGAGACACTTCCGATAGTGATATCAAACGCACCGCCGGAAATGCGGCAGTAGTCTAAGCCGGTGGCAATCAGCTCACCAAGCTCTGCCGGAATTTCATCGGTCTGGTGGTGGTTCACGGCATAAAGCGTACTGCTCTCTAAAGTACGGGAGCAGAGCTGTTCATACGTATCGCACAAATCCAGACAGCCGTTTAAAACGGATCTGGATACATTTATATAGGAAGAAATCTGTACATAAGTATTGAGCTTATATCCGGTGACGGTGACCGGGTCAGAGAGCCGTGTCTGGCAGCCGCAGGCCGAAAGCATGCAGAGTATCAGCAGCGGTGTAAAAAAAGCCGTTTTCATTTTTCTAAAAAATATTTTCATAACAAAATGATTATAGCGGATATTTCGTATAAAATCTATAAAAATTAAGAAGAATTGCGCCGGAATCATGAAAAAAATGTGAAACGGCTTTTTTTTTATCATGATTTATGCTATAACAATATAGTCATGTAAAATTGTGACACATCAAAATATAGGAATGATGAAACGAAAGGAAATTTGATTTATGAAAAAAAGATTTTTCGGTGTTATGCTTGCCGCATCTTTAGCAGTGTCCCTGACAGCCTGCGGAGGCAAGAAGACATCACAGGATAGCGCAGCATCGACAGTCAATAAAGAGGTTACAGCAGAAGAATATGCAGGAACAATTACATCCAATGCAGATGTTTACAAGCAGTATGTAACACTGCCGGATTACAAGGGTGTTGAAGTATCTGTAGACCGTTCATCTCTTACGGTATCTGATGATGACGTAGAAAGCTACATTTCAAAGTTATTATCACAGACAGCTACAACAGAAACGGTTACAGAAGGCGTGACGGCTTCCGGCGATACGGTAAAGCTTGATTACAGCGGTCTGTTAAACGGAGAGGCGTTCTCAGGCGGTACAGCAACGGATGCCAGCTATACCATTGGTTCAGGCAAGTTTATTACCGATTTAGACCAGGGACTTATCGGTCTGACAGTCGGTCAGGAATACAATATTCCGTGTACGTTCCCTTCAGACTACTCAAGCTCTGACCTTGCGGGAAAAGATGTTATTTTCGTTGTAACTGTAAAGTCTATCCAGAAAAGCACTGTGCCGGATTTGACAGATGCATGGGTTGCTGAAAATGCGTCTACACTCGGCGTAGAAGCAACAACAGTTGCTGAATTAAGAAGCTATGTAAAGGATTACCTGACATCACAGGCAGAATCTACATTTGCAAGTGACAAGTATCAGGCAGTTTACTCCAAGCTCAGCGAAAATCTGACACCAAGCGGTTATCCGCAGGAAGAATTAGACAGCCTTGTAAATACATTAAAGTCTAATGTTGAATCAGAGTTTAACTCATACGGTTCATCTTACGGCATTTCTGATTTAGATTCATATCTTTCACAGGTATACGGATTTGAATCACAGGACGCTTTTAATGATTATGCAGTAGAATATGCACAGCAGTACCTTCTTGAAAAAATGGTGCTGACACTGATTGCATCGAATGAAAAAATCACGGTTTCTGCCGATGAAATTAACGACATGGGTGCACAGCTTGCAGATTACTACGGATACACAAATTATCAGGAAATCTTAGACAACTACGGCAATGAAATGAATTCAGAAGTCGGTTACGAAGTGCTGTATCAGAAGGTACAGAATTTCTTAAATGATAATGCGGTAGAATCTGAGTCATAAACAGCTCGCAGTGCATTTGTATTGGTTTATAAACACATAAAGCCATAGTATATAAGACAGGACTTATAAGGTATGACATATAAAGCGGGTCGGAATGACCGTTTCCCAAAAGGTTTATCCTTTGAGGGACGGCACATTCCGGCCTGCTTTTTTTGCTTGCAAATTTATGCAGGTGTGCTATAATAGAAACGTTTTTTGTTTATAAAATTTTTACATTAAATTTATAATTTGACATGCCTGTAAGAGGAAATGTTGTCACGCGTGGATGTGGTGTATAACAGCGTGTTTCAAAGAAAAGAAAGAGAAAGGTTAGAAAAATGAATCAGTTTGTACCAAAGTTGTTTGACTGCATGAAAGGATATTCAAAAGAGCAGTTTGTAAAAGACGTGATTGCCGGTATTATTGTGGCGATTATTGCGCTTCCGCTGTCGATTGCGTTAGCCCTTGCTTCCGGTGTTGGACCGGAACAGGGTATTTACACGGCAATTTTTGCCGGATTTGTCATTTCGTTTCTGGGCGGAAGCCGTGTGCAGATTGCAGGACCGACCGCCGCATTTGCAACGATTGTAGCCGGAATTGTCGCAGAACACCAGATGGAAGGTCTTGTTGTGGCAACCGTTATGGCGGGAATCCTTCTTATTATAATGGGACTTTTAAAGTTCGGAAATTTAATCCGTTTCATTCCGTATACGATTACATCGGGCTTTACCTTTGGTATTGCCGTAACGATTGTTATCGGACAGGTCAAGGACTTTTTGGGACTGACATTTACATATTCACCGGTGGAAACCATAGACAAGGTTAAAGAATGTGTTACGTGTATCGGAACAATTCAGGTGCAGGCATTAATTGTCGGACTGGTATCCCTTGCGATTCTGATTGTGTTTCCAAAGGTCACGGAAAAAATTCCACCGTCATTGATTGCAGTTATCGTAGCAATTTTAATGGTAAAGCTGCTTCACATGAATGTAAAGACGATTGGCGATTTGTATACAATATCCAATAAAGTACCGGGCATTTCCATGCCGAAAATAAGTCTTGGCATGATTCGTGATTTATTCCCGGATGCACTGACAATTGCGGTGCTTGCAGGAATTGAATCCCTGTTATCCTGTGTCGTATCCGACGGTATGATTGGCAGCCGCCACAAGCCGAATATGGAACTGGTTGCGCAGGGCGCCGGAAACATTGTATCAGCGCTGTTTGGCGGTATCCCGGCGACAGGTGCGATTGCAAGAACCGCAGCCAATGTAAAAAACGGTGGACGAACACCGGTTGCGGGAATGGTTCATTCCGTGACACTGCTTTTAGTACTTGTTGTATTAATGCCGTATGCCGCATGGATTCCAATGCCTGCGATTGCCGCCATTTTGTTTATGGTTGCATATAACATGAGCGGCTGGAGAGAATTTGTTAAATTAGTGCGCAAATCCCCAAAGAGTGATGTTGCCGTGCTACTTGTTACCTTTGTACTGACTGTTGTATTTGACCTTGTTGTGGCAATCGAAGTCGGTATCGTACTGGCAGCGCTTTTATTCTTAAAGAGAATGTCCGATGTTACAGCGGTAAAGAGCTGGAAGTACCTTGGAAGTGAGATTGATGAAAATAATGACCCGGATAAGATTTCTTTAAAGGTTGTGCCAAAGCATACACTGGTTTACGAAATTATCGGACCGATGTTCTTTGCCGCCGCAGATAAATTTCTGGAAATTTCGGCAGAACCGGGCATTAAGGTAGTTATTATCCGTATGCGCGGTGTACCGGCAATGGACGTAACCGCATTGCGCTCATTAACGAATATTCATGAAATCTGCAAAAAGAAGGGCATTACGCTGGTGCTTTCCCATGTACAGGAACAGCCGCGTGCGATGATGGAAAAAGCAGGCTTTGTGGAACTGGTCGGAGAAGAAAACTTCTGTGCCAATATTGATGCGGCACTTGCACACGCAGCGGAAATTGACCGGTAAAAACCCGCAAAATACGAAAATTCAACAAAAGTCAGACCAAAATGCCGAGTATCTCTACAATAAGAGATATTCGGTGTTTTTATTTATAGATTCAGATAAATACAGCGGCTGTTCCTTTAAAAAGCAACAGCCGCTGTAAATCATAGGCAAAGACCTATAGTATTTAATTGAAGTTTCAGATTAAAGCTGAGGACCGGCAGCTACTAAAGCCTTACCAGCTTCGTTGCCTGTGTACTTAACGAAGTTCTTGTTGAATCTTTCAGCTAAATCCTTAGCCTTTGTTTCCCATTCAGAAGCATCAGCGTATGTATCTCTAGGATCAAGGATACCTGAGTCAACGCCCGGAAGTTCTGTAGGTACTTCAAAGTTGAACATTGGAATCTGCTTTGTAGGAGCTGTCTTAATAGCACCTGAAAGGATAGCGTCGATGATACCACGAGTATCCTTAATAGAGATTCTCTTACCTGTTCCGTTCCAACCTGTATTAACTAAGTAAG
>ERZ827117.2341-NODE-2341-length-11002-cov-66.291580_pt1 | contig 11002 bp, 11 predicted proteins | sample MGYA00519920_ERZ827117 | MGnify/ENA primary metagenome ERZ827117 (study PRJEB31778, sample SAMEA3449260) | human gut metagenome | biome: human gut; feature: human-associated habitat; material: faeces | place: United Kingdom | collected 2010/2012 ...
TTGTTTGCAGTCTGTTCAAGATTTATAATAGCACATGTGCTATTATAATAGTGTCGAAAGGCAATAACAGAAAACAGTGATTAAAGAAAGGTAATAGGTGGAAGCTATGAGAACAATAGAAAGGTAAAGGTAATAATATGAATGGTTTAAATGTAGTGGTAGAAAGCATATAACAACCTTGTATCTGATGAGAGTATACGGATAAAGTAATATAAGAAATAAAGCCGTCAATGCTTATTGGCAAGCCAAGAATTGAAAAGGAGTGATGTGTATTAATACAATTGGTGTGCTACTTATATTTATATTATTAATAATTATGGTACTAATAACATGAAAAGGAGTGATTAATATTAAACTTAAAAGCATTATGTCTATTGTAACAGGCGCAATAGGAAGCCTATTAATTAATTTAATAGGAAAACCATCCGATGACCTTATTATATTAATAATTTTAATGATTATTGATTTAATAGTTGGGTTTCTTGTTTCTGCTATATTGCAGAAAAGCACTAAAACAGACAGCGGTAAGTTGTCAAGTACAGTTATGTTTAAAGGAATTACTAAGAAATTCTTTACACTGGTAATAGTTGTAATAGCATTTCAATTAGACAAATTACTGGTAATGAATGTAATTAGACATATAGTCATAATTGCATTTATAGTCGAAGAAGTTCTTTCTATTACTGAAATCATAGCAATTACAGGTATTAAGATACCACAAATAATTACCAAGGCATTAGATGTATTAGAAAGGAGCGTGAAAGATGAACTTTCCGATTGTCGCAAGTAAATATGATTATGTAAATGTATTCTTTAACAATCTTGCACCGATTGTAGTAAATGAGTATATTAGACGAAAAGGACAGAAACGTTTATTTCCGTCTACAGTTCTTGCAATGGCTGCCCTTGAAAGTGGATATAATCTTAAAGCTGAAACATTGTTCGGAATTAAGGGTAATGGAAAAGTTCTTGATACTACTGAATACATTAACGGTGAGTTTGTTAATATTAAGGACAGTTTTAAATGTTATCCTAGTATATCAGCAAGCGTACAAGGGTTATATGAATTAATGCAGTGGGAACACTATGACAGGGCTACTTCATCAACTGATTATGAAGAAGAATGTTACATGGTACAGGCTTGCGGGTATGCAACTGACTCAGACTATGCAGATAAGTTAATAAGCATAGTTAATGGGTATAAATTAACAATGTTTAATAACATAGAAGAGCCAGTGGAAGAACCAGCAGAAGAATCAGCAGAAGAATCAGCAGAAGAATCAGCAGAAGAATCAGCAGAAGAACCACATATACATATTGTGCAGAGTGGTGAATCATTATGGGCTATTGTAAAAAAATATTACAATTTGAATAATGAGACAGATATATATTACAAAGTTCATGAAGTTGCTGGAAAGAATAATTTAGAAGACGTAAACATGATTTATCCGAATCAGAGAATAAAATTATAAAGGAGTATTTTAATTATGAAGAAAGCAGAAAAGAATTTTGAAATAACATTAAACGGAGCAGAAGGAACATGCGACACAGCATTATTTAAGAAGATGATTAACAAGGCAGACGTTACATCAACTCCTATTACTAGCCTTGTAGGAAAGATATTCACACCTACCGGCAGTGCAGATGTTCACATCAAAACAACAGACAAGGAATTTGACAGATTACTGATTGAAACTAAAGAGTATGGTATTATTCATACTTCATCATCAGTTTTTGAAGATGGATTTGCTGAATACAGAGGCGAGTGTGACAGCATGCGTATTGTAGGAGTTAAGGCAAAGTTGGGAACATGCTACAAGTGCGTTCCAGTAATTGCGGCTACAGAAGCAGAAACTGCCAAAAGTGCAGATTCTGACGATGAAGGACCCACATTTAATTAATGTTTTATGCTAAACAAAAGGGCGGTATATCCGCCCTTTTATTATCTATAAAGGAGTTGATTAAATGATTAGTGAAGCAAGAAAGAAAGCAGTAAAGGCTTTCAATAGACGATTAAAGAAAGCGACAGGCTTAGAAAAAGAAACGCTATTAGAATTTGTAAAGCAATCTGGAATGACTACAGGCGGAAATCTTTCTACAAAGGCGGTAGTATCTACTCAGACAATTAAATCTTTCGCAAGGGCAAGAAAAAGCGAATTGCCTAGCAAGTTAAAAAAACATAATACACTTAAACGAAAACTGACACCTAAAGAACGTCTTGAGCGTGAGCAGAGATTCAGAGAACAACATGGGTTACAATATACAAGCACTTATCAGCAAGCTGAGAGATTATTGCAGAATCCGCTTGCTACAGACAAGCAACTTTTGCAGTATGCAAAACATACAAAGTTAGACAGTGAAGAGTTTGAAAAATTAAGCCTAGAATCATTAATTAATAAATTAAGATACTTTGCATACAGAGAATCAGAAAAAGCAGATAGTCAAGAAATGATTAATTTGTTAGACGATGGAATTAGAAGCATAGATAAAGACACACTAAAAAACAAGTTAAATGAAATTTATAAAAGAAACAAACAAATTGTAGACGACTATTCATCAGATTTAGACTTAGGGGGAGTTAGTATAATATCACTTGCAAGGGAGTAAAGCATGGAGCATTACTTAAAATTAAAAGATTGGTTATATAGTCAAGAAACAAACTTGTATACAATTAAACAGGGAAAGTTTTCTAATAATTACTGGGATTTAAAATGCGGATTTGATATCGAAACAACTACTTACATAGATAGGGCATACATGTATATATGGCAGATAGGTATTAACAATAAGGCATTTTTTGGAAATAGTTGGGAAGAATTTAACGATTGTTTAAGTATTATTAATAATTATATTGACTACTTAAATAGTCAGAAAGCAAAAGAAAAGCATAAGAAAGAATTTAAGGCACAGGCAATTTGTTTTATTCATAATATTGCGTTTGAATGGCAGTTCGTAAGGAAAGAAATTACTGTAACAGATGTGTTTCTAAAATCTTTGAGAGAACCTTTATATTTTGAAAGTGATAATATTAAATTTTTAGATAGTTTTCAGATAACGCATATGTCATTAGCAAAGCTTGCTAAACGTTATTGTACTACACAAAAAATGGTTGGGGATATTGATTACACAATTTTAAGAAACTCAACAGACGGAAAGAACCTTACAGACAAAGAAATGAAGTATTGTGAAAATGATGTAATTATATTGTGTGAGTTTGCAGAATACTATTTCAATAAATATATAAGTAATAATGAATTAATATATACAGAAACAAGTATTGTTAGACATAGTTTAAAAAAGGCATTCAAAGAGCAAAATCAATTATCTAAACAAGATATTTTTGAAATGTATCCACGGACATTTAATGAATATTTAATGTACATGGAGTATCTTTTTGCTGGCGGCTGGGTAAAAAGTTCGGTAGACGCATTCGGTAAAATTCTTTCTAACATTAAATGTAAAGATATTACATCTTCATATCCTGCACAAATAGCACACAGATATTATCCTATTTCAAAATTTAAATCTATTAAAATAGACAGTAAACAAATGTTTAATAATATGCTTAATAAGTATTGTTGTATATTAGATGTAACTTTATTTAATGTTAAAAAAACAACTATTCATAGCATAATTTCTACTTCTAAAATAGTAAACAATGACACAGGTAGGATTCTTGTAGATAATGGAAGAATCGCAGAAGTTGAAAAAGTTCGACTTTTAATGACAGAACTTGACTGGGATATATTTAATAAATTTTATGATTTTGATAAGTTTAAAATTGTAATTAACAGCTTTAAAATTGCAGTGCGCGGAAAACTTCCGTCATATGTTGTATCTACCATGCTGGACGCATACGAACGAAAAGAAGAATTAAAGTTGCTGGGCAAAGATTATTTTAACGAAAAATGCTTCGTTAATATGTATTATGGTTGCTTTGTAACAAAGATACATAAGTTTAATTATATAGTTAAAAATGGCGAAATAACAAAAGAATTAAATGACTATTATAAGCAAATTAGAAGTAGTGTGTTATCCCCCTTTTGGGGGATATGGTGTACTAGCTGGGCGAGATTTCAAGAATTGTCTGCTGTGTATGCTAATGCTGATTGTGTTGTGTATGGTGATACAGACAGCGTAAAGGGGCATAATATGTCTGACGACTACTTTAATAGTTACAATGCAGAACAGATTGAAAAGAATAAAAAGCTATGTGAAAAATATAATAAAAACTTTGAATTAATTAAGGAGCTTGGTTGCTGGGATTCAGAACCAACATATTCATTATTTAAGACGATTGGTTGTAAGCGGTATATAGGGTTTGACGAAAATAACAAATTATCTGTATCTATTGCGGGCGTACCTAAAGGCACACTTGAAAAGATTGTAGGAATTAAGTCCCACAAAGATAAAAAGTACTATACAAATATTCAAAAAGCCTTAGAAGCTATGGAGTTGTTAAAAGACGGTCAATCATTCAACAAATGTAAAAATGGGGCGACGTACAATGACACTGATCATTCAGACATAATCAACGGCGAATTAATGGTATCTAAATCTAGTGTAGCAATTAATAATATTGATTTTACTATTAAGGTAAGTAAAGAATATAATGATTATATTAAGCAAGTAATAGACATGTATGAAAGAGATATTTAAAAGGCGGTACTAAGTACCGCCTTTATTATCTTAAATTAGTCATGAAATCATGCAATATAGAACCGCATGTATTATTAGCGTATATTATGTCATCTGAATAATATCTATTAAAAAACCATGTGTCAAATGAATTTTTGTCATGCGTCAATGTGTGGTGGCGCTTGTCAAATGGGTTATATGAATCAGAATAAATATAGGCGTCTTCCTTAGGTTCGTGTGTATGCGGACGCATAAATACTGTGAATCTGTCACATTCAAGTTGTACTACATTTAACCCATACATTTTGCCCTTGTATTCAAGAAAAATATTTCGATATATAGTTTTAAAATTTTCCGTCGGGTGTCTGTAGTTCTTAACAGCCCAGCCGCTACCTGTGATTGAATATAACAGTGTATTGTGAAAAGAAAAATATTTAGCATTAAATAACTTACGTTCTTCATTTAATCTTGGACTAAGAATTTCTACATGTACACTTGTTGTACCACCAGTTTCGCAAGGTATTTCATAGTCAATAAAATCACCACCCTCTGCCTTGTCAATAAATTCTCTACACTCTAATTCGTCAAAATATTCTGATGTACGCAAGATAGTGTTTGCAAGCATTACAATTTTACAGTCAGGTCGTTTTCTAATTATTGTACTAATCAAATCACAAAACTTTACAAATTCACCCCTTTTATAGAAAGAATTAATAAATTCATCGAATAAAATTAAGTCGCCAGTGTCACACTGATAGCCAGACTTATATTCATCTGCTTTGTCTATACTCATACACATTAAAAAACCATTAATGTCTTGTTCAATAATCTTGCCAGTTTCATCACGCTTACATAAATAGAATTTATGTTCTAATCTCATATAACAAACACTGTTCCATTTGTCCTTGGTTAGTTTAGTTATATAGTTATTAGATAATATAACGTTAAATATTGTCATAACGGCTGATTGTGTTATCATTGTTCGACTACTTCTTATGTAATGTGCTACAATGCCATACATGTCATATGCTTTTATTGCATACAATAGCCAGCTTGTAGTCTTGCCATTGCTTCTGTCGGATATATAAGCATTCCATGTTGCGCTTAACCCCAGTGGGGTATTAATGTCGGCTGGGATAACCCCAGCCTTGACAACTTCCTTTTCTATTTTTCGCCATCTATTAATCATTAATAATTACCCCCGTATCTAAAAGTCTTTCTATTTCAGTTCTGTGGTTAAATGGCGCATTAAATTCACAGTGATAGTCTCGTGTTTTTAAGAAACCAGTGTGCCCCTGTATTTTGGCACTATAATTAATTAAGTAGCCGTTGTTTTCTTGGAAGCTGGACGGCTTAGTTAAATTTGTTTTGTTAATAAGAACATATGGCTTTTTGTAGCACATAATAGCGGACATATTGCCAATGTTACCTTTAGTTTGCGTTGGATTTTTAGTTGTTGCTACATTAAAACAATTAGAAGCAACACTAGTAAAGCCCGCTGGAATTGCACTTGGATTTGTAATCGCACCAGCCGTAGTTGCTGTTGTATTAATAATTGCGTTTCCAAGTGCTAAAACCTGTTGCGTATGATCTTGAGCACTTAATGTAATATTACTAGTAATATTACATGTGTATGTGTTCCATATATACGAAAATTTATCACGCGTGCTTTCTATAAGCACAAAACAAAGCCCCTCCCCCGAACATAATTCTATATTGTAGACAACATGTATATTATTATTAATACATACATCTGCCGGAATCTGAACAAATCCAACTTTAGGTAAATAAAGCGTCGTTGCACAAAACGGCTCATAATCAGCGAAAGTACCGTAATATTCTTCTAAATTAATAGAACCACAATCTACTGTAATAAAAGTGTTTGTAACAACACCGGCCGCAACTGTGGATTGTACATTGCCAACATATATAGCTGCACTACTGCTTATTATATTGTCTATGTCTACCAGAGACACACCTATAATGTTTTGCATAGGATCTGTGCGTATTTTTTTAATAGTTTCTTCCCAGTTAGAAGTCCATAACCAATCTTTAAAAGAGGACATTTGTTCTGCTGTTAATGCGTATAATGTAGATCCTGTATTACTAATATTTATTGCTGGCAATGTAGGTATTAATATATTATTCGCTGGCAATTTACCAACGCCATAGCCGCCGCCACTTGTTGTATTATTAGTTATATCGACTTCTCGATAGCCAATAATATTATCATTTTTTATCGTAATGCCGTGATAATTAAAATCAAAAATGACACCTGCAACAATACCACCTGACGATTTGAATGCTAAAGTATTAGCAGATAACGAAAATCTGCCTTGCAGAAATTGAATTATACAAATACCACAGCATCTAATAATACCATTTTCTGTAAATGCAATTGGGATTGCTCTAGTTTCTTCCCATAGCCAAGTAGGGGCTTTATATGTATTACTACTTATTATGTGTGTATTAGTGCCATAATCTAAAGAGCCATTAGCGTCTATAGTTGTTACAAGGTTTCCCGTTCCGTCTGCTTCCATTTTATCAGTAACAATAATATTTAATTCATATCCTAAATTAATAGAAATGCTTTTTGAATTATAAGTGGAAGGGTTATCGATTGTTAAGTCTATATGATTACTATATACATATGGCGCTCTTAAATATAAATCAGTAGATACAAAGCTCTCAGACGGTGTAAAGCACATATAATTAGATTCTGCCTGTACTGTTAATTTAGAATAAGGTACTTCCCAGTATTCAAGTCCATTTTTGTCAAATATTTTCATATAATGTTACCCTCCTATATTATATCCATTACATACATTTAATAAATAATAATAATTATTGCTAAATCCGTTCGGAAATTCCTTACAGCCCAACAACGGGTATCCGTACGCACTGTATAAATCGTCACGCAAATACATATTATATGTCGTGCTGGAACGTTCTATTATTGCAGTACTTGCAAGAATATCAGACTTGTATAATTCCAGTAAATCCAATTTCATTGGCACATCCCAAACTCCTTTACCTATATTTTTAATTGAATTTACATCTATAAAATATGGATAGGACTTTGAGCCTAGTGTAACAATACAATAATTATAAGTAAATGCGTCGAAAGTAATCGAATCGTTAACGGTTACTCTAACATGCGGCATTAACTGATCTGTTGCAACTTGCATGTTGCAATCTATAGTAGTACCTGTGCCTAGTGTCTTGTTAATAACATTATTAGCACCTGTATAATTATAAAAAACAACTTCCATATTTTTACTCACTTTCTGCGCAAAAATCCGCACGACAATTTATTTTTATATATAATTCCCAAAACTTTACCCAAAAATTATAAGTACTATAAAAGTCAACATATTCTGTCATCATGGCTGTTGCTGTTGTAACACCTATGTTTCCGTGTATATGTGCCTCATGCGTATCTTTAACATCGTTGTAGGTATGTGTTGTTGTATCTTTTCTGCTAGTATAAGTATTTTCTTTAATGTTCTTTAAGTCGTTGTAAAACGTAGTGTTTGTATCAGCGTCGCCACTGTATTCTGTAGTGGAAGTGTCTATAAGATTGGTAGTATAGCTTGTAGGCTCATTTTTTGTCGTTTCTGTCTGATTATTTTTTAAAGAATTAATAACATTACCTGTTGTAGTTGTTGTCTCTGTTTCAGTTCCATCTTTTGCAAATTCTGTATTTTCATTACCACTTCTAATAGTTGTAATATCTTCGTATCTGTCGTAGTTTTCTATAGGTGAAAAATTGACAGATTCTAACGTCCACAGCTTATTAATAGAAGCTGTGCATAATTGTAAAAATATATCTGTGCTTACATCTAATTCTTTTAATAGTAAAGAACTGTTATTTGTTTCTAACGGATTAGTCACATCTTCTAAAACATTATACCCAAACATTCTATATGCAATGTTATCTATTGTTTTAGCATTAGCAATGTACATTTGTGACCATGGTACATCTGTTAATTTTTCTTGTAACTTTTCCTTGCGTAACAAAGAAATATCTAGTGCTGTCTTGTTATTATATGTCTTAATATTATTCAATCTCGCCAGTGTCATTCTCTTCCACCCCCTCATTATTACTGTATAAACCATAATCCCACGCTTCACTGTAATTTACTGTAACATTTTCATTGAAAATTCTATTAAATTCGTCAATACCTTTTTTGCGTTCTTCAAGACGATTACTAGGAATTATCATGCTAAAACTGTTATATCCTTGAAGTTCTTCTGTCGTCTGCTGTGCCATTTTTCCGCTTGTCTGCATTGCATGTCCGTATAATGTGCAGAATCTTCTTAATAAATCGTCGTGAAATTTAGACAAGTACTGAATTTTATCTACGTTATTAACGTCTGTTAAGTTAATAACGTCAACAGGTGTACTCTTGCCACTTATTACATCTTCAAATGCCTGTTCAGACAAAACGCTATATGTTTCATTCTTTACATTTTCACCTTTTATAGTTTTAAAAATGTTATCTATAGCGGATTTAATCTTACTATTTTTTGCGATAGGAATCGGGTGCAATCTACTATTGTAAACATTAGATTCCATTGATTTATCTATTTCTTTAAACATTTTAGCAAACCAACTAATAATATAATCGTTTACAAATTCTGAATTATTCCATATCAGAACGCAATCTTTACCGATTGTACCAGTAATTTGATTCTGTCCATTAAATGTTGTGATTACTATTTTAGTCCCTATACCATAATTATTAAGTGGCGGTGTAATAGCTGGAATACCGACAAAATATTCATCATCAATTTTAACAATTCCCGCACAACCAAAACGTATTAAACAATGCTCAATATATTTTCTGTCTAACCCTTTAGGCAAATTATTATATTCAAACATAGAAGTTAATATCTGTTCTAATGTTATATAATACCATAGTTCCAGTGCGTCTTTGCACTCGCACCCGTAACTATTCCAAAACATGTAATTATACATTTTTACTCCTTTCTATAAAATGAACTCAGTTCAAAATTGTGAACTGAGTTCAAATAAATTAGTCAATGATAAATGCTACGATGTTATAGTTAGAATCCACCCAAGCGTTCATTGCGTGGTGGTCGAACATGTTCCAAAAGTCAGCACATGCAGTATACGAAGAAGTTACTTTGTTACCAGCTCTTTCAGCAATGCCAAGTGCAAGCCTGTCATACATTAAACCAATAATATACTGTCCGTTATATTCTTCAGTACCAATTCCCAGCTTATTTGCGTCGTCAGCTGTTATCTTAACAGCACTGTTAGTTGTAATATCATTAAATTTCTGTACAGAAGAAACTTCTGTCGCTGTCGCCTGCCACCATGGTGTTTCGTAGAAGTCACCAAGGTCGAACTCATTGTTATGATATACACTAGCAAGTATATTACTTGCCTGTGCCGTGAATGAAGTTAACATCATAAGTTCAGTATCTTCCGCTGGTGTAAAGCTAGGTGTTGTCTTGTTATTAAAGGCTACTGTAAACTTTTTCATATATGACTTCGTTTTCTTAATTTCTATAAGTGCATATTTAATACATTCTTCTGATTTTAAGAAATCCTCTGCTGTAGCATTTGAACCAAGTAAACCATTTGACTTTGCTTCTGTAAGTAAATGCCTTGCCGTTCCTGTTGCTTTGTCAGAAATTGCGATTGCGCTACAAACTAACTGCATTGATATAGCTTCAACCATTACTGTTACAGTATTCTGATATGCGACCTCAATCTGTGCAATAAATTTGTCCATCATTTTCCAGCTAGTCATAGCTTCCATAAGCGTGTCATTATACATTGTGTATTTTATGCGAAGAGCCTTGAGCTCTTCAAACAGCTTAGCATAAGTCCTAGGAAGTACAGGTGTGTGTTCATCTGCACTGTAGTCCTTGCCGTTTGTTAAATTCCACTTTGGATCGTCCTCAACTTCATATAAACCCAGTCTTGTTCTAAGGACATATCCACCATATTCCATTGTATCTCGATAGATTGGCGGTAAATCACTAGAATATAATCTGTTGTCAAAGTAATATTTACCTAGCTGCAACATCAGTGTTTTGGTAAATACGTCTTTCTTAGACAGTTCTTCTACGTCCTTACCTACGTCAACAAGCTTCCATGTGTCAACAGCTTTAAGATTTTTGTTAGTGTCAGTTCCTGTTGCGGGATAATAGTCCTGTCCAAGTGTCTGTCCGATAACGTCACAAATTAACTGCTTTACAAAATTAATTCTTTCATTTGCCATAATTATACTCCTTTTTTCTACTGGCTATGTTTTTATTGTTTACGAATATAATTAAATCATACTTTTTATATTTGTCAAGATTATTTACTCAATTAATTTGTGAACAT
>ERZ827117.2347-NODE-2347-length-10943-cov-12.043534_pt1 | contig 10943 bp, 7 predicted proteins | sample MGYA00519920_ERZ827117 | MGnify/ENA primary metagenome ERZ827117 (study PRJEB31778, sample SAMEA3449260) | human gut metagenome | biome: human gut; feature: human-associated habitat; material: faeces | place: United Kingdom | collected 2010/2012 ...
TGGTACTGCGGTTTTCCCGTGGGAGAGTAGGTAGCCGCCTCTTCAAGGTCAGATCGAAAGGTCTGACCTTTTTTTTGTGCTTGTAATTTTGCTGTCAGCTTCTGAAAAACGATCGCTGACCCTTCGGGGCGGGACGAAGCCGCTGTTACAGGCAAGGCTCTGCCTGCCGATCTGTTTGAGGGGGCGTATCTGGGCGGCATATGGGGGCGGTCCTTGTTGGCCTGTTGAGGGACTAGGCTGCCCGATTTGGCGAATATGGCGTAATTAGCGGGAATGTCGCAAAGCCTTTTATTCGATTTTAAAAGAATGGGTGAGGACCGCTTGGCCCTCACCCCATCAGAACTCTCTGTTCAGAATTTGTGAACGGCCCTTACGAAGCGTTCGGCGAATTTCTCTGTTCCTTTTGTGTAGCTTTTGAAGGGTGCATTGGTAAAGACCAATATATGCGCCCTCTTCGCATCTGCTTCCGTCGAATTCCAATAGTCGCGCATACGGCCGAGTTCCGGCTGGCCGTATTCCGCAAGCCGTAAATTCAGGTTTTCTATGGCCTCTTTATGCTCCTTATACGAGTAAGCCGGATTACTTCTCCCGAAATTCCATATGGACTCCAGTTCTTTTTGTGCCGGAAGATACCAGCCCGGACCGAGGTCCTTGCACCACGAAAATGCAGGCAGGTTCGACCACAATAAGTCCGTGTTTGCGATTAATTCCCGTATGGCCAGCATATTTTTCCATCCGTCTTCGATATCGGTGCAGCCGCTCGCAAAGCCTTTTTCTTTCAATGGGTTTTTGTTAATAAAACCCCATGCTGCTTTTCCTTCCACGAGCGACAGGAGCAGTCCGTGCCTGCCATCTTCTGAGACCCGGATGACAATGCCCCGGATACCGCCCTCATCGAACAGCTCTCCGAGCGAATAGCTGCGGGAAACGGGTGGGTAGGGATAGCTCGCGGCGACAGCCTGCGGTTTTTCATCTGCGAAAAGATCCTTGGTGCCGTTTTCATAGGTGATCGAGAACACTTCGCTGCGTCTTATGGAATAGGTGACGCCCTCGGTATGCGTGAATTTCCTGTATTTGACGTCGGTGTCGGTAATCTCTTTCACGACGGCTTCGATCTGCTCGGCATTTCGTTTCAGGATGATATCCTGTGCTGCCGAACTTGCTCCGATCAGACAGCATACGATGAATGACAGTAACTGTTTCATGGCTTAAAAGCGATATGCTATCCGGAGTTTGACACCTACCATCCGATTGCTTTCGGATATATCAAGCGTACTATTGAAGTTCATGAAGATTGCCGCGCCGAGATCGAAATGCCGCGTGGCCCATCCGGCGCCCATCTCGATACCGACGGCCGTATTCGTCACTGTTTTCAGGTCGGCGCCTGACGCTTCGGATTTGACCGGGATTCCGAATTTGAACCCTGCAAAGCAATTCCAGCGGCCGCGCGGCCGATAGACGTAATACAAATCTATATTCATGCAGTTCAGGTCAAAATCCTCTTCGAACATATACATGTCGTAGCTGATTCCCGCACCCGCACCGTGCGGACTCATTTTGTCGAACATATACTCGGCAATCACTCCGGCCGAGCAGACGGGGCCCGATATATTTCCGCTTTTGGACGTTATTGCCGCATATCCGAATTCGGCACGCGGTCCGATATAGAAATGTTTGTCTCGAAGCGGCTCCTTCGTCCTCTTTACGCTCCGGTTGATCTGTGCGTAATTTTCATTCGCAGCCGCAGGAGCTGTTGTGCTGCTCTCCGTCCCGGTCGTTTCCGCAGCCGTGGCCGGTGAGACTGCCGGGGCGTCCAGCGGCGTTACGACCTCGCGGGTTCCGTCTTCGAATCGGATAAGGAAAACTTCTGATGCCGGGAGAGTGTAGAGCGGTCCCTGCGCATTTTCATATTTCCGGTACTTGATTTGCGTGTCGCCTATTTCGGCGACTTTCGCTGCGATTTCTTCGCCGTTACATTTGGTGATGATGTCCTGTGCTGAAAGCTGTAAGACGCCTGTCAGGATTGCCGGAAGGCAGAAATAAATTTTTTTCATGTTTCTTGCTGGTATTGAAGTGCCAGTCCCTCGGCGGTTTCATTGTGCTGGACATATAAAAAACGTGGGACTACACTTTTATTTGCATCTTGCGGTCTTAGGATACCTTGGTAGTCAAATAAAACAGTATAGCCCACGCAGTAACGTGAGCGTCCGTTTTATTCACAACTACCGTTTGAAGTGTCCTAAGTTTCAAGATGTATGAATAAAAGCTGGCGCTTTTTATATGTATGTACCGGCGCTTTTAGTGCGGATCGGCACGTGTAAATCTGGTAAACAGAAAAAATTGTGCAATTATCTCTCCATAGGCATCAGTTTTTTGTCTTGTATGCAAATATAGAAAAATAATTTCTAATTTTCGTTGAACATGCGTTTTATGTCGCGCCACTCCCCGTCGTTGGGGGCCGGTTCGATGCCCAGCAGCCGGCAGAGGATAAGATACATATTCTGGTTCTGGAACGATCGCTGTCGGTAGCCCTTGCGGAAGGCGGGGCCGGAGCCGTAAAATACCATGTGCATATCCCGGTCGCGGTTGTTGAAGCCGTGCGTGCCGCGCTTGCGTACGGGACGCTCCTGCGGGGCGTAGTCGAGCGTCCAGCCCGTTTCGGGAATGACGATGACGTTCGTCAGGCGGGTGGGGTGGGTGCCGTAGTGGAACCGGCGGGGCATCCGCTCGCGCCGCCATGCCTTCATATGGCCCGTGCGGCGCAGTGTGCGCACGGCTTGGTCCGCATACTCTTCCTTGACTTCGAGACCGAACGGCGTGCCGGGAACGACGCGCACGACCTGCGCCGTGTCGAGCAGCGGCAGCAGGTTGATGTAGCGGTCGGGCGAAAGCTCGGCCATGCCGTGGTCGGCCGTGACGATGAAGTTGATGCGGTCGAAGACGGGCGAGCGGCGTATCTCGCGGAAGAAGTAGCGGAGCACCGAGTCGATATGCTCGGCGCGGCCCACGGCTTCGGGCGATTCGGGACCGTAGGTGTGCATCGCGGCGTCGGGTTCTTCGAAGTACCACATCACCAGCTGCGGGATCTCCGCTTCGGGGCGCGTCATGGCGTCGATCACCCAGTCGGCGCGCTGGTAGTAGTCCGGTTTGGACGAGTAGCGGGTCCAGACGGTCGCCTGACGGCCGCCGATCGGGACTTCGCTGCCCGGCCACATGAAGATGTTGGCCGTAAGCCCCTGCCGTTCCGCCGTATTCCAGATCGGCTCTCCGCCCCAGAATCCCGGCGTGCGGACGTCCAGCGAGTCGAAAACCGAGAGCCGGCGTCCCTGCGTGCGGTCGTAGAAGCCGTTGTTCACGACCCCGTGGTGGTCGGGATGCAGGCCCGTGGCCATGGCGTAATGGCTCGGAAAGGTGTTCGAGGGATAGACTGGGTAGATTTCGGCATAGGTGCCGACGCGGGCGAGCGAATCGAGCGTCGGCGTGTGGCTGCGGCCTGCGAGGTCCCAGCGGAATGCGTCCATCGAAAGAATGACGGCGTATTGTTTCTCCTGCGGAGCGGTTGCGACGGCGCTCCTGCGGGACGTAGCGCATCCGGCGAACAGGAGCGCAAGCAGTATACAGGCGTATCGTTTCATTTCGGGGTGTTTTTGTTGGCGTAAAGATACGAAAAAAGCGCCCGCTGTAACAGGGGCGCTTCTCGATTGCGTAATAATTTATTACTTGCTCATGTAGTTCTTTACGTAGTGGTGGTGCTGGCCGAAACGCTCGAAAGCGGCGCGGTCCAGCTCCTCCTGAGCCGAAGGATCGGCCACCGAGATAATCAGGCGGGCACGCTCCTGCAGCGTCTTGCCGTAGAGGTCTACGGCGCCGTGCTCGGTTACGAACCAGTGGATGTGGTTGCGGGTCGTGACGACGCCTGCGCCCGGCGTGAGCACGGGAGCGATCTTCGAAATGCCCTTGTTGGTGACCGAAGGCATGGCGATGATGGCTTTGCCGCCCTTCGAGAGCGATGCGCCGTATACGAAGTCGATCTGGCCGCCGACGCCCGAATAGAACTTCGTGCCCAGCGAGTCGGCGCATACCTGTCCCGTGATGTCTACCTGCAGGGCCGAGTTGATGGCCGTCACGCGGTCGTTCTTCGAGATGATGTAGGGATCGTTGGTGTAGCCCACGTCCATCATCAATACGGCCGGGTTGTCGTCGATGAAGTCGTAGACGCGCTGCGAACCCATCAGGAACGTCGAGACCATCTTGCCCTTGTCGATATTCTTGGCTTCGCCGTTGATTACGCCGCTCTCCACCAGCGGAAGCACGCCGTCGGCGAACATCTCGGTATGGATGCCGAGGTTCTTGTGGCCGCCCAGCTGCGCCAGCACGGCATTGGGAATGGCGCCGATGCCCATCTGCAGCGTCGCGCCGTCCTCGATCAGGGCTGCGCAGTGCTTGCCGATGGCCGTCTCGGTCTCGTTCGGCTCGGAGAAGTGCGCCTCCATCAGCGGAGTGTCGTCCTGCACGAAGTAGTCGATCTTCGACGAGTGGATCATGGCTTGTCCGAAGGCGCGGGGAACGTGCTTGTTCACCACGGCGAGCACGTAATCGGCGGTCTCCACGGCGGCCAGCGTCGCGTCTACCGAGGTGCCGAGCGATACGAAGCCGTGTTTGTCGGGCGTCGATACCTGAATCATCGCCACGTTGCAGGGAACCGCGCCGCAGCGGTACAGACGCTGCGTCTCGCTCAGGAAAATCGGAATGTAGTCGGCGTAGCCGCTCTGCGTCACTTTGCGGACGTTGCCGCCCACGAAGAACGAGTCGAGCTGGAACACGCCTTCGAATTTTTCGTCGGCATAGGGCGCAGGGCCTTCGGTGTGCAGGTGGTGGATGTGTACGTCCTTCAGTTCACCGGCCTCGCCGCGCGCGCACATGGCGTTGATAAGGCACTGGGGAGCCGAAGCCACGGAACTCAGGTGTACGTGGTCGCCCGATTTGATAACCTTGACGGCTTCTTCGGCAGTGGTAAATTTGATCTGGGTAGTCATTTTTACTTTAAGTTTGTATTGGTTTTAGTTAGCTGGTACCTTGTTTGTGTTTTCCTGTACGTAGTTTTTGATGGCTTTGTCGGAGTAGGTCCAGAAGATCGGCACGTTACGCATCGAAATGATGTTCAGCGCATTGAGCGCCAGACCCATGCTGACGTCCACGCGGTCGAGCCGCTCCACGCCCGGCGCGATGTTGTAGAACGTCACCACGATATGTTCGGGCTGGCCGCTGCGCATCGTGTAGATGCGGCCGTAATGGTCCGACGAAGGGTAGGCGAGGCCTTTGGCAAAAGCGTAGGTGCCGTTGCGCTCGCCGCCCATGTAGAGCCGGAAGCCGCCGTAAAGCGGCGTGATGTCGAAATGCAGCATGACGGTGCCGGAGATGTTGTCTCCGGCGCAGATGACGTTCGAGATCCGGAAGTCGTTCACGAACGAAGGGGTGCTGATGTCCGAGGGCTGGTGCTCGCGGGCGAACTGCACGACGGCGTCGTTGCGCAGGCTCTCGAAGCGGCGGGCTTCCTGACGGATCTTCTTCTTCTGAGCCTTCTGCAGCGCCTTCTGCTCCTTCTGCTCCTTCTGCGTGAGGTCGGTCCGGGGCTGAACGGCCGATGCCGCTCCGCACAGGGTGCAGAGCGACATCAGCAAAACAATCAGACGTTTCGGCAGCATAGCGTAGCTATTTGCGTTTCACTTCTACCTGTTCGTATCCCTCGACGATGTCGCCGACGCGGATGTCGTTGAACGATTCGATGTTCAGACCGCAGTCCTGACCGTTGGTGACCTCCTTGACGTCGTCCTTGAAACGTTTGAGCGAGCCGAGCTTGCCCGTGTAGATGACGATACCGTCGCGGATGACGCGGATCGGGGTGTTGCGCTGGAGCCTGCCTTCGCGGACGACGCATCCGGCGACGGTGCCGACCTTCGAGATTTTGAAGATCTCCAGCACTTCGACCGAAGCGACGATCTCCTCCTTCATGACCGGTTCGAGCATGCCCTCGATAGCGTCCTTGATGTCGTTGATGGCGTCGTAGATGATCGAGTAGAGACGGATTTCGATCTCCTCCTTCTCGGCCAGCTTGCGCGCCGAAGCCGACGGACGTACTTGGAAGCCGACGATGATGGCGTTCGAAGCGGCGGCCAGCAGCACGTCCGATTCCGAAATCTGACCCACGGCGGCGTGGATGACGTTGACCTGCACGGTCTCTTTCGAGAGCTTGATGAGCGAACCCGACATGGCCTCGATCGAGCCGTCCACGTCGCCCTTGACGATGATGTTCAGCTCCTTGAACGAGCCGATGGCGATGCGGCGTCCGATCTCGTCGAGCGTCACGTGCTTCTGGGTCATGATGCCCTGCATGCGCTGCAGCTGCTCGCGCTTGTTGGCGATTTCGCGCGCCGAACGGTCGTCCTCCATGACGTTGAACGTATCGCCGGCCTGCGGGGCGCCGTTCAGACCCAGCACCTGAACCGGTGTCGAGGGGCCTGCGGACTCCACTTTCTTGCCGTTTTCGTTGAACATGGCCTTCACGCGGCCCGTGTAGGTTCCGGAGAGGATCACGTCGCCCACGTGGAGCGTACCGCTCTGCACGAGGATCGTCGAGACGTACCCGCGGCCCTTGTCGAGCGTCGATTCGATGACCGTGCCCTGCGCCTTCTTGTCGGGGTTGGCCTTCAGGTCGAGCATCTCGGCTTCGAGCAGCACCTTTTCGAGCAGTTTGTCGAGGTTCATGCCCTTCTTGGCCGAAACCTCCTGATCCTGATATTTACCGCCCCACGACTCGACCAGATAGTTCATCTGCGAGAGCTGTTCCTTGATGTGGTCAGGGTTGGCGTTGGGTTTGTCGATCTTGTTGATGGCGAAAACCATCGGCACGCCTGCGGCCTGCGCATGGTTGATGGCCTCGACGGTCTGCGGCATGACGCTGTCATCGGCCGCCACGATGATTATCGCAACGTCGGTGACGGCGGCGCCGCGGGCACGCATGGCCGTAAAGGCTTCGTGGCCCGGCGTGTCGAGGAACGTGATCTTCTGGCCGTTCAGCTCGACGCTGTAGGCGCCGATATGCTGGGTGATGCCGCCGGCCTCGCCCTCGATGACGTTGGTCTTGCGGATATTGTCCAGCAGCGAGGTCTTGCCGTGGTCCACGTGGCCCATGACGGTCACGATCGGCGGACGCGGCACGAGGTCCTCCTCCTTGTCTTCGTTGTCGTCGTTGATCGCCTCCTGAATCTCCACCGAGACGAATTCGACCTTGTAGCCGAACTCCTCGGCCACGACCACGAGCGCTTCGGCGTCGAGACGCTGGTTGATCGACACCATCAGTCCCAGATTCATGCAGGCCGTGATGACCTGAGTCGGCGTGACGTTCATCATCGTCGCCAACTCGCTCACGGTCACGAATTCGGTGACTTTGAGCGTCGAACGTTCCATTTCCTCGCGTTCGAACTCCTCGTTCATACGCTCGGCCACGGCGTCGCGCTTGTCCTTGCGGTATTTTGCACTCTTGCTCTTGGCGCCCTTGGCCGTCAGACGGGCAAGGGTGTCCTTTACCTGCTTCGAAACCTCCTCGTCGCTCACTTCGGGGCGTACGATCGGCTTGGGAGCCGCCTTGCCCTTGTTCTTGTTGCGGCGGCCTTCGCCCGGTCTGGGCTGGTTCTGGCCCGGACCTCCGGGACGGTTCTGGCCTCCCTGTCCGCCCTGATTGCCGCCCTGACGGTTGCCGCCCGGCGTGTTGCCTTTCGGGGCCTTGCTCACGTCCACCTTCTCTTTCTGGAGACGTTTGCGTTTATGCTTGCCGCCGGCGACGAATCCCGACACGTCCATCGTGCCGAGCACCTGCGGACCCGTCAGGGTCACGGTTTCGGGGCGGAAGATATTGTCTTTCGGCGCTGCGGGTTCGGGCTTGGGTGCCGGTGCCGCAGCCGGAGTAGTCGCCGGAGCCGCAGCCGGAGCGGGGGCCGCCGCGGGAGCCGGTTTTCTGGTTTCGGCCTGCGCCGCAGTCGCCGTGGCCGCAGCCGGTGCTGCGGGAGCCGCAGGTGCCGTCTTGACTTCGGGAGCTGCCGGTTTCTCGGCGGCGGGTTCGGGCTTCGCTGCGGGTTTCGGCGCTTCGGCGGGCGCAGCGGCGGGTGCGGGCTGGGCCGCACGGGGCTGTTCGGCCGGTTTCACCGGTTCCGCCTTCGGGGCGGGAGCGGGGGCCGGAGCCGCCTTGGGTTTGGGCGACAGGTCGATCTTGCCGAGGAACTTCGGCTGCTGGATTTCGTCCTTGACGCTGATTACGTTGCTTTTGATGACCACCTCTTTTTCCTCCTCGCGCTCCTGCTTTTTAGCTTCTTCGAGAGTGATGGTCGTCTGCTTCAGGGAGATGCGCTCACGGATCGAATCGCGTGCGTTGCCTGCGGCGCGGTTCGCCCCGAACTCCTTCTCCAGAACGGCATAAGTCTCCGAATCGACCAGCGTGTTGGGCGATCCGTCGCTCTTGATACCCTTCTTCTGCAGGAAGTCCGTGATGGTATTCAGTCCCACCTTGAACTCCTTTGCAACCTGAATGAGCCTTAATTTTCTTTCGTTACCCATATCGTGTGTTTTCCTTTCTTTCGCTTGTGATTACTCTTCGAATTCCGCCTTCAGTATCGCTACGACCTTCTGGGCCTGCTCCAGTTCGAGGTCGGCGCGGGCCGCGATCTCCTCTACGGGCAGCTCCAGCACGCTCTTGGCGCTGTCACAGCCGACGCTCTTCAGGGCGTCGATGATCCAGCCGTCGATCTCGTCGGCGAATTCGGTGAGGGCGACGTCCTCTTCCTCCACTTCGCGGTATACGTCGATGTCGTAACCCGTCAGCATCTTCGAGAGACGGATGTTCAGACCTCCCTTGCCGATGGCCAGCGACACCTGATCGGGTTTGAGGTAGACCGAAGCGGTCATCTTCTCCTCGTCGATGGTGATGCTCGAAATCTTGGCGGGATTCAGCGCGCGCTGGATCATCAGCGACGGGTTGGCAGTGTAGTTGACCACGTCGATGTTCTCGTTGCGCAGCTCCTTGACGATCGAATAGATGCGCGAACCCTTCATGCCGACGCATGCGCCTACCGGGTCGATACGCTCGTCGTACGACTCCACGGCGACCTTGGCGCGTTCGCCGGGGATGCGGACGATCTTCTTGATGGTGATCAGTCCGTCGAAGATTTCGGGAACCTCCTGCTCGAACAGGCGTTCGAGGAACTGGTTGGCCGTGCGCGAAAGAATGATGCGGGGCTGGTTGTTGTTCATCTCGACCGACTTGACGATGGCCTTGATGGTATCGCCCTTGCGGTAGAAATCGTTGGGAATCTGCTCCGCCTTGGGCAGAATCAGCTCGTTCTCCTCGTCGTCGAGAATCAGCACCTCTTTTTTCCATACCTGATAAACTTCACCGGTGACGATCTCGCCGACCTTTTCCGAATACTTCTCGTAAAGGCTGGCCTTCTCCAGATCGAGAATGCGCGAGGCGAGGTTCTGGCGCAGCGACAACACGGCGCGGCGGCCGAACGACGAGAGTTTGATCTCGTCGGCGTATTCGTCGCCGATCTCGTAGGTCGGGTCGATGGCCTTGACCTCCGAGACGGCGATCTGCGCATTTGGATCTTCGACCGCGCCGTCTTCGACGACGGTGCGGTTGCGCCAGATTTCGAGGTCGCCCTTTTCGGGGTTGATGATGACGTCGAAATTCTCGTCCGTCTCATACTGTTTTTGCAGTGCGTGGCGGAAAACGTCCTCCAGCACGCCGATCATCGTACTTTTGTCAATGTTTTTCAGCTCTTTGAACTCGGCAAAGTTGCTGATAAGATTGAGATTGTCCATTGTGTCGTTTATCTTGTTTTTAGTTTATGCTTCTGTACCCCGCGGCTTTTTTTCGTCTGCATGCCGGATAGCGTCCCGCTCCGGGGGCTGCTTCTTGTCTGAGGGCCGCTCCAAGCCTGCGTACCGCCCCTCAGCTGCGTTTGCCTCTCATCTGCGTCCTGCTTCCGGTTTTTGTCCTGCTCCCGGTCTGCCTTCTCAGCCTGTGTTTGCTGTCTGCGTTGCCGGACGGCGGCCTATTTGAAATCCAGCCACTCCTTCGTGGACTTGATTTCGTCGAACGCATAGCGGCGCGTGACGGTCACCAGCTGCTTGCGTTTCTTGCCTTCGACGGCCTGCTTCTCCTCGTACGAGATCGTGATGCCCTCGTCGTCGGCAGCATCGAGTTTTGCGAGCATCTTGATCCCTGAATTGAGCAGCACCTCGACCGTGCCGCCGATCAGCTTGCGGTACTGCCGCAGGCTTTTCAGCTCCGAACCGATGCCTGCGGAGGCTACCGTGAGCGAAAAATCCTCTTCGTCGCGGTCGAATTCCGCTTCGACGGCCCGGCTCAGCTCCGCGCACGCTTCGATGGCTACCGACGTGTCGCTGTCGATCAGCAGTTCGATCTCGTTGCCGGGCGTGCAGGTGCAGCCCACGACGAACATATCCGTGCCCTGAAGTTTGCGTTCAGCCGCTTCGATTATCTTTTTCGTGTCGATCATGTTTCTGAAATTCGGTCGTATATGGTATAAAATAAGGGGACTTACCGTCCCCTTACCGCTTCGCTTTGTCTTTCGACACTGCAAATATAATGAAAAATTCCGATATACCAATATTTATACGAAATTTTTACTCCTCTTTGGCCTTGGCTTCATAGGGTTTGATGATTCCGCGCTTCGATTCGCGGATGAATTTCACCAGTTCGTCGCGCTCGGCGCTCTGCGGAATCTGCTTTTCGACCTCTTCGCAGCCCGACATGTAGTTCAGTCCGCTCTGGAAGAGGATGCGGCAGGCGTCGTGAATCTCGGCGATGCGTTCGGGCGTGAAGCCGCGGCGCGAAAGCCCGATCTTGTTGATGCCCGCGAAGCGCA
>ERZ827117.2363-NODE-2363-length-10839-cov-4.911165_pt1 | contig 10839 bp, 10 predicted proteins | sample MGYA00519920_ERZ827117 | MGnify/ENA primary metagenome ERZ827117 (study PRJEB31778, sample SAMEA3449260) | human gut metagenome | biome: human gut; feature: human-associated habitat; material: faeces | place: United Kingdom | collected 2010/2012 ...
GTGATGCTAATGGTGGAAGTTCCATTTTACTTTTGGCAAAAAGCGCGAAATGAATGCAGGAAGCGCTGAAATTGCGAAATAATATTGACATTTAGAAAAAAAGTGTTATACTGCTAATATTGATAGTTCTAATGAACCATCAGCTAATAAGGGGTGCATTTGAGGAAATACATTCCTAAATTTCCAACATGAAGAAAGAAGATGTGCGTAATGAAAATGAAGAAACTGACCACTTTCGTTGCCTGCGCCGCTATGGCTGGTGTGTTCGCTACCAGCGCATTTGCTGCCAATGATGCACAGGTTGCCCGCGCTCAGGATTACCTGAACTCCAAGGGCATTGCCTACACTGTTACCGCTTCTGATGTTGACAAGGCTCTTGCTGCTGGCTACACTGCCGACAGCCTGGTTGCCAAGGCAAACGAGCTGCTGGATCGTGCAAAGTCTGATCCCGAAGGTGCAAAGAACGAGGCTGTCAGCATCCTGAATGCTCTGGGCGCTTCTGTTTCCGATGCAAAGGTTACCGTCAACGGCAATGATATCACCATCTCTGCCAACATCAACGGCACCTACGTCCCTTACAGCTTCAGCAATGCCGATACCCATCCGGAAATCGGCGAAGCCATCAAGAATGGCACCTGGGGCGTTGCTGAAAGCACCACCACCGCTGCTGCCAGCCTGAAGAACGGCAATGGCGTTATCAAGGCTACCGGCGACAATGCTGGTATCGCTATGCTGGTTGCTGTGGTTGCCATCGCTGGCACCATGGGTGTTGCTGTTCGCAAGAGCCGTGACGCTGAGTAATCACGCCTAACTAACATGTTGTTCGCCGCGGCGTGCCGCGGCGAATTTTTTTGTTTCAGCGTCAGGTATGGGCCGCAGCCTGTGCCTGAACGGGGAGAAAAAATAAATGACGCACAAGAACGATTTTTTGCGCAAAAGTCCGGCAGGGCTGGTGGTAGTGCCACTGCTGTTTGCGCTGGTCACGTTGGCGCTGCTGGCGGTCATGTTCAAGGTGTTTGCCGCACCGTACTACTCGCTGGTAGAGTGGTTTATGGAAACCAGCGTGGTGGAAACCCAGCCCAAGGACCTGTTTGATGAGGCAGCCCAGGCCCTGACCAATACGGAAAATGACCGGACCGCACAGGAAGAGCCGGAACAGGAGACCATCCCGCTGAGCAGCATTACCTACCCCAGCAAGGGGGACCGCTATGGCCGCATTACGATTGCGGGCACCACGGTGGATGCGCCGGTGTATTACGGTGACACCAACAGCATCCTGAACCAGGGCGTTGGTACTTATGTGGACAGCAGCGGAGCAGGCATCCCTGGTGAAAGTAAGACCATTTTGATGGCGGGCCACAACAACACCTTTTTTAACGATCTGCAGAGCGTTGAGGTGGGCGATGTGGTGACGATCGAGACCCATTACGGTACCTACACCTATACGGTGGAGCGCTGCGAGGTGCGGGATTACCAGGATACCACCACGTATGACTTTACACGCACCGATGAAAACCTGATCCTGTATACCTGCTACCCATTTGATGCGCTGGGCTTTACCCCTAACCGCTACTTTGTTTATGCCAGCTACACATCCGGCCCGGAGCTGGATGCTGACCGTTGAGGGAGGAGATGCAGAGATGACGCAACAAAAAAACTCCCGCAAAGGCAGCGCTGTGTGGCCGATGGTGCTTTCCTGGCTGAGCAGCCTGATTTTGGCACTTTTGGCGGTGTTTGTCATGCTGTTTACCACGTTTGGTAACGTGGGCTATATGCAGAGCTGCGTGAAAAGCTCCGGCTATGCCCAGAGCGCCTATGATGATATGGTACAGGATTTTATCAGTTATGGTGCAGCCACCGGTTTTGATGCCGATGTTATGACGGGGTTTATGTCTGTTGACCAGGTGGAAAGCGACATGCAGGATGCTGTGGCGGGGCTGTATGCCAAAACGCTGACCTATTATACCCGCGATAATATCGCGGAAGCTGTTTACAGCGCCATGGAACAGGCTACGGCAGACCGTGGCATTACGCTGGAAGGCGAAACCAAGACGGCCGTGGAAACCGTGGCTGAGGCTGTGCGTATGGAGTATGCCTCCTACACCGCGGTGCCGCTGGTCAGCCAGCTGCGTACCCTGGTGCAGAAACTGCAAAAGGTGATGGTAATCGGCTTGGTGGTCAGTGCGGTGCTGCTGTGCGCTGCGGTAGTGTCCATGCTGCGCATCAGCCGCAAAGATGCCCGCCTGGGGGCGCGCTGCCTGGTGTATGCCCTTGGCGGTGCTGCTGTGGTGTGCCTGGTGCTGGGTGTGGGCGTTAAGCCGATGATCGGCTTAACGCGCCTGGGCATTGACCCGCCTGCCCTGAAAAACCTGCTGATTGCTTATGTGGGCGGTTTGTTTGGCCGCTTTGTGGTGATGGCAGTGATCTATTTTGTGCTGGCGATAGTGCTTGGTGTATTGGTGAGCAGGCACAAAAAGCACAGAGCATGATGATAGAGTTTATAGAATAAGATAAAAAGAAACGGTGCTGTACCCCGGACTTTATGGGGTACGGCGCCGTTTTTTGTGTGAAGATGGGACAGGCGAGATGGCCCTGGAATGTGATGGTGAGGGAAAAGACGGGTTTTGAGTGATGCGGAGGGGATTGTGATGGTATGCCACCTGTAGGGGCGCACAATGTGTGCCCGCTGCCTTGCGGAGAATGATGTGGTGAAATATTAGACAAGGCCCGGCATGTGGGACGATGCGAAGCATCGTCCCCTACAAATGGGGGTATTGCTTTTTGCCGATTTTCAATGTGTGGTCAGGCAGGGCTTCGGCGGGGTTGGGTGACCCCGCCCTACTGCGAGGTTATGGCTAGTACCTACAAATAAAATAGCGCAAACAGCGTAAAATAAAAACACCCCGGAACCGCATAAGAATATGCGATTCCGGGGCGTAATGTTACTGGATAAAGGGCAAATTAAATCTTAGCCAAATCAAGCCTTGTTGGCAGAGCCGAACAGCTCGATCTTCTCCTTGACCTTATCCATGATGGCGTCTGCGCCCGGCTTCAGCAGCTTGCGCGGGTCATAGCCCTTGCCCTGCTGATCCTTGCCGGCTTCGATGTACTTGCGGGTAGCCTCAGCAAATACCAGCTGGCAGTCAGTGTTGACGTTGATCTTGGAAACGCCCAGGCGGATGGCTTTCTGAACCATCTCGTCGGGGATGCCGGTGCCGCCGTGCAACACCAGAGGAATGTTGTTGGTAGCCTGATGGATGCGCTCCAGAGCTTCAAAGTCCAGGCCCTTCCAGTTGGCGGGGTAAATGCCGTGGATGTTGCCGATGCCGGCAGCCAGGAAGTCAACGCCCAGAGCGGTGATCTTGGCGCACTCTTCGGGGTCAGCGATTTCGCCGTTGCCGACTACGCCGTCCTCAACGCCGCCGATGGAACCAACTTCGGCTTCGATGGACAGGCCCTTGTCATGTGCCAGCTCAACCAGCTCACGGGTCTTGGCAATATTCTCTTCGATGGGGTAGTGGGAGCCATCGAACATGATAGAGGTAAAGCCAGCTTCAATGCAGGCCTTTGCGCCCTCATAGGTGCCGTGGTCCAGGTGCAGGGCAACGGGAACCGTGATGCCGAGAGATTCATCCATTGCGCGCACCATGGCGGCAACGGTCTTGAAACCGGTCATATATTTGCCGGCACCCTCGGAAACGCCCAGGATAACCGGGCTCTGCATGGCCTGAGCCTGAAGCAGAATGCTCCGGGTCCATTCCAGGTTATTGATATTGAACTGGCCAACACCATAGTGGCCGTCACGAGCTTTGAGGAGCATATTGGTTGCATTTACGAGCATAACAGGTACCTCCTATAAATTCAGTTCAAGCAGCTGGAGGGCCTGACCCTGCCAGCTATTTTATTATAGACCGACTTTGACAAAAAATCAACAATAATCACGGCTTTTTACCCAAGAATGAGTAAAAAGTCCAGAAAATGGGATGATTGCACAGTGTTAGACGTGTGATTTTGGGTAAGATTTATGAAAGAATAGCAGAATGACCAGCACCCGATGCGCCAATTTGGTCGGAATGTGCAGAATGGACAGGGGGGCGGACGAAGAAAAACAGGAAATACAATTTGAATATAAAATCAAATAAAATACAATAAGTTGATTTGCGCGAGGCCATGAGAGAGGTGCATTTATAAGGGGGGGGAGGATGAGGGGACGGAACGGTCAAGACCGTTCCCTACAGACAGGGAAAAGGAAAATACGGAAAGGGGAGGTTGATGTGGACATAGCACAGCAGGACCCAAGGCAAAACAAAATCGGCCCCTGCCTTGGTGCGGCAGGGGCCGATAAATTCAGTGATTCAAATAACTCAAAAATGCGGAAAAGAAAGCTTTACCGGTCGATGGGGGCAGTCTTGGCTTTCAGCCAGGTCTTTTCCTCCTCGGTCAGGCGGGGGCTGAGCATCTCGTATACATGGGCATGGTAGGCGTTCAGCCAGTTGATCTGGTCACGGGTCAGTTCGTCCACAATGACCGGCTCGGTGGAGATGGGCACCAGGGTCAGCGGCTCAAACTTCAGCCAGTGGCCGTACTGGTTGGTGCCGGCATCCACGCATTCCAGCTCGTTCTCAATGCGGATGCCGACTTCATCGGTCTCATAAACGCCCGGCTCATCGGTGATGGTCATGCCCTCTTTGAAGACAATGGGGTTCTGGGGGCGCAGGCTCTGGGGGCCTTCGTGCACCGAGGAGATGTAACCAACGCCGTGGCCGGTGCCGCAGCGGTAGTTGATTTTGTGTGCCCACAGCGGGCCGCGGGCAAAGCTGTCCAGTGCAAAGCCGGTGCAGTAATCCAAGAATACCGCGCGGGCAATGTCAATGTGGCTCTGCAGGGTCCAGGTGTAGCATTTGCGCTCGTTTTCGGTCAGGGGGCCGACGGGATAGGTGCGGGTGATATCGGTGGTGCCGCAGTTATACTGGCCGCCGTTATCCACCAGCAGGAAGCCGCGCGGCTCAATCACGCTGTCCACTTCGCCCTCGGCATGGTAGTGCATCATGGCGGCGTTGGGGCCGTAAGCGGCAATGGTATCAAAGCTGTCCTCAAAATAGCCGGGCATTTCGGCACGGCGCTTTTGCAGCATCTTTTCAATGTCAGTCTCGTGCAGGATTTTGCCCTCGGCGATGGCCTTTTCCAAGTCCATCTGGAAACGCACCATGGCAACGCCGTCACGCACATGGCATTCGCGGATGTTGGCAAGCTCGACCAGGTTTTTGACACCTTTCAGTGCAAAGATCGGGTCGGCACCGGTAACGGTCTTGTGCTCGTTCAGGGCGCAGTACAGGTCATAGTTGGTGGCTTTCTCGTCCACAAGGAACACTTCCTCTGCGGGCAGAGCGTGTACGGTATCGATCAGCTCCGGGTAGTCGCGCAGGGAAACGCCGTTATCGGCCAATGTTTTTGCATCGGCATCATTCAGGCGGCCGGGGGCGATAAACAGGGTGCAGCTGTCCATCGTGACAAGGGCATAAGCAACGGCCAGCGGGGTACAGGGCAGGTCGCGTGCGCGCATGTTGGTCAGCCAGCCCACACAGTCCAGACCAGTCACGGCCAGGGCGGTGGCACCGGCTTTTTTCAGCTCGTCACGCACCATGGCAATGCGCTGGGCGGCGGTGGCGCCGGTCTGCTCAACAGTCAGCAGCTCGCAGGGGGTGTTGGGCAGGCTGGGGCGGGTGGTCAGGCTCTCCCACAGGGGGGAGACGATATCCTTGCTTTCCAGCTTGGCGCCGCTCTTGGCCAGAGCGGCGGCATAGCCGTTGGCAATGGTGGCAGGCACGCAGCTGCCGTCCAGCAGCAGGGTCTGGCCGGCGGCAAAATGGGCGGTCAGGTACTCTTCCACGGTGGGCACCCCGGCAGAACCGGCGTGCATGCACTCAATTTCGGTACCGGCCAGCTGACGGTCACCCTGAACATAAAAGCGGCCATCGCACCACAGGGCGCTGCCGGTCAGGGTGACAACAAGGGTGGAGTTCTCGCCGGTAAAGCCGGAGAAAAACGGCAAGCTGTTGTAATAAGCGGGCAGATATTCACTGGAGTGGGGGTCGCTGGTCATCAGCAAAACACCGTGGGCACCGGCTGCCTGGGCAGCGGCGCGCAGAGCGGCGATTTTTTCATTGGTCGTCAAAATAGTCCTCTCCTTATATGCAGAATGTTGAACAAGTCCATTCTAACATGTTTTCATAAAAGGTCAATACGGGGTGCGGTTCAGCACAGTGCCCAGCAGCGGCAGGCCGCAGCCCTGCAGAAGGTGAGCCGCCTGGCGCAGCTCCTGGTGGGTAACGCCGCCGCTTTGTACCACAAGCAGGGCACCGTCACATACCTTGGCAAGGCTGAGAGCGTCACTGCATTCGCTCAGGGCTGGAGCATCTACCAAAAGATAAGCAAACTTTGGTGCACAGCTTTCCACCATGCGGGCAAAACGGGGGTGTTCCAGCAGCAGGGCCGGGCGGCTGGTGGTGCCGGAGGCCGGAACCAGGCAGGTGCCGCGGATCTCGGTGTGGTAGAGAACTTCCTCCAGAGGAACGCTGCCGGAAAGATAGTGTGCCAGACCCGGCACTTTGTGTTCACCGGTCAGCCCGCACTGGCGGCAGATGCCGGAATGGCGCAGGTCACCGTCAACCAGCAGGCAGCGCCGGCCAAGCCCGGCAAGCAGCTGCCAGAACTGCAAAGCCAGAGTAGTTTTACCCTCCTGCGGGGTAGTGCTGGTGAGCAGAATGATTTTGGCGTCCGAGGCTGTCTGTTCCAGACGCAGGCGCAGCAGATTCAGGGATTCAACCGTCCGGGGTGCCAGCTCCGGCAGGTGGTTCAAAGCAAGTTCTTTCATGGGCGGCCGCCTTTCCGGGTATGGAGGCGGCGGGGCGTGGCATCCGGGATGCAGGCCAGCGGCGAAGAGCCAAGGCAGCGGGTCAGATCGTCCGCCGTATAAATGTGGTCATCCCGCAGGTAACGCAGGCAGAGGACCGCAAAACAGAGCAAAAATCCGATGCCAGCGCCCAACGCCGCGTGGAACACAGCACCCGGCCCGGAAAGACGCTGCGGCGGGGCTGCCTGCTCTACCAGGCGGGGCGGTGTGGTGCCCATGCGGGCAGAGAGATCATCCAACGCAAGGGCAGCCAGTGCGTTGGCAATATCTGCTGCGCGCTGTGGGGAGGAATCGGCCGCAACAATGCGCAGAATATGGGTATCTGCCGGGTGCAGAATGGTAATCTGGTCTTTTAAGTGGGCAGTATCCGTGGAAAGGCCAAGGGTGGAAATAACGGATTCCAGCATGGTGCGGCTGGTCAAAAGCTCCTGATAATCAGCCGTTAATTGCAGTTCCGCATAGCCGGAGGTCAGCCCTTCCTGTGCGGCGGCAACATACAGCTGGGCTTCGGCCTGGTAGCTGCGCGGGGCAAGGCGTGCGGCAGCAAAGGCCAGAATACCTCCCAGCAGGGTACAAACCAGTACCGCGGCGAAATGGGCGGGCAGCAGGCGGAACAGTTCCACGGGGGTCACTTCGCGCCCGGCGGCGCGGGATGCAGGGGCAGCGGGCAAGGTGCTCACCTCCAAAACAGGGCGTGAACAAGGCAAAATTCCGGTAAAAACAGCATACATCAAGTGTAACACGCGCCCGGCGCAAAATTCAATAGAAAAAACGGTTTTTCAGGCGATACTGGGCGGTTTTTCGGGCAAACTGCTGAAAGGTGAGAGGATTTTGCAGCAAACGGGGGAAACGCCGCGGCAAAAAGGCGCTGACAGGGCAAGAAGTTTTCAAAAATTTCAAATTTTGGCAGGCCCAAATGGGCGAAAAGCTCTTGACGGGTTTGATATAATAAGGTTAGCAGTAAGAAAACAAGATTGCTAACAACACAAACAAACTTTAAGATAGAAGGGAATATTACCATGGCAGAACAGGTAACTAAAATTGATATTTTCTCCGGCTTTTTGGGTGCAGGCAAAACGACCCTGATCAAAAAGCTCATCAAGGAAGCGTTCCAGGGTGAAAAGATTGTGCTGATCGAAAACGAATTCGGCGAGATCGGCATTGACGGCGGCTTTATGCGTGAGGCTGGCATTCAGGTCAACGAGTTGAACTCCGGCTGCATCTGCTGCTCCCTGGTGGGCGACTTCCGCGAGGCACTGAAAAAGGTCGTGGAGACTTATCATCCTGACCGCATCCTGATCGAGCCTTCCGGCGTTGGCAAGCTGAGTGATGTGACCCGCGCTGTTGAGGGTGTGGGCGAGACCCTGCCGGTCAGCCTGAACAGCTTTGTGACCGTGGCCGATGTGAACAAGGTCAAAATGTATATGAAGAACTTTGGCGAGTTCTATGATGACCAGATCAGCCACGCATCCTGCATCATCCTGAGCCGCACCGGCAGCGCAGACGAGAAGAAGGTTGCCGCAGCCGTTGCCCTGATCCAGGAAAAGAACCCCACCGCCACCATTGTGACCACCGATTGGAACGAACTGACCGGTGCACAGATCGTTTCCGTTATGGATGGTAAGCGCGACCTGGTTGCCGAGCTTCTGAGCGAAGCACAGGCTTCCAATGCTGCCCATGCGGACGAGGATGAGGAAGAGCATCATCACCACCACCATGACCATGATGAGGACGGCCACGAGTGCTGCCACCATCACCACGACCATGATGATGACGACGATGATGAGGATGAGCACGAGCATCACCACCATCATGACGAGGATGGTGACCACGGCCACGAATGCTGCCATCACCACCACGACCATGATGACGACGATGATGAGGATGAACACGAGCATCACCACCATGACGGCGAGTGCTGCTGCGGCCATCATCACCATCATCATGACCACGATGCAGACGAAGTGTTCACCAGCTGGGGCCACGAGACTGCCCACAAGTACAGCCATGACGAGCTGGAGAGCATCCTGACCACGCTGGATTCCGGCGAGTACGGCGCTGTGCTGCGTGCCAAGGGCATTGTGGACGGCGGCGACACCTGGTACGAGTTCGACATGGTGCCCGGTGAGCATGAGATCCGCACCTGCGGCCCCGATGTTACCGGCAAGGTGTGCGTGATCGGTTCCCAGCTGAAGGGACATGAGGTGGAAGAGCTGTTCCACGCCTGATTTGTAAAGGAGTAAAACATGGCGCAGAAAGAGATTCCCTGTTACCTCTTTGTGGGTATGCTGGAAAGCGGCAAAACCAAGTTTATTCAGGAAACAATGGAGGACCCGCAGTTTGATTCCGGCGACAAAACGCTGCTGTTGATCTGTGAGGAAGGCGAAGAGGAATATGATTCCGAGCGATTTGCCTTTGGCGGCGTGACCGTTGCCACCATTGAGGACAAAGCGGAACTGAACCGCGAACACCTGCAGCAGCTGGCTGAAAAGTCTGACTGTGGGCGTGTGATCATTGAATACAACGGCATGTGGCTGGTGCAGGAGCTGTACGATGCCCTGCCGGATAACTGGCTGATTTACCAGTGCCTGGCCACCGCAGACGGCACTACCATCAAGACCTATGCCAACGACAATGCCATGCGCGGCCTGCTGCTGGACAAGCTGCGCGGCAGCGAGCTGCTGGTGGTGAACCGTGCCGAGGCGGTAAACGATGACGAAAGCCACCAGCTGATCCACAAGCTGGTGCGCCAGGCCAGCCGCCGCTGCGATATTGCCTATGAGTTCAAGGATGGCAGCGTTGCCTATGACGATATCCCGGACCCGCTGCCGTTTGATGTAAACGCCCCGGTGATCGAGATTCCCGAAGAGTTCTTTGGCGTGTGGTATATGGACTGCATGGATGAGATGCAGAAGTACGACGGCAAAACGGTGAAATTCCTGGCTCAGGTGTGCCAGACCAACCGCGCCGGCAAGGACAGCTTTGTGCCCGGCCGCTTTGCCATGACCTGCTGCGTGCAGGATATCCAGTTTGTGGGCTTCCCCTGCAAGTACACGGAGTACAAGAACCTGAAGCAGCGTGATTGGATCACGGTAACGGCAAAGGTGAACCTGAAATACCACCCGATTTACAAGGGCCAGACCCCGGATTCTGTCGGCCCGGTGCTGACGGCCATCAACGTGGAGCCTGCCGCGGCCCCGCGTGATGATGTGGTGACCTTCAGTTGAGCGGGGAACGCCGCAGGGCAATCGAAGCCCGCGTGGCAGCTGCAGCCGCCCGGCTGGAAAAAGAGGGCCGCTACACGGCAACCCGGCGGTGCATCCAGCACGGCAAGGTCAGCGTGTATGCCCACTGCGTCAGCGTGGCGGATACCGCCTGCGTCTTGGCGGAAACGCTGCACCTGCGCGTAGACGAGCGGGCGCTGATCCGCGGTGCATTGCTGCATGATTACTTTTTGTATGACTGGCACGATAAAGCCAACGGCCACCACTGGCACGGTTTTACCCACCCAGGCACCGCCCTGCACAACGCAAGCGAGGATTGGAAACTGACCCCGGTGGAGCGGGAGATCATCAAAAAGCACATGTTCCCCTTAACCCCCATCCCACCCACCTGCCGTGAAGCGTGGCTGGTGTGCCTGGCAGATAAAATCTGTGCCGCCAAGGAGACGACCGGCGGAATCTATGGCAAGCTGCCGTTTGCCGCGAAGCATAACGCGCAGGATAAGTAAATTAACGTTTTATATGCAGAAAATCCAAAAGCCCGATGCCGTGTTGACATCGGGCTTTTGGCATTTTACGCGGAGAGGGGAAAAATTAGGAATTAGGGCAACACCGCACAATTCCCGCCTTGCGGCTTAAGCACCGCTCCAGCAGCTGCGGCACGGCATCTGCGTTGCCAAAATGCTCGATAATGTCGGGTTGCGG
>ERZ827117.2371-NODE-2371-length-10797-cov-3.565165_pt1 | contig 10797 bp, 6 predicted proteins | sample MGYA00519920_ERZ827117 | MGnify/ENA primary metagenome ERZ827117 (study PRJEB31778, sample SAMEA3449260) | human gut metagenome | biome: human gut; feature: human-associated habitat; material: faeces | place: United Kingdom | collected 2010/2012 ...
TTCAGCTAATGGAAGTGGTTGTGAATGACAGTGTGACAAGAGAGGCAATCAGCAGAGCAGAGGAACGTAAGTTTCTACGATTTGTGAAGGAGGATCCTCATTTTTGCAGGTATTATGAGGGAATCTACATATTATTTAAAACAGGTCTTCGCATTTCGGAATTTTGTGGTTTAATGATTTCTGATATTGATTTCAAGGAGCATACGATCAACATCGATCATCAATTGCAGAAAAAATCAAAAATCGGATATTATATTCAAGAGACTAAAACAACCAGCGGAACGAGAAAGATACCTATGACTGCAGATGTAGAGGAATGCTTTCGGAAAATAATAGAAAAACGAAACCCGCCCAAAGCAGAACCTATGGTAGATGGAAAAAGTGGATTCTTATACTTTGATAAAAATGAAAGTATCTGTTATTCCCTGCACTGGGAGCATTATTTTCAACACATCATTCAGAAGTATAATAATACTTACAAAGTACAGATGCCTGTCATTACACCGCATGTATGCCGACACACCTATTGCTCAAATATGGCAAAATCCGGAATGAATCCAAAAGCATTGCAATATTTGATGGGGCACTCAGACATCAGCGTAACGCTGAATACATATACGCATGTAAATCTTGAGGATGCCAGGGAAGAAGTTGCCCGGATTCAGGTTGTGTAATTACGATTTTTAATTGAAAATAGCAAGGTGTAAAATAGAAAAACATACACCTTATTTTACACCTTTTGCTGACGATATTATGCGAAAATAAACCAGGTTATGCCAGAAAGCAAAAATTTACAAAGGCTCACAAAGCCCGAAATACCAAGAAAAACTAAGAAATGCGAGGTTATGCAACAATGATTAAAGTAATTTTCATCTGCCACGGCAACATCTGCCGTTCCCCAATGTCAGAATTCGTATTAAAAGACATGGTGGAACAGCGTGGCTTGACAGAACAATTTGAAATCGCTTCGGCGGCGACCAGCACAGAGGAAATCTGGAACGGCAAAGGGAATCCAATCTATCCGCCGGCGCAGGCAGAACTAAAAAAGCATGGGATTGGAAAGACCGCATACACCAACTTTGCGGGCAAGCGCGCCAGACAGGTGACAAAAGAAGATTATCATCACTATGACTACCTGCTTTGTGCGGATACCAACAACATCCGTAACACAGAGCGTATCACAGGCGCGGATACCGAAGGAAAAATTCATCTGTTGTTAGATTATGCAGACGAACTTCAAGAGGGTAGTCAGCTTCAGACTAAAAATAAAAGCAGCAATTCAATCAGCCAGACAATCAGCCGCCGCGGCAAATCAATCGCAGACCCGTGGTATTCCGGGGATTTTGCACAGACATGGAATGATGTGGTGGCAGGGTGTACAGGTTTTTTAAATTATCTTAAAAACGTGCATAAGATATAAAAGCAGCATCAGTTTCTGCGCGCCTGCCGGAATTTGGACGGTGTCATATGATATTCGCGCAGGAATAAGCGGTTAAAATAAGATACATTTTCAAAACCGCATTCCAGGGAAATCGCAAGAATGTCATCATCTGATGCACACAGCAGGTGCGCGGCACGGATTAGGCGGTACTCATTTAAGTAAGCAATAAAGGGCTTTCCCATATACAGCTTGAAAAATTTCATGAAATGGGAGCTGCTGAAACCGCAGACTGCCGCAATCTGCTCAATACTGATTTTTTGTGGGTAGTAATTTGCAATATAATCGGTAATCAGACACAGCTTTTCCTTCGTATTTTCTTTAAAATAACCGTTTTTCCGGGAGGAAACAGCACTGTTTTTTTGCTGCGGTAAATCACAAGTTGTAATTTCACGCATTTTATCCGGTGCAAGAATCTCTGATTCCAGAATAAAAAACAACTGATACAGCCAGCCTTTAATGCCGAGATAATACCCGGCAGGATAGGTGGTACGCAAATCGTCAATCCGGTCAAGGCAGATTTGAACAGCGCGGTGCGCTTTCGGAACCCGGTCTATTAAAACCGGAAAATCTTCGGGGAAATTTTGCAGGCGGTGAAAAAAGTTAAAAGACATCGTATCCCCTTCTTTTGGGATTAACATCTGCATATCAAAAATAATATTTTCGTATGAAAATGCTTCCGATTCATACTGCGCAATGGAATGAAGCCTGCCCGGCAGAATAAAGACAATGCTGTCTTTGACAACCGGGTAGGAAATACCATCGACATTGACCATTCCCCTGCCGCTCTTTACATAAATAATTTCCGTTTCACGGTGCCAGTGCATCGGCACACACGGAAAATCCAGCGGAATCGAGCAAGGATAAGTATTATAGGAAAAATCCGTATCATAGTGTTTTTTCGTTTCTTCGTAATTTTCATATTCTAATATGTGCATAGCCCCTCCAATCCGCAGATTTACTGCACAAACACCGATTTTATATATTCCGGATATCTTAGATTTGTACCATTCCGGTAATGAGCAGGCTCATATTGATTTAGCCCGGCCGTTTAAGATATCAAGATATCAAAGTATGATAGTATTGTATTATTTTAAGCGGTAATTATGCAAGATAAAAAATCTTAGAAATATATAATAATAATCAGAATCATCGAAAAATAATCAGAAATAAAAATAGGAGTGGAGAGAAGTATGAGCATAGCAGAAATTTGTAACAAAATGTATGGAAAGACCATCAGAGAGTGCAGTAACGAACAGGTCTATACGGCACTGCTGGCACTGGTAAAGAAAGTCACGGAAGAAAGAAAAGAAGCGCAGGAGCGGCAGGAAAAAGAAAACGGCAAGAAAGTGTATTACATTTCCGCAGAATTTCTGATTGGAAAGCTGCTGTCAAACAACCTGATTAATCTGGGGCTGTATGAGCAGATTTCGCAGGAATTAGAGGAAAATGGAAAGAATATTGCACAAATCGAAGAAGTCGAGCCGGAGCCGTCACTTGGAAATGGCGGACTGGGACGGCTGGCAGCGTGCTTTTTGGATTCCATTGCCACATTAAACTTAAACGGGGACGGCATTGGCATCAACTATCATCTGGGGCTGTTTCGTCAGGTGTTTGCACAGAATAAGCAGACAGAACAGCCGGATTACTGGATTCAAAAGGAAAGCTGGCTGACAAAGACGGAGGTGCAGTACCCGGTACAGTTTGGCAAATTGTCCGTCATGTCGAGAATGTATGACATTGATGTGACAGGTTACGAGGGCAGGGTCAACAAACTGCATTTATTTGATATCGACACGGTTGATGAAAAAATACCGATGCACGACGGCATTGATTTTGATAAAAATGCGATTGAGAAGAATCTCACGCTCTTTTTGTACCCGGACGACAGCGACAGAGCCGGACAGTTATTGCGCATTTACCAGCAGTATTTTATGGTAAGCAATGCCGCACAGCTGATTCTTTCAGAGTGCCGCAGGAAATGTGAAAAAGCGGGAAAGACGTTAAAGAATCTGAATGAATTTGCGGTGATTCAGATTAATGATACGCACCCGACAATGGTTATTCCTGAATTAATCCGCATTTTAACAACGCAGAAAGACATTGACGGCAGTGTGATGACGATGCAGGAGGCGGCAGAGGTGGTGACAAAGACGTGTGCATACACAAATCACACGATTCTTGCAGAAGCACTCGAAACATGGCCGCTGGACTATCTTGAGGAGGTTGTGCCGCAGTTAGTTCCGATTATCCGTTATCTTGATGAAAATGTACGCGCCCGTTATACGGATTCTTCCGTTTACATTATTGACGAAAACGACCGCGTGCATATGGCACATATTGATATTCATTATGGTTTCAGTGTAAATGGGGTGGCAAAGCTGCATACGGAGATTTTGATGCAGGAAGAACTGAAATCTTTTTACCGTATTTATCCTGAAAAATTTAACAATAAAACCAACGGCATTACGTTCAGAAGGTGGTTACTGCACTGCAATCAGGCACTGGCCGCCTATATTGAAGAACTGATTGGTGCAGATTTTAAAAAGGAAGCAGGGGAACTTTCACAGCTTATAAAATATGCAGATGATGAAAATGTGATTGCGCGCATGCTTGAAATTAAGGCGGAAAATAAGAAACGTCTTGCTGCATATATGCAGGAAAAATGCGGTGTAAAAATCAATCCGCAGTCGGTCTTTGACATTCAGGTAAAGCGCCTGCATGAGTACAAGCGCCAGCAGATGAACGCACTGTATGTCATTTACAAATATTTTGAGATTAAGGCCGGAAATATTCCGGATACTCCGGTTACGGTTATTTTCGGTGCGAAGGCGGCAAAAGCATATACGATTGCAAAAGATATTATTCACTTAATTTTGTGCCTGGGTGAATTGATTGCAAATGACCCGGATGTCAGTCCGTATTTGCAGGAGATCATTAACAATGATCCTGAAGTAAGTCCTTATCTGAAAGTTGTTATGGTGGAAAATTATAATGTGACGATGGCGGAAAAGCTGATTCCGGCGTGCGACATTTCAGAGCAGATTTCGCTGGCTTCCAAGGAAGCTTCCGGAACGGGCAATATGAAATTTATGTTAAACGGTGCACTGACACTCGGAACATTTGACGGTGCAAATGTCGAGATTGCACAGCTTGTCGGCAAAGACAATATCTATACCTTTGGTGCATCCAGTGACGAAGTCATTGCGCATTACAAAAATGCCGATTACTGTGCAAAGGACCTTTATGAAAATGATGAAATGATAAAAAAATGCGTTGATTTTATCGTTTCAGATGAGTTAAAGCAGTATGGTGATGAAGAAAACTTATCCCGTCTGCACCATGAAATTATCAGCAAAGACTGGTTCATGACACTGTTGGATTTCAAGGAATATATAAAGGTAAAAGAACAGGCGCTTGCAGACTACAAAGACAGAGCCGCATGGGGCAGAAAAATGCTGATAAACACCGCGATGGCAGGCTTCTTCTCATCCGACCGCACCATCCGCCAGTACAACACCGACATCTGGAAACTGTAAGCCGGGCAAAAAGTAAACAGGCGGCAAAAAACACAAAACCTTTCCGTCCCCGCCAAGGCGAAATCACCCACAATCTTTTCGCCCGCCCCCTCCAAGGGCAAAAAACAACCCGTATTTTCCGTCAAACAGCGTGTGGAAAATGCGGGTTGTTTTTTTGCCTCCCACAGCGTGTGTAAAGTGAGGGTGTTTTTTTGCCTCCCACAGCGTGTGGAAAATACGGGTTGTTTTTTGCCTACTACAGCATCACTCCGGAATTTTCCTTACTCCGCTCCATATAGTGATTGAGCTGTTCAAACGGCTTGCGAAGGACAAGACCGATGAGAATGGCAATGATAATATAGATAAAGAGTCTGCCGATACATTCCCAATAATAATTGCCGTACATGCCGCCAATCGTTTCGCGCAGGGCATCCATGGCATATGGGAACGGCAGGTAGCGGTAAATCATCCGGTAAACCTTTGGCAGGACGTCAATCGGGAACGTACCGCCGCTTCCGGCAACCTGGACTACCATGAAAATAATTGCAAGGGCTTCACCGATATTGCCAAAGGCAACCGTCAGTGCATACATAAAAATCGTAAAGACCAGGCTGGTGACAGAACATGCAAACCAGTATAAAACCGGGTGCGGACACTGAATCTGGATATAAAACAGATTTCCGAGTACAATCAGAAGTGTCTGTAACTGTCCGATACAGTAAAATGTCAGGTATCGTCCAAAGAACTTCTGATACGGCTTTACACCGGCCGGCAGGTGTTTGGATTTTTTCACCTGTGTATGAATGATAGCCACCATAATCAGACCGCCGACCCAGATGGAAAGGACCGTGTAAAACGGTGAAACGGCAGAACCGTAAGCTGAAATTTCATAAATCTTTTTGGTCGTAATTTCTACCGGTGAGGCAATAAAGTCTGCCAGTGTCTGCGGGTCACTGCCTAAAATTTCATTCACAAAATCATATTCCGGGTCGGAAGCGATTTTATTGAGTAATTCAATAGAATCGGAAAGCTTAGTCATCAGTGTATTTAAAGTCTGTTGTGTCAGTGTCAGATTTTCCTGTCCCTGTGTAACCGCATCCGTAAAGGTGTTCATGTCGCCGTCCATATCCTGATATAAAGAAGAAATGGAAGACATTACACTGCGGATAGAGGATACATTTTCCGAAAGTGAAGCGGAAACCTCTGACAGGGAAGAAACTGAATTGGCATCCAGAAGCTTTTGCAGGGCGGCAAGTTCTCCTGCCTGTGTATCCAGTGTTTCCGGTAAATCCGATGAAGAACTGCGCGCAAGAGAGGAAACATCGGAAGAAATCTGTGTAATGGAAATCAGGGAATCTAACATCACATTGTATGTCTGCAATTCATTGTAGGCATCGGTCAGTTTACCGGATATGACATCAATGAGTGAATTCCCTGTGGTATCATCCAGTGTCAGACTGTCAAAATCCACGGTGATAGCAGCGGAGCTGGCGCTTACAAGACTTTTTGTTAAAGTGTTCACAAAGGTGGAATTAGTCTGGGACTGAACTGCTTTTTTTGCCTTATCCGTAATTTTCGGCGCAATGGCATTTTTCTTCTGATTACAGTAATACTGAATCTGCGGATGTTCTAGGGAATCCGAAAGAAAACTTACCATATCGCTTGTAAAGTCAGACGGCAGAACCAGTGCGGCATAGTAGTCGCCGCTGTACACGCCGTCAATGGCTTCCTGCGTGGAATCCGTAAAGACCCAGCCGATGGTTGTATTGGCTTTTAAATTAGAAATAATCTGGTCGCCGATGTTTACAGTCACACCGTCAATAGTCACACCCGGATCATCAGACGCCACAGCAACCTTGATGCGGGAAGTGGATTCCGTTCCGTACGGGTCCCAGTTTGACAGAGTGTTAAACCACGCATACAGGGATGGAATGACGGTAAGACCAATCAGTACAACAATGGCGACCACATTGGTACTGATACGTTTGAGGTCCTGTATAAAAACAAGAAAAATATTTTTCATAGTTTAATCTCCTTTGCAGCAGTGATAATAGACTGTAAGTTGTTATTGAGACGGGATGGTAAATCCTGTACAAGGTGGTCGTGTCCCTCTTTCAAATCCAGTCCGAGCTGTTTTAATTTTTTTTGCATCTGGTCATCAATGTAAGCGACTGTTACCAGATATGCAGAAATTAAAAAGAGTGAAATTACCCATAATAAAAGATACACAACCTTTGAACTCTCCATATGCAGCAACAAAATAAGGAAAATCATCGGGATAATGGCAATACACCAGAGTCCCGCTTTAATACGCTTCTGATTGCGTTCATGCAGTGTATGGCTGAATTCCTGAATCTGCATTAAAGTCGTGTTAAAATCTTCATCACGTCCGTTCTTAGACGAAGACCCGTCCATACAATCCGTATCCGGTGAACCGGAATCGGACAGGTTTCTGGCAGAAGTCCGTGTTATGGGTGTTGCCAGAAGGTCATCTGCCACAGGGCTGTTTTTTAAAGTCATAGTTCTACCTCACTAACAAATATGTATTGATTACATCATTTTGGTTTCTTTCATCTTTTCCTCAAAGAAGTGATTGAGCGGAATGAACGGTTTGCGGATTACCAGTCCGAGTAAAAGGGAAGCTGCGGCAAAAATCAGCAGTTTTCCCATATAAATAAAGTAGTCCATTTCATACATGCCGCTGATGGCTTCACGCATGGCATTAATCGCATACGGGAATGGGAAGTACAGGTACACGTTCTGGAAAAACTGCGGCAGCAGTTCAATCGGGAACGTACCGCTTGAACCGGCAATCTGGATAACAACCATAACAACGGCAATGGTCTTTCCGACATCGCCAAAGGAAAGTGTCAGCGTGTAAATCAGCAGGACAAATACAAAGCTTGCGACAGAAGCCGTCAAAATGAGCAGCCCCGGATGTTCACAGGATACCTTTAATAAATATAAATCGCCGAGTACAATAATCAGGCTTTGTATCTGTCCCATCACAAAGAATAAAAGGAATCTGCCCAGATACAGTTCGTGCGGTTTCGCCATCAGTTCCATCTTCGGGTTATTGTCAACGTGTACTTTCATCAGTGCCACGAGTACGATACCGCCGACCCACAGCGCCAGTGCTGTGTAAAACGGTGTAACTGCCGTACCGTAGTTGACTGCCGGGTAGACATCAATTTGTTCCACTTCCACAGGAGTTGCAATAAATTCGGCATAGGAGACCGCATCGGCATGTAATAACTGTGAAAGCGTCTGATAAGCCGAAGAATCCGTAATATTATTTAAGGAAGTTAAAATCAGCTGGATTTTATCGGACATGCCCGAAATAATCGTTCCGGTATCGCCAAGGGTCTGGTTTGCCGTCAGGGCGATTTTGCTGGTTCCGAGTAAAATCTGTTCTAAGCTGTTTAGCTGACTGCCTGAATTTTCAAGTGATTTATAGGCAGAATCCGCAGCTGCGTTCACGGTGATTTTTAATGAACTTAAACCGGATGAAGCAATGGTGTGATACTTCTGCTGGGTCTGTGTCATTTTATCAAGGCAGGAGGATAACAGGGAATGCAGCACCTCTGCCTTTGCGGCGGCAATTTCCGGTGTTTCCTTTACAATCGAAGAAGTCTGGTCAATCAGATTCTTTGCAAGGTCCTGTAAAGTAGCAATCGCTTCAAGCTGTCCGCGGATTTGTGCAATAATGTTATGGTCAATATATTCCAGATCATCTAATTTGTTTAAAAGGTCATCCAGTTTATGATTCTGCTCAAGCAGGGAGTTTAAGCTGTCTAATGCGGCAGAAAGTGCATCGGATGCCCCTTGTGTATCGCTTGTGATTTTATTTTGTGCTGTGTCTAACTGTTTCTGCACCTGTTCGGAAATGGTTTCCATGGCGGCAAGTGTTGTGTCAAGCTGGTCGGTCATGTTATCGACAGAGCGGGACAGTGCAGACTGTGTCAGCTTTGTTGTATCTTTTGAATTTTCTAAAATATCCTGTAATTCCGGAATCAATGCACTCATGGATTCCAGATTTTCTGATAAAGAAGCATTGCCGTTCTGGAAGGTGGCAATGGTATCGGCGTAACCGGACAGATTATCCTGAATGGTCTTCATATCGTCAATCAGCTTATCGGAAATAGAAGAATCCTTCTGGGTAATGCTTTCAAGACCGCTTAATGCCGTCTGTGCGGCAACGTTAATAAATTCTGTGTTAATCGTCTGCTGCAGTGTAGAACTTGCCGTATCGGTAATCTTTGTGGCAACGGCATTTTTCTTTGAATTTTCGTAATATGTCACGCTTGGGTGTTTCATGCCGGTATCCAGAAAATCAAACAGGCTGCGGCTGAAATCATCACCGATAATAATGGCGGCATAATAACTGCCGTCATAGACGCCTTTTAAAGCAGCATCTGTATCCTGTGGAAAAACCCAGCCGACACCGGTATTGTCATGAAGCTGCTCCACAACCTGATTTCCCATATTGACAGGGTCGCTTCCCTTTGAAGAAAATCCACTGTCTTCAGATACAACAGCAACCTTTAAGGAAGATGTGTTGGCATACGGGTCCCAGTTGGAATAAATGTTAAACCACGCATACAGGGACGGAATAATACACAATCCGCCCGCAATCATTAAAGCGAATAAATTGCGGCTAAGACCGGTAACGTCTTTGCGGAATATATGTAAGATATGTTTCATAAAGACCTCATTTCTGTGCCTGATATACAGCACACTGTTATCATCAGAAAGCGAGCAAAGGCACTTTCATAGCGACATTATAGTATATTGGCAGTTCAAAAGCCAGTTATTTTTTACATTAAATGGAAGGTGTGGTATACTGACTATATAGTAAATGGACAGAATGGGGAATGGTATGTATACAATTTTAATAGTGGATGATGAAAAGATTGAACGTAACGGAATTAAATTTCTGTTAAAGAAGCAGGCAGAGCCGTTTGAAATCTATGAAGCACCAAACGGCAAAGCAGCACTCGAGCAGCTTTGTTCAATGCGCAATCAGGGAAAAAAGATAGATATATTGCTGACCGATGTAAAAATGCCGTTTATGGACGGCATAGAACTTATTGGAGCAGCCAAAGAAGAGGGGTTTACATTAAAAACCATTATATTCAGCGGGTATAATGAATTTGAGTATGCCAAGCTGGCAGTGCGCCTTGGTGTATCGGACTACATTTTAAAGCCGGTTAATCCACAGGAATTTGCACAGACCATAGAGAAGGTTACGGCAGAATTGCAAAAGCAGAATGTTGAAAATGAACAACGTCTGCAGCAGAGCAGCTATATGCGGGAATATCTTTTATATACCTTATTTAATGGGGGCGGTGCAGAACAGGTGCATACATTGGCAGGAAATCTTGCGGGAGAAAATTTCTGGAATCACTTCCATCGGATTGTATTTCTTGAGTTTGACCGAGAATTTTTTGGGAAAAAAGCGCTTGATTTTCAGGCGGAGATACTTGAAGAAAATATGAGTGAAGAATATCAGTATTTAAACTTAAACCCGCAGCAGGCAGTGCTTTTATTAAATGCCAGTCCGCATTACATGACCCTGCAGCAGACAGCACAAAAGCTGCATGATGCCGTTTTAAAAAAATACGGCGAACACTGTCATTTTGCAATTTCAGGCGAAATTGACGATTATGAAAAAATACCGCAGACAATGGATATGCTTGAAGCCCTGATGGAAAATAAGTTTTACCGCCCTGATGTGTATGTATATTCCGAGGACATCAGTGAGGAAACGCCGGTGCTGGTGCAGATTGATGACGACACGCTCATGAAACAGATGAAACAGGATATTAAGATGAAAGATAT
>ERZ827117.2375-NODE-2375-length-10788-cov-2.860896_pt1 | contig 10788 bp, 7 predicted proteins | sample MGYA00519920_ERZ827117 | MGnify/ENA primary metagenome ERZ827117 (study PRJEB31778, sample SAMEA3449260) | human gut metagenome | biome: human gut; feature: human-associated habitat; material: faeces | place: United Kingdom | collected 2010/2012 ...
GGCAAGGTCAAGCCCGGCCATCATGGCCATGGTCAAAAAGGTGGTGTTTAAATAGCCGCGGCACGGCAGGCCGAAACTGATGTTGGAAACGCCCAGTACAGTGCGCACACCCAACTCCTTTTTGCAGCGGGTCAGGGCCTCCAGCGTTTGGGCAGCACCCTCCTGCTGGGCGCTGGCGGTCAGGGTCAGGCAGTCAATGTAGATATCCTCGTTCGGGATGCCGATGGCATTGGCGGCCTTGACGATACGCTGTGCGATGGCAAAGCGCCCCTCGGCTGTGGCGGGAATACCGTGCTCGTCCAGAGCCAGGCCGACGACGGCGGCACCGTACTTCTTGCACAGCGGCAGAATTTTATCCAGTGTGCTCTGCTCACCGTTGACCGAGTTGACGATCGGCTTGCCGTTGTAAATGCGCAGTGCGCGAGCGAGGGCCTGCGGATTGGAAGAATCCAGCTGCAGGGGCAGGTCGGTGACGGCCTGCAAATCCTTGACGAGCTGTTCCAGCGTGGCAGGCTCGTCGATACCGGGCAGACCGGCGTTGACATCCAACACTTCGGCACCGGCCTCGGCCTGGGCAACCGCCTGGGCGCAGGGGTAGGAGCTATCCCCATCCCGCAAGGCCTGCTGCAAGCGTTTTTTGCCGGTGGGGTTGATGCGCTCACCTACCACGGTGATGCCCGTGACGTCCACAAAGCGGACGGGGGTGCACAGGCAGCTGCGGCGCAGCGGAATTTTTTGTGCCGGGGTGAGCGGGCGGAAGGTCTCTTTCAGCTTGGCAATGTAGGCGGGGGTGGTGCCGCAGCAGCCGCCGACCATCGAAATGCCGGTGGTTGCATATTCTTGCATCTGCGCGGCAAAACCGGCGGCATCAAGGTTATAGCTGCCGTCCGGGTTAGGCAGGCCTGCGTTGGGCTTGACGAATACCGGCAGCCCGGCAGGGACGCTGCGGCAAAGGCGCTGCGCAAAGGGCAGAATTTCGGCAGGGCCGAGCGAGCAGTTGATGCCGATGGCATCCGCACCCAGCCCGGCGGCGGTGACAGCGTAACTTTCGACCGTGCAGCCGGTAAAGGTGCGGCCGCGGCTCTCAAAACTCATCGAGGTAAACACCGGCAGGCTGCAATTCTCCTTGGCGGCAAGGATGGCGGCTTTCAGCTCGTAGAGGTCGGTCATTGTCTCCAAAAAGACGAGATCGGCCCCGGCAGCAGCCCCGGCACGGATGACCTGGGCAAATTCTTCGTAGGCGTCCTCAAAGGCGAGCGTTCCGGCAGGGGCCAGCAGTTCGCCCAGGGGGCCGATATCCAGCGCGACCAGCGCACCGGTCTCCTGTCCGGCGCGGCGGGCACAGGCAATGGATGCCGAAACGACTTCCTCCACGCTGTGGCCGCAGCCAGCCAGCTTTTTGGCGTTGGCACCAAAGGTGTTGGCCAGCAGGATATCAGCCCCGGCTGCGGCATAGTCGCGGTGGATGGCTGTCAACACATCCGGCATTTCCAGCGCGGCCAGTTCCGGCTTTTGGCCGGGCTGCAAGCCGCGCTGCTGCAGCTGGGTGCCCATGCCGCCATCGAGAAAGACAAAGCGGCGGAGGTCAAATACTTCTTGAATCTGCACAGATAACTCCCCCAAAACATTGGTTATTTGGCAAAGCAGGTCGTGCCCTGCTTGCGGAAGCTGCAAGTCTCCCGCAGATGGCAGGTGGTACAGCCTGCCAGGGTGCCGGTCACGGGGTGATCGGCAATGCCTAAAATGGCAGTGGTGCTTTTGCGCGGTGCCAGCAGATGCTGCGGCGTGACCGCAAGGCCGCAGCCGCGCACAGTATCCACGGCCAGGCAAAGCTCGTCGTTGAGTTCCAGCGGGCAGTCCCCGTAGCCGGGGGCATAGCGGCCCGTTAAGTAGAGATGCTCGGCGGCAAAATGGCTGCGCCATTCGGCTTCGAGTTCATCACAGACCTGCTCCAGCAGAACCGAGGATAAGGCGTCCGCAGCCGCAGCTGTGGCAATGTCGGTCAGTTCCAGCCGCCGTAGCAGTGAGTCGACCTGCGAGCCCAGCGTGGCGGCCATCAGCAGCACGGCATCACAGCCCTGCAAGTGGCGCGTTAAATCGGCACCGCAGTCCAGTTCCGGCGGTGGGAACACCCCGCGCGGGAGCCGCCGCACAGCGGCCCGCGGGGTGGCAGCGGACAAGATCACCTTTTCGGCACGGTCGAGCAGCGCAGTGGTGGCATCGTCCGGCTGCCAGCCGGACGCACCCATATAACGCAGGGCCGTGGCGCGGTCAATGACAGTGGGCTTTGCGCGCTCCATTATAGCAGGTCCCTGATGCCGTCGTAGACCTTGGCGGCCACGTTGGCGTCGTTCATGGCGTAAAGATGTACGCCGTCGGCACCGCCCTCGATCAGATCGCGCAGCTGTTTGATAGCGTACTCGATACCGGCCTCGTAGAGAGAATCCGAATCGTCCTGCCAGCGGGAAATCATGCGGGTAAACTCAGACGGTAAACTGGCGGAAGAAAGCGCGACGGTGCGCTCGATCTGGCTGCGCTTGACGATGGGCATAACACCGGCAGAGACCGGCAGCGTTACCCCAGCACGGCGGGCCAGGTTCAGAAAACGATAAAAGTGCATGTTATCGAAGAACAGTTGGGTCAGCAGATGCTCGGCACCGTTGGCCTGCTTGATGCGCAGGTTTTCCACATCCTGCTGCAAAGTGTCGGCTTCGGGGTGGCCCTCGGGATAGCAGGCACCGTGAACCGAAAAGCAGGGCTTTTTCCATTTAATAAAGGCGGTCAGGTCGCTGGCGTGCTTGAAATCCGGGCTTTCGGGGCGGGTCGGGGTGCGGTCGCCGCGCAGGGCCAGCACATCACGCACACCGGCCCGTTCCAGCTCGTCCAGGATGCGGGCGGCACGGGCCTGATCGTTGCCCATGCAGATCAGGTGGGCCAGGGCGGGCACGCCGACCTCGTGCTGGATGTAATCGGCCACTTCGACGGTGGAAACACCACCGGCAGAGCCGCCGGCACCAAAGGTGACGCTGATAAAATCCGGGTTCAGTGTGCGCATGGACTGTAAGGTGGTTTTCATCTTGTCCATCTGGGTAGTCTGCTTCGGGGGGAAGCACTCGATGGAAAAGACACAACGCTTGTTCTGGAATTTTTCCGTGATCGTCATGGTAGGCTCCTTTATGTTTTGTACGGCTTTATGCAGCGGCATCCAGTGTGTCGGTGGCGGCTGCGGTAAGGGTATCGTTTTGATAGGTAAAGGTGATGGTGCCCATGGTGTCGGTGCGGTAAATATCAGCCCCGGCAGCGGTAAGGCGCTGCAAGGCGCGGGCGTGGGGATGCCCGTAGTCATTATTCAGCCCACAGCTGATGGCGGCGGCCTGCGGCTGCACGACCTGCAACAATGCATCGGTGCTGGATGTGGACGAGCCATGGTGCCCAGCCTTGAACAATGTGGCATGCAGGGCCTTGCCATAACGATCCACCAGGCGCTGCTCGGCCTGGGCCTCGGCGTCACCGGTGGAGAGATAGCGGAAACTGCCCGCCTCAAACATTGTGCAAAGCGAAGCATTGTTGACGTGGGCGGATGAATCGTCAGTGTTATACAGCTCAGATTCTCCGCCCTGCAAAATGGTCAGTGTGCCGCTGCCCAAGGAATACACCGCGCCGTCCTCGGCCACGGTGACGGAAGTCCCCTGCTGCTCGGCCAGTTCGAAAAGCCCGCGCGGCCAGTCGGCTGTTTCGCCGCTGGCTTCGGCATCCCAGGGCGGGATAAGCAGCTGCCCGACACTGAAATTGCGCAAGACTTCCTTGGCACCACCGGTATGGTCGGCGTGCGGGTGAGTCAGCACAAGATAGTCCAGCTTTGCGATACCGGCCAGCTGCAAATCGCGGACAAGATCATCTTTGGCATCGGACGGTCCGGTGTCGATCAGACAGTATTCACCATCCTGGCCCAACAGCACCGCATCACCCTGCCCGATATCCAGCACTGTGACGGTGGTCGGCGACTGGGCAAGCAGCGCGGCGTCCGGCCCGTCCAGAGAGATCCCGGCGGCGCGGTATAAATCTGCCCAGCCGCCGCGGGACTCAACCACAAACGCGGCGATGGCCAACAGCAAAATGACCGGCAGCAGGGCAATGCACCAGGGAAAGCGGCGCCTGCGGGGCGCATGGTTAGGCTTCATCATACTGGCCATTCAGCTTGCGCTCTTCCCACTGGGCTTTGCTGACAAGGACCGAGCGGGGCTTGGCACCCTCGTAGGGGCCGATGATCTTTTCCTGTTCCATCTGGTCCATGATGCGCGCGGCACGGGCATAGCCCAGCTTGCAGCGGCGCTGCAACAGACTGGTGCTGGCCTGCCCGGCATCAATGACACATTCGACGGCCTGCTCAAACATGGGGTCAAGCGCACCGCCAGCCTCGCTGTCATCGTCGCCGCCCTTCTTGCTGCCTTTTTCGGCAACGGCGCGGCGCTCCATCTCGGCAATCATCTCTTCATCGTACTGGGTGGAGGAGGTGGACTTGATAAAGCTCAATACAGCGCCGATTTCTTCGTCAGTGACAAAGGTGCCTTGCACACGCACAGGCTTGGAAGCACCGACCGGCAAAAACAGCATATCGCCATAGCCAAGCAGCTTTTCGGCACCCGAAGCATCCAGAATGGTGCGGGAGTCGATCTGGCTGGAAACCGCAAATGCGATACGGCTGGGGATATTGGCTTTAATCAGGCCGGTGATAACGTCAACGCTGGGACGCTGGGTGGCGACAATCAAATGGATACCGGCGGCACGGGCTTTCTGCGCGATACGGCAGATGTAATCCTCGACCTCTTTACCGGCGACCATCATCAGATCGGCCAACTCGTCAATGACGATGGCGATATACGGCAGATGCTCCAGTCCGGCCTGGGCGGCCAGCTTGTTGTAGGCCTTGATCTCGCGGACGTTATTCTCGGCAAACAGCTTGTAGCGGCGCTCCATCTCGGCCACGCTGGCACCCAGGGCACCGGCGGCCTTGCGCGGCTCGGTGACAACGGGCATCAGCAGATGCGGGATGCCGTTGTACTCAGCCAATTCAACGACCTTGGGGTCGATGAGGATGAGCTTGACATCCTCGGGGCTGGAACGGAACAAAAAGCTGATGATGATGGAATTGACGCAGACAGATTTACCACTGCCGGTAGAACCGGCGATCAGCAGGTGGGGCATCTTGCACAGGTCAGCGACCTGGGCCGCACCGGCGATATCTTTGCCGAGGGCCATCGTCAGCGGACTACGCATATTGATGTAATTCTGCGACTCAAACACCGCACGGATATTGACGGTGGAACGAATCTTATTGGGCACCTCAATACCGACGGCAGGCTTGCCGGGGATGGGGGCTTCGATACGCACACCAGCGGTGGCAAGGTTCAGAGCAATATCATCGGCCAGGCTGGTGATGCGGCTGACCTTGATGCCGGCCTGGGGCTGCAACTCGTACCGGGTAACGGACGGGCCGCGGCAGATATCCAGCATCGTAGTCTTGACACCGAAACTGTCCAGCGTGTTGACCAGAATGTCAGCGTTTTTCTTCATCTCGCGGGCGGCACCGGCCTCATCGTCGGGGCGGGTCGCGTTGAAAAGATTCAGCGAGGGGTAGCAGTACGGCTCGGTCGGCTCTGCCTGCATTGCGGCCAGGTTCATAGCGTTGGGGTCAGCTTTGGCGGCAGACGGCGGTGAACTGATGGGAGCGGAAGCCGAGTTGCCCACGCTGGTGCTGACCTGCAAGTGGGCGGCTTCGCCGCGCTGCGGGACCACAAACGAACTCTCAGTGCCGGTAGGCTGCTGGGATTGTGCGGCAATGGCTGCGGCGGGCACGGCAGATGGGGCCACAGGCTGGACGTTCAGCACATCGGAGATGGGACGGCCGCTGTTCCAGGCATCACTGACGGCCTCGTTGATGGAAAAGCTGCCGCCGATCGTCGGGATGGCAGGGGCTTCAGCCGCAGCAGAAGCAGTGGGGGCCTGGGGATATGCGTCAGCGTCGGTGGTATCCGCAGACGCAGCGGCAGACGCATCGTCCCCCACCGGCACAAGCGGGGTATCAAAGGACGGCTCCGGGGCCAGAGAAACAGAAAATTCTTCGGGCAGGTCCAGCGTGGTTTCAGAGCTGACGTCCTGCTCGCCGTAATACGGCGCGTGGCCGCTGACGGCACGACTGATCAGGCTGTCCAACTCGTCCCCGGCAGCTTCCTCGGGGGCGGCATCGGCAGTGTCGTCCAGCTTCAGCTCAAAATCATCGGCGGCAGGCTGGGCAGCGGGCTGCTGCTCGGCTGGGGGCATGTGGTAGTGGTCAGTATCCGAAAGATGGGACAGCGGGTCCATGCCAAATGTGCCGCCGGGGCCGATGTTGACCGGCTCGAGCGGGTCGTGCTCCAGCGCTGTCTTGGCGGCGGAAGAAGTTGTCTCAGGGCCAAGGTCGACATCAAAAGAAGCACGCGGCTCAGCCGCAGCGGAAGAAGAACCGTAGGTGGCCGGGGTGTACCCTGCCGCAGCAGCGTAGGCGGCATAAGTGGGGGGCGGGGTGTAACCCGGGATAGTCGGCGTGCTGGCCGCAGGCTGCGAAACCGGGGCCGCGGGCTGTGCTGGCTGGGGCGCGGGTGCGGCCTGCGCCACGGGCTGCTGTACAGGCTGTGCGGGCTGCACCGGGATGCGCCCGGTATCGGCGATAACATCGTAGGCCGGGTGGTGCGGACGGTTGTCCGGCATCGGAGCGGTCAGGTTTTCAATGGGTTCTTCCTCCGGCCCCTGGGAAAACAGCTGGGTGTCGTAGGCAGTTTCTTCCTCGGCACGCTCCTGCCGCGCCTGCTGAAGTTTCTGATACTGCCCCTCAGCAAACAGCACAACGTCGGCCGGGGTGATGGCAAAGAAGAACATCAGCCCCAGCAAGAATACCAGCAGCATAATGACATTGGACGCCGGGCGGCCGAACAGCGCCAGCAGCGTGCCGCCGACCGGGGCACCCCAGACGCCGCCCTCCCAGAAATTGGTCTGGCCACGGGCAAACAGCATCTTAATGATCTGCCAGGGGTTGGCGTCGTTGAGCGATACGTTCGAGAAGATCACCGGCACACCGGCGCACAGCACGCTCATCAGCACGACTTTACCCGCAAACAGCGTGACACGGTAGCCGGACGCCAGCAGATACGCGAGGTACAGCAAAAACGGCCCGACCAGGTAGGTCATGACGCCGAAAATGCCAAAAAGCCCGCCGCGCAGGGTCTTCCACATATTTTGGCCGGGCACCAGCACCATGGCAACACACAGCAAACCTAACCCGGCCAGCAAAATGCTGCGTGCCAGGTTGGGGGTTTCGGCGCGGCGCTGCGCACGGCGGGAAGCCTGCGCTTTGCTGCGGGACGAGCTTTTGCCAGACGATTTGCCGGACGAAGCCCGATAGGTTGTAGAAGAACGGCTCGAAGAAGAGCGGCTCTTATTTTTGGAAGAGGATGAGGAACGGTTTTTGTTGCCGGAGCTTTTCCCGGAACGAGACTGCGCCATGTTTCTTACTACCCCACTATTCTAAAAGGAAATTCTATCTTAAAACGGGCTGAAAAGTCAGCCCATGCGAACATTCCTTACTATTTTATCACGAAGCGCGGGGCTTGTAAATGCCAAATCCGCAGGTGGAATATCCCCTGCCCTTTTGGCAGATGGCACAAAAGAGGGAAAATGTTAGCTTAACGGCCTGCTTCAATTTCTTTATATAAATAGCGCAGTGCGTCGTCCAGGCCGCCGAGTTCGTCGATCAAGCCCTCTTCGACGGCTTGGCGGCCATCCAGTACAGTGCCCATGTCCATGACAAGTTCGCCGGTGTTGTGCATCAACGCAGTAAAACGGCGGGCTGTGATTTTGGAATGCCCGGCCACAAAACCGACGATGCGCTCCTGCATCTGCTCAAAATACCGCAGGGTCTGCGGCACGCCCAATACCATGCCGGAGTGGCGCACCGGATGCACGGTCATGGTGGCAGTGGGCACAATAAAGCTGCGCCGGGCCGATACTGCCAGCGGGATACCAATGGAATGCCCGCCGCCCAGTACCAGCGTGGCGCTGGGTTTGTTGACCCCGGCAATCAGTTCGGCCAGAGCAAGCCCGGCTTCGACATCACCGCCTACCGTATTTAATATGACCAGCAAGCCTTCGATTTCTGGATCCTCCTCGATATCGACCAGCTGCGGGATGACATGCTCATATTTTGTTGTTTTCTGGGCGTCAGAGGCCAGCGTGTGCCCCTCAATGGTGCCGATTACGGTCAGGCAGTGGATAGCGTGGCGGCCCTTGGTGGCGGGGATAGTGCCGCTGTCTGTGATGAGGTCATGCTCCAGCCGCTTGAGTGCGGCGCTTTCCGTCGGGCTGAGTTTTGTATGTGACTTGGCCTTTTTTGCAGTAGGTTCCATAAAAATGCCCCCTTTTCCGGCTTAGTATGCACAGGGCACGCGGCAACTATGCGGGCAGAAAAACGCAAAAAATACATGGTTTTATGTAAACAAGTTGTAAAATCTACGAAAACGAAAATATATTGCTCTATCTTGAACAGGTTGTATAGAAATTGCAAAAAACTTAGATAAAAAATTGACAATTTGAGGCACACATTTTATAATAAGTTATAAATTTAGCAATGGAGATTCTTCCCGGGCTTTGCGACCCGGGAATTGTGAGGTAAGTATCATGGCGATTCAAAACAAAGTATCTCTTCCCGTCATCAAACGTCTCCCGAAGTATTACCGATACCTGACGACTTTGTCGGCAGACGGCAAGGAGAAGATCTCTTCCAGCGAGCTGGCCCATATGATGGGCACGACCGCCAGCCAGGTCCGCCAGGACTTCAACTGCTTCGGCGGATTCGGCCAGCAGGGCATTGGCTATAAAGTGGATGTGCTGCGCGCCGAGATCGGAAAGCTGCTGTTCGGCGATGGCGAAAAGCTGCCCACGATTCTGATCGGTGCCGGTCGTCTGGGCTCGGCAGTGTCCAGTTTTATCAGCCGCGATACCAACGGTTACAAGCTGATCGGTGTGTTTGATATCAACCCGGACCTGTGCGGTAAGGAAATGGGCGGCGCGCCGATCTACCCGCTGAGTGAGTTGGAGGCTTTCTGCGCTGAACATCACCCCACGGTGGCCGTGCTTTGTGTCCCCCGTCAGAGCGCGGTGGAACTTTCCGGCGAGCTGGTAGCCCACGGCATCCAGGGCTTCTGGAATTTCAGCCACTATGATCTGTCGGTCGAGTATCCGGGTGTCACGGTCGAGAACGTCCACCTGGGCGACAGCCTGATGAGCCTGGGCTACCGCCTGCGCAATAAAGAGTAAGGGTAAGGTGATTATGGCAAAGTTATATTTCCGCTACGGCGCTATGAACAGCGGCAAGACCACGGCCTTGATGCAGGTGGCATACAATTATAAAGAACGCGGTATGCGGGTGCTGATCCTGAAACCGGCTGTAGATACCAAGGGGCAGGATTCCATCGTTTCCCGGCTGGGTATCAGCTGTAAAGTAGACCGGCTTGTCACCCCGGAAATGAATGTGGTCGAGCTGGTGCGTGAGGATACAGCGGCCCACGGCGCCCCGGCAGCCTGCGTGCTGTGCGATGAGAGCCAGTTCTTCACGCCGGAACAGGCCGAACAGCTGTTTTTGGTCACGGTGGATCTGGGCATCCCGGTCATCTGCTATGGTCTGCGTGCTGACTTTATGATGCGTGGTTTCCCCGGATCTACCCGCCTGCTGGAACTGGCGCATACGATCGAAGAATTGAAAACCATCTGCGCCTGCGGCCGCAAAGCCATCTGCAACGGGCGCAAGGTCAACGGCGAGTATGTGTTCGAGGGAGCCCAGGTGGCCATTGACACGGTGGACGATGTGGAGTACCAGAGCCTGTGCCCGCAGTGCTGGTACCGTGAATACCGCGCATTTTTGAAGCGCCACCCTAAAGCGTAAGCACAAAAGGAACTGAAACAACAAAAAATGCCGCTTTTGGTGCGAAAACGTACCGGGGCGGCAATTTTTGTACGCTTTTGCGGAATGACCGCGCATTTTTTGCGCGCAGGGCTTACGAATGGTGCAAAAATGGCTTTTAAATGACAAAAAGGTAACAAACGCCTAAAAGATATGGATTTACGCTAGATTTTGGAAAACACGGGTAGAATTTATCGCAAGAATAGCCCGGCAAAAAAGAAAAACGCCCCAGCAAAGTGCACAAATCACGTTGACTTGGTTCGTATATTCTGACGGATACATCAATTTCAATACTTTCAGAAGCGCAAAATACATGCGCTTTTTTGCAGAACGTACCAATTAGGCTATTTATTTTGTGATTGTATTTTGCTATCATATAGGCAAGCGAAAGGCAGATGTTGTGGTGCGGTGCTCCGCACACAACTATGCTAAAAAAATATCGCACAGTTTTTAGGAGGATAAAAACATGAAGAAGGCAATTTCTCTTGCTCTCGCCGGTGCCATGACTGCCACTCTGCTGGCAGGCTGCGGCGGCGCTGCTTCCAGCTCTGCTGCCACCAGCGAGGCTGCTTCCACTGCTGAGTCCACTGCGGCTTCTACCGAGGAAGCCACCGCCAGCGAGGCTCATGAGATCAACACCACCGATCCTATCGAGCTGACCATCAGCTGGTGGGGCGGCGACTCCCGCCACGAGGCTTACCAGAAGGCTCTGGAGGCTTTCCAGGCCAAGTACCCCAACATCAAGGTCTCTGCTACTTACGGCGCATGGTCCGGCTGGGAAGAAGCCCAGTCCACCG
>ERZ827117.2377-NODE-2377-length-10782-cov-2.856251_pt1 | contig 10782 bp, 8 predicted proteins | sample MGYA00519920_ERZ827117 | MGnify/ENA primary metagenome ERZ827117 (study PRJEB31778, sample SAMEA3449260) | human gut metagenome | biome: human gut; feature: human-associated habitat; material: faeces | place: United Kingdom | collected 2010/2012 ...
ACACAGTACGCCGTCGTCGAGATGGGCATGGATCATTTGGGCGAGATCGAACGCCTGACCCGCTGCGCGCGCCCATCCGCCGGTATTATTACGATGATCGGCGTGTCCCACCTGGAAAATCTCGGCACCCGCGAGAATATACTGAAAGCAAAGATGGAGATCTGCGCGGGCCTGCCCGACGGTGCCCCCCTGGCCCTGAACGCCGATAACGACCTGCTGCCCACCGCCAACGTCCCCGCCCGCCTGCGCCCCGTCTGGTTCGGCATCGAGAGCGAGAGCGCGGACGTCCGCGCTGTGGACATCCACACCGGCACCACAGGCACGACCTTTACGCTGGTGGATAAAGAGTACGGCAGCTTTGCCGTGTCCATCCCCACGGCGGGCCTGCACACCGTGTATGACGCCCTCGCCGCTTACGCTGCTGCCACCCGCCTGGGGCTGGACGCTGCCCGGTGCGCCGCCGCGCTCTCCCGTTACCAGACTACCGGCATGCGCCAGAACATTGTCGAAAAAGGCGGTATCACCTTTATCGAGGATTGCTATAACGCCAGCCCGGACAGCATGAAAGCTGCCCTCTCGGTGCTGAAAGCCCTGCCCAACGCCCGCAAAATTGCCCTGCTGGGGGATATGCTGGAACTGGGCGACGCCAGCGAGAGCGGCCACCGCGCAACAGGGGAGTGGGCCGCCGATGCGGGCGTATCCCTGCTGATCGCCTACGGCCCCAACAGTGCCGCCATGGCCGAAGCCGCCAAAAACCGCGGCATTGCAACTGTGCATTGCCAAACGGCAGCAGAAGTGCTACAATATTTGCAGCAGTCTGTCCGCCCCGGTGATGCGGTACTGGCCAAGGCCAGCCACGCCATGAAGCTGGATGAAATTCTGGCGGACTTTTACGCTGCTTTACCGCAGGCGTAACGCATGCCCCGTGCAGCCGCGCCCGCATTGAGATAAGGATTTGGAGGAATGACTGCATGGAGCCTACTGTCTCCGCAATTTTAGCGGCCGGTGCCATCGGCGGCTTTGCCGTTACGGCTGTTACCTGCTGGCTGCTGATCCCGGCACTGCACCGCCTGCACTTTGGCCAGACCATCCGCGAGGAAGGCCCGACCTGGCACAACAAGAAAAACGGCACCCCCACCATGGGCGGCCTGGGCTTTATCTTTGGCATTTTGCTCACGCTTGGCGTGGTGTATGGGCTGTTCCATGCCTCTGCGCCGGAAGTGCTGGGCCAACAGCAGATGGCCGCAGGCATGCTGGTGCTGTTTCTCGCCTTCGGCAATGGCCTGATCGGCTTCCTGGATGACTTCATCAAGGTCGTCAAGCACCGCAATCTGGGCCTGACTGCCTGGCAGAAGATCGTTTTCCAGGTCGCTGTCACGGTCGGCTTTATGGTCGGCCTGCACAGCCTGGGGCTGCTGTCCACCAGCGTCATGTTCCCGGTCGCGGGCATGGTCGATCTGGGGCTGGCGTACTATCCCATTGCGTTTTTCGGCATTATCTTTTTGGTCAATGCCGTCAACCTGACCGACGGCCTTGACGGCCTTTGCACCGGCGTGACCTTTGTCTCGATGCTGGGGTATCTTTTGGCGGGCAGCCTGCTGGGCTTTGTACATGTCTCGCTGCTGGCTGCTACCACGGCGGGTGCCTGTGTGGGCTTTCTGCTGTGGAACTTCTACCCGGCCAAGGTCTTTATGGGCGATACCGGCAGCATGTTCTTCGGCGGCATGGTCACGGCGCTGGCCTTTGTGATGGACCGCCCCGAGCTGGTGCTTTTCTTCGGCATCGTTTATATCTGGGATGCCATGACCGTGGTTATCCAACGCATCTATTTCAAGGCTACCCACGGCAAGCGCATCTTTAAAATGACCCCCATCCACCATGCGTTTGAGCTGCGCGGCTGGAAAGAAGTCAAGATCGACGGCTTCTTCGCCCTCATCGCGGCCATCGGCGTGGCAATGGGCATCTTCTACATCTGCATCGCATAATCAACCATAAGGAGGCTTGCACCCATTGGTTACGCATCTGTATGGCATTTTGGGTGTGATCCTGGACCGCACCTTTGGCAATATCATCCGCATGGTGCGCGTCATCCGCCTGCCCAAAGAGGAGCGGGGCCATCTGTCCTGGACCTTTGTCGGCACGCTGGCCGTCATACTGGCCTACGGGCTTATTATGATGTTCTCTGCCAGCTATTCCAGCGGCTACACCAACCACGACGGCAACATTTACTACTTCATCCGCCCGCAGGCCATCGTTGCCTGTGTGGGCTTTGTGGTCATGCTGGCCGTGTCGCTGGTCAACTACCGCGCTTTGCGGTACATGTTCTGGACATTTTACGTCATTACGCTGGCGCTGCTGGTGCTGGCGCTGTTCATGCCCAGCGATAACAACGGCTGCTACCGCTGGGTCTACCTGCCGGGCGGCATGTCCTTGCAGCCGTCCGAACTGGCAAAATTTGCGGTGATCTTGGGCACAGCGGATATTCTGGACCGCCACCAGCGGGAGATCAAAAGCCTTTTCCATTGCGTTATCAAACCGGCCTGCCTGCTGTTTCCGATCCTGGTCCTGCTGCGCCTGGAACCCCATAACTCGGCCATGCTGCTGATGGCAATGATCTTTGCCAGTATGCTGGTGTGCGCCGGGGCGGGCGGCTTAAAGCTGTGGGGCGTTGTTGTCCCGGCTGCGCTGGCAGGCGGCTGGTATTTTATCCAATCCCTGGCAACAGGCGATGGCTACGCGGCGGACCGTCTGGGCGGCGTCTGGGGCCTGACCCCGACCGACACTGCCGGTATGCTGTGGCAGACCCGCCAGAGCATCTACGCCATCTCCACGGGCGGGCTGTTCGGCGTCGGCATCGGCAACAGCGTGCAAAAGCACCAGTGGCTGCCTTATGCCGAGAACGACTTTATCTTCTCCGTCGTCTGCGAGGAACTTGGTTTCATCGGCGCGCTGGCCCTTATCGTGCTGTTTGGCGCGCTCATCGTGCAGGGTGTCTTTATTGCGCTCAACGCGCCGGATTTCTTCGGCACGCTGCTGGGCATCGGCATTATGGCGCAGGTCGCGTGTCAGGTGTTCTGCCATATCGGCGTGGCCACGGCGCTGCTGCCCAATACCGGCATCAGCCTGCCGTTCTTTTCCTACGGCGGCACCAGTCTGCTGATCTTGCTTGGTGAGATGGGCATTATGCTAAGCATATCGCGCGCCGGGAACGGCCGCCGCGAAGCCCGCCGCCAGCGCGAGCAGGAAGAATTGGAGCACCGCCTGCACCGCAAAGCTTACCGCCGCCGCGAGGTGTGACGGCTTACACAAAAGACAGCGCCGCCCGATGCGTAACGCCGGGCGACTTTGCCTGAAAAGGGGAGTTAGTATGCGTGTTCTGATTGCTGCCGGTGGTACGGCCGGCCATATCAACCCGGCGCTGGCAATTGCCGGTGCCCTGAAAGCGGCCGAACCGACCGCCGAGATCCACTTTGCCGGCCGCCGTGAAGGCATGGAGTACGGCCTTGTCACCAAGGCAGGCTACCCCTTCCACCATATCGAGATCAACGGCTTCCAGCGCCGCCTGAATGCCGAGAACATTGTGCGCAACATCGTGGCCCTGTGGCATCTGGCGCTGTCCGGCCCGCGCACCCAAAAAATCTTGAACGAGGTCAAGCCGGATCTGGTCATCGGCTGCGGCGGCTACGTCAGCGGCCCCATCGTGCGCGCCGCCGCCAAGCGCGGCATCAAAACGGCCATTCAGGAGCAGAATGCTTTCCCTGGTGTGACCAATAAGCTGCTGGCAAAGGACGTGGATGTGGTGCTTTCCGCCAGCGCCGATGCGGTCGAGAAGCTCGGCCATCCCGAAAAAACCACCGTCGTGGGCAACCCCGTCCGCCCCGAAGTGCTGACCGCTGACCGCGAAGCCGCCCGCCGCAACCTGAAAGCCGGTGACCGCACCGTGATTTTGAGCTTTGGCGGCAGCTTGGGTGCTGACCGCATCAACCAGGTCGTGGCCGACCTCTGCGCGTGGGAAAAGCAGCAGGGCGCAAACGTGCTGCACCTGCACGCTACCGGCAGCCGCGGCGTGGAGCTGTTTGAAAAGCTGGAAAAAGAAAAGGGCTTTGCGCCGGGCGAAAATCTCGTCGTTACGCCTTATATCAACAACATGCCGCAGCTTTTGGCCGCAGCCGACCTGGTCATTGCACGTTCCGGTGCGCTGACGCTGGCCGAGCTGGAAGCCGTGGGCCGCGCGTCCATCCTGATCCCCAGCCCCAACGTGGCCGAAAACCACCAGTATTATAACGCGCTGGAACTGCAAAAGGCCGGGGCAGCCGTGGTCATTGAGGAAAAGAACCTGACCGGCGAAGGTCTGATCGAGACCGTGCAGCAGCTGCTTTCCCAGCCGGGCAAGCTGGCCGAGATGGGCACCAACGCCAAGACCCTTGGCAATCCGCACAGCTTGGACCTCATCACCGAAAAGCTGTTGGAATTAGTAAAATAATGCAATGATTTTGTAACCAGAGTGGGGGCGCATCCGCTGTCTCCGCTCTTGTTTTTTTGTACAGATTCTTCTATAATAAATGCAGACTGCCAACGCGTTTTACAGGCGGGCCGATGCAAGCATCGGCCCCTACACACGTGGACAGTTCTCTCACCGTAGGGGCGGATGCTTGCATCCGCCCGTTGCAACCTTGCCATTATCGCACGATTACTGGGCAAACCAATACCCTCCCCCTACAAAATACACTTGTTTAACAATTAGAAAGGAGGCCGACCCCATGGATTACAATCAACGCAGCCGCGGGCAAAAATCCGGGGCCGGTCATCCCGCACGCGCCCCGCGCCGCAGCGTGGGCAGCCGCATTGGGCTGGAAAAACGCGGTGCCCCCGCACAGCAGCCGCCCCGGCGCGGAGGTGCCCCGCGCCCCAATCAACCGCGCAGCCCCAGCCAAAATCCCCCGCAGCGCAAGGGCCAGCCACGCCCCGGGCAGACGCAGCCCAATGCCCGCCGCCCGCAGCAGCAGATCAACCCGCAAAAAAACGGCTACACGCCGGGCTCGCCGCGCCGCCAGCGCCGCGTTACGCAGGCCGAGATCTTGCGCCGCACGCGCCGCCGCCGCTTACTGGGTGTGCTGACGGTACTGGCAGTATTGGCCATCGGCGCGTTTGTATCGGTCAATCTGCTGTTTAAGGTGGCCATCTTCCGTGTCGAAAACTTCGACCGCACCACCCCCGCCAACACCGGCATTTATACCGAGGACGAGATCATTGCCGCATTGGACATTGAGAAAAACTCGAACCTGTTCGGCTTCTCGACCGCCGAAAAAACGCAGCAGCTGCAAGCGCAGTTCCCGTATCTGGACAAGGTGGAGGTGGCTGTGCAGATGCCCGCCACCGTCGTGGTGCGGCTGACCCCCGCCACCGAGCGGTTTACCTGCATGTACTCCGGCGGGTGGATGGTGCTCAGCGATTCACTGCGCATTCTGCGGCTGGAGGTTTCGCAGCCCGATGGCCTGATCCTGCTCAATGCCAAGCTGCCCGAAAATTTCAGCCCGGTCATCGGCCAGCAGGTCATCCCCGAAACGTATAACTCGCTGCTCGCCAACGCCGCCTCGTCCGCTGCGTCCGACAGCACCGACGCTACGCCGGAATCCGCCCAGCCCACCGTGACCGGCATCGTTACCGAGCTGTGGCAGCTTTTGCAGGACGACGGCCTGCTGGACGGCTTGACAGCGCTGGATATCAGCGACACGAGCCAGCTGTCCTTCACTTACCAGGGCCGCGTGGACGTGCTGTTGGGCAACAGCAGCAGCCTGGATTACAAGCTGCGGATGGCCGCCAAGATTTTGACCGACCCAGACAAGGGCCTTTCCGGCAGCGACCGCGGCACGCTGGACGTCAGCGACCAGCTTGAGGACGGCGAGATCCGCGGCTACTTCCAGCCCTACGAGCAACCCACCCCCACGCCCGAGCCGACCCCGGAACCCGACCCGGAATCAGAAAACGCGGAAAGCGCCGAGGAATCCCCAACCGAATAACCCCATTGCCCCAGCCATGTGCCGGGGCAATTTTTGTATCTGCCTGTAACGCGGGCGCAAAAACCTGCACTAATAGGATGAACGCCAACAGAAAGGAGGGCAGCGGATGCCGTACCCAGAACTGGAAGAACTGTATAACACCTATCGCACCGACCTGTACCGCTACCTCTGCCACCTGACCCACGACCCCGCCGAGGCCGAGGACCTGTTGAGCGAGACCTTTCTGCGGGCGCTGCGACGGCTGCACACCTACCGCGGAGATTGTGCAGTCAAGACCTGGCTGTTCGGCGTTGCCCACAACGTCTGGCTGGAAAGCCTGCGCAAGCGCCGCCCTACCGTCAGCGCCGACGACCTGTTAGAGACCTACCTGACCGACGACACCCTGCCGGACCACACCGACACCCGCCTGCAATGGCAGCGGGTACAGGCACTATTACAGCAAAAAGATGACCGTGCCCGCCGCGTGGTGCAGCTGCGGGCAGAAGGCTACAGCTACGCCGAGATTGCCGTGCGGCTGGGCATCAGCGAAAGTTCGGCTCGCGTCATCGAGCACCGCACCCGCACCTGGCTAAAACAACAACTTGCAAAGGAGGGCTACGACCTGTGAAAGAAGCAGCCGAAATCAAAAAGATCCCCTGTGCGGTCTGCCGCGACCTGATGCCTCTGGTGCAGGACGGTGTAGCCAGCCCGGAAAGTGAAGCGCTGGTAAAAGCCCACCTGGCCGCCTGCCCGGCCTGCCGCGCTTTGCGGCAGGGGACAGATGCCCCCGCCGTGCCGCAGCTGCCTGCCCCAGATGACGGTAAGATCCTGCAAAAACTGCGCCGCCGCTACAGCACCCATTTGCTGCTGCTGGCCTTTGTGGGCATTGCGGCGGGCGTGGCCCTGGGGTATACGGGCAGCGCCAACTGGGTCATTCTGTTCCTGCCGTGTGTCTGGGCCGTTCTGACCTGCCGGGATACCGGCATGGGCAAGCCGCTGCTCCTGTTTACGCTGGGGCTGGCGGTGCTGGATGCTATCATAAAGCAGACGGCTTTTTTGGAATCATTCTCGCTTAGCAATTTCTTATGGAATCTGGCGTCCGGCTGTATCTTGTACGTTGTTTTGGGTGGCATGGGCTGGCTGATCGGCTGGCTGCTGCACTATGCAAAGGAGAGTACCCATGAAAACAAAGACGAATAAGACGAAAAAACTGCGCCGCCTGGCGCTGGCGGCGGCCCTGCTGCTGATTTTGGCACTGCTGCTGGCCTTTGACGCCATCAACGGCGACCCGCTCAGCCAACAGTGGGCCATATACCGGGCTATTCGATATGCGGAAAAGCTATATCCGGAGGAAACATTTCACTGGGATCAGCGCACCGCCGCTGAGGGACAGTTCTTCCACTATGTGGTATACGTTCAGTCTGACCAGAGCCGTGATACAAACTTTGCGGTGCAGACGCGGTTCTGGCTGCTGACTGATGATGAAATCCGGGGTAAGGAGTTTGAGCCGGACCATGTGTTCTATGTAGACCACCGCTGGACCACCGCTTACCGCCTGGGGGATGAAGCTGCTCAGCAGGCAGCCGCGTATCTGACCGTGCAGGCCCCGGAATTAAACTTTGCATCTGTCTACGGCGCGAAGGGCAACACTGTGGAAATCGACCTTTGCTATACCGAGCAGGACGGCATGACCCCGGCTAACTATGTGGATGATCTGCCGCTGGATGCCGCCTTTGACAAAGCCCTGCTGCAAAAGGTGCCCAGCCGTTTATGCGCACAAGTGCTGTGCGATGGCAAGCCTACCGAGGCGGACATGCAAACCGTCCTGCACACCCTCAAGCAGGTACTGGAAAGCAACGGTATGCCGATCACCTATTACGACATCACCCTTGTGCCCACCGGCGATTACGCCGACCACAGCGCCTATATGGCCGATGTGTTGGAATCCGGCCTGGTGGCAGCTGATACAATTGAGTAATTCAAAATTATATAAAAAATAACCCCGCAGCGCCTTATGCAAGACGTTGCGGGGCTTTATTTAGTTTGTAGGGGCGGATGCTCGCATCCGCCCGCGGGTCGATGACGAGCAGCGACCCCTACAGGAGGGCTGTAAATCAGACGTTCAGCTCCACATGCTGGCCAAGATCCTCTTTGTTGGCGTCCAGCACGGGCTGGATGACATCACGCAAAAACTCAGTGACCTGCTCGGCGCTGCGGCCGGTGAAGGCCTCGGGGCTCAGCTCTGCTTCGATCTCCTCGCGGGTCAGGCCGAAGGCGGGGTCAGCTTCGACACGGGCAATCATGTCGTTGGGCTTGCCCTCCTGCTTGACCACGGCGGCAGCAGCCACGGCGTGCTCGCGCAGGCGCTCGTGCAGTTCCTGACGATCGCCGCCCTTCTTGACGGCTTTCATCATGATGTTCTCGCTGGCCATAAACGGCAGCTCGGCCATCACGCGGGCGCGCACGACCTTGGGGTAAACGACCAGCCCGTCCGAAACATTCAGCAGAATGTTCAGGATGGCGTCAGCCGCCAGGAAACCCTCGGCCATGGCGATGCGCTTGTTGGCAGAGTCGTCCAGCGTGCGCTCAAACCACTGGGTACCGGCGGTCATGGCGGGGTTCAGCACGTCCACCATCAGGTAGCGGCTCAGGGCGCAGATGCGCTCGCACCGCATGGGGTTGCGCTTGTACGGCATGGCCGAGGAACCGATCTGGTTCTTCTCGAACGGCTCTTCCATCTCTTTAAAGTTTGCCAGCAGGCGGATATCGGTCGCCATCTTCATGGCGCTCTGGCCAATGCCAGCCACGGCGGACAGCACATTGTAGTCCACCTTGCGGCTGTAGGTCTGGCCGCAGACCGGCACGACCTTGGTAAAGCCCATCTGGGCGCAGACGTCAGCCTCAACGGCCTTGACCTTGGCGGAATCGCCGCCGAACAGCTCCATAAAGCTGGCCTGGGTGCCGGTGGTGCCCTTGACGCCGCGCAGCGCCAGCTGGCTGATCTGGTGGTCGATCTCTTCGAGGTCCATATACAGCTCGTTCATCCACAGGGAGGCGCGCTTGCCGACGGTGGTCAGCTGGGCGGGCTGGCAGTGGGTGTAGGCGAGACACGGCATGTCCTTGTACTCGTCGGCAAACTTGGCCAGGTTCGCCAGCACGCCAATGACCTTTTTGCGCACCAGCTGCAGCGCTTCGCGCATGATGATGACATCGGTGTTATCGCCGACATAGCAGCTGGTAGCACCCAGATGGATGATGCCCTTTGCCTTGGGGCATTGCAGGCCGTAGGCGTAGACGTGGCTCATGACGTCGTGGCGCACCAGCTTTTCGCGGGCGATGGCATCCTCATAGTTCACGTCGTCCTTGTGGGCTTCCAGCTCGGCAATCTGCTCATCGGTGATGGCAAGGCCCTGCTTCTGCTCAGCCTTAGCCAGCGCGATCCACAGCTTGCGCCAGGTGCGGAACTTGTTGTCGTCCGAGAAAATATACTGCATCTCGTCCGAAGCATAGCGGGTCGAGAACGGGGAAATATAACGGTCATGTTGTGCCATGGGAAAAGTCCTCTACTTTCTTACAGCTTAAAATAGTTCACGCCGCCCTCAAAAATGGGCTGGTACTTGTCGCCGGTAACGTTCTTGTACAGGCGTTCGCCGTAGCGCTCGCTGTGGCCCATCTTGCCAAACACACGGCCGTCCGGGCTGGTGATGCCCTCGATTGCCATAACGGAGCCGTTGGGGTTGTAGCGCAGGTCCATAGTGGGCTGGCAGGTCAGGTCAACGTACTGGGTGGCGATCTGGCCATTGTCGATCAGCTGGTTCAGCAGGGTCTGGTTGCAGACAAAGCGGCCCTCGCCGTGGCTGATGGCGATGAGGTGTTCGTCGTTGATGTCGCAGCGGCTGAGCCAGGGGCTCTTGTTGCTGGCCACGCGGGTGCGCACCAGCATGCTCTGGTGGCGATGGATGGTGTTAAAGGTCAGCGTCGGGTCGTCCGCCGTGATGGGACGGATCTCGCCGTAGGGGACAAGGCCCAGCTTGATCAGTGCCTGGAAGCCGTTGCAGATGCCCAAAGCCAGGCCGTCACGCTGGTTCAGCAGGCGGTTGACGGCATCGGCCACAGCCGGGGCGCGGAAGAACGCCGCAATAAACTTGGCGGAGCCGTCCGGCTCGTCGCCGCCGGAGAAGCCGCCCGGCAGCATCAGGATCTGGGCTTCGTCCAGCTCTTTGACCAGCGCTTCGCAGCTCTCGGCAACATCGGCGGGGGTCAGGTTTTTCAGCACCAGCACATGCGGGTCGCCGCCAGCCAGGCGGAACGCGCGGGCGGTGTCATACTCGCAGTTGGTGCCGGGGAACACGGGGATAACAACGCGCGGGGTAGCCAGACGCACGGCGGGGGTCACGCGCTTGTTGAACGGGCAGTCATGCTCCAGCGCAGGCACATTCTCGCCAGCCTTGCGGTAGGGGAACACCGGCTCGAGCTTGGCCTCCCACAGCTCCTGCAGCTTGGCGAGGTCGATCATCTCCTTGCCGGCTTCCATCGTGTAGTCGACGGTAGTAAAGCCGAGGAACTCACCGGCACACGGGTCGAGCAGTTCCAGGATCACGCTGCCGTAAGCAGGCTTGAACAGGTCGTTAAAGTTCAGGTCGTTGGAGAGCTGCAAGCCGACATGGTTGCCCACGCACATCTTGAACAGCGCTTCGGCCACGCCGCCGTAACCGGGCGTAGCAGCGGCCAGCACCTTGCCCTCGTCGATCATCTGCTCAACGGTCTTGTAAATGGCGATCAG
>ERZ827117.2393-NODE-2393-length-10713-cov-3.249765_pt1 | contig 10713 bp, 8 predicted proteins | sample MGYA00519920_ERZ827117 | MGnify/ENA primary metagenome ERZ827117 (study PRJEB31778, sample SAMEA3449260) | human gut metagenome | biome: human gut; feature: human-associated habitat; material: faeces | place: United Kingdom | collected 2010/2012 ...
TGGTGGTTGCGGGTACCGGGGTACTATTCTAGTAATTCAGTATCTATCCCCCTGCGAGTACCGGAATAGTACCCCTTTTTCCGCTGCAAAATATACGCGCTGTTTGGCCGGGGCTTTTATACGCCCGCGCCCGTGTGTTTTTTCCGGAAAAAGGTGATTGACAAAGCCCTTCCCCTGCCGATATACTCGGGGTACAAAGGGCAGCGTTGCGCCGCAGCCGCCAGGCGGAAATTGCGCGGTGCTGCCCAAACATATATAAGGAGGGGACCGCTATGAAACGCTGCCCGCACTGTCATTCGCCTATCACCCAGCCCGACCGCAAGACCTGCCCGGTTTGCGGCAATCCGCTGTCCGGCCCGGCCGGCGCGGCCCGGCGCAGGCTGCCCCCGTGGGTGCCTGTGGTGCTGCTCTCGGTGGTGGCGGTGGTGGTGGTGTATTGTGTCCTGCACAAGCCCGCCGCCCTGCCCGCCGATGTCCAGCTGCCTGCCGAGACCACGCCCGAGACCACGGCCTTTACGCTGGACGAGGCCGACCGTTTTTACCTGGACAACCTGCCCACCAACATCACCTTTACGCTGACGGCGGACGGCGTGGAGCTGCCCCACGGCACCAGCGATACCGGCCGCTACTACATGGCCCGCAGCGCCCTGACCCGCACCGATACGCTGCTGCGCGTTGTCTCGCCCGAAGGCGACGGCTACCGCACGGCGCTGGCGCTGGTATCCAAGCCGAGCAACGAGAACGCGGCCTTTGGCACGTTTGTGCCCTGCAAGGCCGACGGCTACGCCAAACCCGACGAGGAATACCTGGACGCGATGCTGACCGTGTACTACCGCGCCTACCTGCGCGCTGCCAACACCGGCGACCCTGATGAGCTGCGCTATGTGACCGACCTGCACCGCCAGAGCCTGAGCGAAGGCATCGAGAGCGGCGCGACCGGGGCCGTGACCTTTACGCTGGACAAGTCCGACATGGTGTGCGACACCGCGCACATCGACTACGGCGACAACACCGTAACGGTAAACGCCGCCGCCAGCTACGAAGCCGTGAACGACACCACCAACGCCGTGGAGACCGCCACGGATTACTACACCATCCAGGCCGTATGGCAAAACGGCATGTGGCTGGTAGACCGCAGCTGGATGATCACGGAAAATGACTACCAGAACGGCGTGTTTGGGAACAAGTAAACCAGAAGGCTCCCCTTGAGGGGAGCTCCGCCGGTAGGCGGTGAGGGGTGGGCCCCGGGGCACGAATCACCACCCGGCCACCCCTCAGTCACCTGCGGTGACAGCTCCCCTCTAGGGGAGCCTTCTGTAGTGGGTGGCGTCGAAAAAGTGCATTGTAGGGGCGGATGCGAGCATCGACCCCTACAAATGTCCGGTCGACTTGCAGCAACAACAAAACAAGCGGCAGAGTTTCACGCTCTGCCGCTTGTTTTATGGCACTATAAAATTATTCCGCATCCTCGGTGGTTACTTTATCGGTCTTGCCTTCGCCGTCCAGGGCTTCTTCAAGGGTGTGCCAGGCCAGCACCGCGCATTTTACGCGGGCGGGCACGTGGGCAATGCCCTGCAATGCGGCAACGTCCTCGAGGTCGTCCAGCTCTTCGGGCGTGATCTTGCCCTTGATCATCTGAAAATACAGCGAGATCAGACGGTGTGCGTCCTCGACGCTGCGGCCTTTGACAAGGTCGATCATCAGCGAGGCCGACGCCTGCGAGATGGCGCAGCCGCTGCCGATGAACCCGGCATCCTCGATCTGGCCATTGTTGACACGCAGCTGCAGGGTGATATCGTCGCCGCAGCTGGGGTTGACGCCCTCCAGGCTGTGGGTGGCACCCGGCACGGGGTGGCGGTTCTCTTTGCTGCGGCTGTTCTCGGTAATGATCTGGGTATACAGTTCGTTCAGGTTCACAGGCCCATCACCTTTCGTACATTTTCAAGATTTTCCAGCAGGGCGTCCACATCCTCGGCGGTGTTGTAGATGGCCACGCTGGCGCGGCAGCAGCTGCCGATGCCCAGGTATTCCATCAAGGGCTGGGCGCAGTGGTGCCCGGCGCGCACGGCCACGCCGCCCGCGTCCAGAATGGTGGCAACATCGTGCGGGTGTACCTCGTTGACATTGAAGCTGACGACGCCATAGCGGCCCTCGACCACCGGCTCGCCGTACACCGTCAGCCAGGGCATGGCGCGCATGCCGGACAGCATACGGTCCAGCAGCATGTGCTCGTGGGCTTCCATGGCCTGCCAGCCGATGCCGTTCATATACTCGATGGCAGCGGCAAATCCGACCTCGCCGCCGACGTTGCGGGTGCCCGCCTCAAACTTGCGGGGGCCCTCGGCCCAGGTGGCCTTGTGCTCATGCACGGCACCGATCATATCGCCGCCGCTCATAAACGGGGGCATTTTGTCCAGCAGCTCGGCGCGGGCGTACAAAGCGCCCATGCCCATGGGGGCGTACAGCTTGTGGGCCGAGCAGGCGGCAAAATCGACGTCCAGCTTCTTCACATCCACGGGGGTGTGCGGCGCGCTCTGGGCGCAGTCCAGCACCACCACAGCGCCCACGGCGTGGGCACGCTTGACGATCTCCTCGACGGGGGCGCGCAGGCCCAGCACGTTGGAAACCATCGCAATACCGACCAGTTTTGTCTTGGCAGTAATTTTCTTATCCAGCTCGTCTAGCGTCAGGCGGCCATCGGGGCCGGGGTACATATAGACGAGCTTGGCGCCGGTGGCTTCGGCCACGCGCTGCCAAGGCACAAGGTTGGAGTGATGCTCCGCCACCGAAATGACGATCTCGTCCCCCTCATGCAGAAAGTGCATGCCATAGCTGTAGGCCACCAGGTTCAGCGCCTCGGTGGTGTTCTGGGTAAAGACGATCTCGTCGTCATCAGCGTTAAAGAACTTCGCCACGGTGTGGCGGGCCCCCTCGTGGGCGTCGGTGGCGCGCATGGCCAGCTCGTACACGCCGCGATGCGGGTTTGCGTTGTCCTTATTATAGTAGTTCACCACGGCGTCCAGCACCTGCTTGGGGTGCTGGGTGGTGGCGGCACTGTCCAGATAGACCAGGCGGTTGCCGTTTTCATCGGCCGCCAGGATCGGGAAATCAGCCGTCCAGTTGTTCATCATCAAGCCTCCGTGCAACAGTTTCGCGCACCTCGGTGCGCAGCTCCTCCAGCGGGATCTTTTCAATGGCCGGGGCAAAGCGGGCATCGACCATCAGGCGGCGCGCCTGGCTCTCGCTCAACCCGCGGGAACGCAGGTAGTAAAGCTTGCTCTCATCCAGGCGGCCCACGCTGGCGGCGTGCTGGCCCTCGACCTCTTCCTCACCGCACAAGATCAGCGGGGCGGTACGGTTGCGGGCCGTGGGGCTGAACAGCAGCACGTCCTCGCTCTCGTGGCCGACACCGCGCTTGGCACCGCGGCGGAAATCCACCGTGCCGCGCAGGATCTTATCGGCGTTGCCGGTCAGCACACCGGCGGTGTGCATCTCGCACAGGGTATCTTTGCCGATCTGGACGGAGACATCGTTGTAGTCCAGCACGTCGTTATCGCGGCCAAAATAGACGGCGTCCAGGTCGTATTCGCTCTTGTTGTGGTCCTGCAGGGTGCGGGTGCCGCAGGCGGAAACCTTGCCGCCCAGCTCAATGCGCACCTGCTCAACATGGGAGCCTTCGGCCTGCTGGATGGCGACCGCGCCCCAGCGGCGGGCGCTATTGCCCAGCAGCTGCACCTGCACAAGCTTGACATGCGCGCCCTCGGCGGCGTTGATGCGCACCAGAGAGGCCGCCACGCCGTTTTCGGCATCGCCGCGCAGCACCTGCACCACGGTCAGCGCGCTGTTTTTGGCGGCGTCGATGGTCAGGCAGCTCAGCGCATACGGGTGGGCTTCGTCAAGCTTCACCTCAAGGACGGCGGGCGTCTCGATGGCGGCACCCTCGCCGACGGCGAAATGCCCTTTCACGTTGGCATTGGCCGCCAGGAAAGCGTCCGCAGCCACGCCCATGCCGGACTCGGCAAACGTGTCGAAAATTTCAGACGCCGGGCCGTTTGTACGGATGCCCGCAGGCACGGCGGCGGTGGCATTGGCAGTACCCCAGCCATTGGCCGGGATTTCCGGCAGTGCAGCCGCGGCGGGGGCAAAGTTTACGCCCAGGTGGTTCCAGGTAGGCACCGGCAGGCGGTTCATCTTCGTATTCATACTATGCTCTCCCCCTCTCAGCCGATGCTGCCCTTCATCTCAAGATGGATGAGGTTGTTCATCTCAACGGCGTATTCCAGCGGCAGCTCTTTGGCGATCGGCTCGGCAAAGCCGCCGACGATCAGCGCGCGGGCGTCCTCCTCGGAGATGCCGCGGCTCATCAGGTAGAAGATGGCATCCTCGCTGATGCGGCCGATCTTGGCCTCGTGGCCGACATCGACGGCGTCGCAGCGAATGTCCATCTCCGGGATGGTATCGGAACGGCTGCGGTCGTCCAGCATCAGGGATTCGCAGCTCACGCTGGACTTGCTGCCCTCGGCCCCCGGCAGCACGACGACCGACGAGCGGAAGTTGGAGATGCCGCCGTCGCGCGCGATGCTCTTGGTAGAAATATGGCTGGTGGTGTGCGGGGCCGCGTGTACGACCTTGGCACCGGTGTCCAGATCCTGCCCGGCACCGGCAAAGGTGATGCCGGTAAACTCCATGCGTGCGCCCTCGCCCTGCAAGATGCTCATCGGGTACAGGCAGCTGGTGTGGGAGCCGAACGAGCCGGACACCCACTCGATGGTGCCGCCCTTTTCGACCTTGGCGCGCTTGGTGTTCAGGTTGTACATGTTCTTGGACCAGTTCTCGATGGTGGAGTAGCGCACGCGCGCGCCCTCGCCGACGAAGATCTCCACGCAGCCTGCGTGCAGATTGGCCACATTGTATTTGGGGGCAGAGCAGCCCTCGATAAAGTGCAGGTAGGCACCCTTGTCCACAATGATGAGGGTGTGCTCAAACTGGCCTGCGCCGCGTGCGTTCAGGCGGAAGTAGGATTGCAGGGGGATGTCCACATGCACGCCCGCCGGGACGTAGACGAAGGAGCCGCCGCTCCACACAGCGCCGTGCAAGGCGGCAAACTTGTGGTCGGTGGGCGGGACCAGCTTCATGAAATGCTTGCGCACCATCTCGGCATAGGGGCCGGTCAGGGCGCTTTCCATATCGGTGTAGACAACGCCCTGCGCGGCGACCTCGGCCTTGACATTGTGGTAAACGACCTCGGAGTCGTACTGTGCGCCGACACCGGCCAGGCTGGCACGCTCGGCCTGGGGGATGCCCAGGCGTTCAAAGGTGTTTTTGATATCGTCGGGCACTTCGCTCCACTTGCCGCGCATCTCGGTGTTGGGGCGCACGTAGGTAACGATGTTGCTCATGTCGAGCCCCTCGATGGACGGGCCCCAGTTCTGCACCGGCATCTTGTTGTAGGTTTCCAGTGCTTTCAGGCGGAAAAGGCGCATCCACTCGGGGTCGTGCTTTTCCTCGCTGATCTTTTCCACGATCTCCGGCGTCAGGCCGGAGCTGACCTCAAACGCCGCGTTGGCCGCATCCTTGATATCGTAAATGCTGCGGTCTACCTCGGCGACTTCGGTTTTCTCAGTCTCAAAGGCTCTCATTCGGCTTCGTCCTCCTTCAGCGCGGCAAAGCCTTCCTCGATGATCTCGCCCACCAGCGCGCCGTTGCCGGTGCGCACGATGCGGGCATCATCCAGCACGTGGACGTAGTCGACCTGCAAGCCCTCCAGAATTTTGGCGTTGTGGGTGATGATGATGAGGGCGTTGGTGTCGTTGTGGTACGCCTTGATGCCGCTTGCCACGGTCTTGACCGCGTCAACGTCGAGGCCGGAGTCGGTCTCGTCCAGCAGGGCCAGCGTGGGCTTGAGCATCAGCAGCTGCAAAATTTCCGCCTTTTTCTTCTCGCCGCCGGAGAAGCCGACGTTGAGGTAACGGTCGGCGTAGGCGGGGTCCATGTTCAGCGCGTCCATCTGGGCGGCCAGCTCGTGGCGGAACTTCATGACCTTGACGGGCTTGCCGGTAACGGCGGCCTGCGCGGGGCGCAGAAAGCTCTCCAGCGTGATGCCGGGGATCTCCTCGGGCGTCTGGAAGGACAGGAACATCCCGGCGCGGGCACGCACATCGGCGGTCTCGTGGGTGATATCCTGCCCGCGGAAGAGGATCTGGCCGCGGGTGACGGTGTAGCGCGGGTCGCCCATCAGGGCGCTCATCAAAGTGGACTTACCGGCGCCGTTGTGGCCCATCAGAACATGGGTCTCGCCGGGGTTCACGGTAAGGTTCAAACCATCGAGAAGGACTTTGTTTTCCTCCCCGACAGTGACCTGTAAATCTTTAACTTCCAGCAGCGGGCTGCTCATGGAAAAACACCTCCAAGTGAATCACCGGGGTAAAATGCCCCCGGCAGGCAGTATTTGCTCTACCTAAGTATACTATACCATTTTTATAGGAATTGCAAGTTCTGAAACCGCAAAGTCATACAGTTCGTCAATTTCATACAAAAACATTAGGGATTCACCGGGCGTTTTTTGTACACTAACTGCCGCCGTAAAGGCTCCCCTCGAGGGGAACTCCCCGCAGTGCGGGGAGATGTCGCGCAGCGACAGAGGGGCTCGGGCCCGAAGGGCTGTCACCGCAGGTGACTGAGGGGTGGCCGAGTTGCCACGAACCGTTCTGCTAGCCGTAGGGGTCGATGCTTGGCATCGACCCGCGGGCGGATGCGAGCATCCGCCCCTACAACTGCATGGAAAGTCCGAACCAAAAGGCTCGCCCCCACAACACGAAAACCATCCATTGAATCATAGAGGGACCCCATCATGACTACTGTTTTACTCCATACCGGCCAGACAGCACCTAAGCTGCAGCCCCGTCAGCCGGAAGTACGTGTGGTGCGCGGCGGCAAACACGGGCTGAACCGCGCCCGCCAGTTTGCTTCCGTCATGCTGCACGTCATTGCGGCGGCGCTGCTGCTGGGGCTGATTTTCAGCGTAGTACACAGCCAGGCCCGCATTACCGAACTGAACGGCCAGATCAACGATACCCGCACCGACCTGACCGCCGCCCAGAGCGAGTACGACTACCTCTCCACCAAGATGAGCGACATCACCAGCCGCGCCAGCTTGCAGGATGTGGCCGAGGGTCAGCTGGGGCTGGTCAAGGCGGATCAGAGCCAGATCACCTACATCCAGCTTGAAGAGCAGAGCGTTATTGAGAAAACGAGCGGCAGCGCGAGCCAGCTTTTACTGGGCATCCGCACCGCTGCATTGAATCTGCTGGGCAGCTTAAATCCGTAACAAACGCAGGTACGAGCCTTTTTGCAAACGGCGCCTTTGCCGCAAGCGAAAAGGCTCGCCTACGCATCCGGGGCAAAACCCGCAATAAAGGTAAAATCTATGGCAAATACCCAACCACCCAGGAATCCGAATTTAAAAAGCATCATCCGTATCCGCACGGTCATTGTAATCAGCATTTTTCTGCTGGGCTGCTTTGGCCTGCTCATCTACCAGCTGTATGCCTTGCAGCTGCGCGACGCCGAGACCTACCGCACCGAGGCCGTGACCCAGCAGTTGCAGGATACGGAGCTGCCCGCCACGCGCGGCAACATCTACAGCGCCAACGGCAAGCTGCTGGCAAAAAGCAACACCGTGTGGAACATCATCGCCGACCCCGCGCAGTCCGAGAAAAACGGCGCGACCGAAGCGGAGATCCGCACCGCCGCCGAGCATATCGCGGAACTGCTGGGCGACGGCACCTCGGCGGATGATATCTACGCCAGGCTGACCGCCCGCAACAAGGCGGGGGAGCTGTACCAGTACCGCGTGGTGGCGCAGAACGTCGAAAAACCGGTGGCCGATGCCATCATCGAATACTCCAAAACCTACCGCACCGCTCCCGAAAAAGAGGGCGAGACCGGTTATCGCATCGTTGTGCTGAGCACCGAGCAGTCCACCACCCGCAGCTACCCCTACGGTGCGTTTGCATCGTCGGTCATCGGCTTCTGCAACAACGATGAAAACGGCAAGCCCGTGGGTGCTTACGGGCTGGAGCGTTCCTATGAAGACGTGCTGGCCGGTACGCCGGGGCGCAGCATCGCCGAGACCAACGTAAACGGCGAGATCCTTGCCAACACTGAGGCCGACGTCCACGAGGCGGTCGACGGCAACAACCTGAACCTGACGCTTAACGAAATCGTGCAGGCCATCGTCGAGGAATATCTGGCCGAAGCCATGGACACCTTCAACGTGCATGGCCGCGGCAGTGCCATCGTGATGAACGTCAAGACCGGCGCGATCCTGGCGATGGCGTCGCTGGAGCAGTTCGACCCCAACGACCCCATGACCATCTACGATGAAAAGATGCAGGCCATCCTGAACAAGACCGACGAGCTGACCGCCGATGATATCGACTGGCTCGAGGGCCGCCTGGGCGAGAAAAACGTCGCCGATATCATCGCGGACGGCGTCATCAGCCAGGAAACCACAGAGGATGAAAATGGCAATACCATTTCCAGCGAATACACCCAGCTGCAAGGTATGCTGCGCGAGGCCCAGTGGAAGAATAAGAACATCACCGAGCTGTACATGCCCGGCTCGGTCTTTAAGCTCATCACCGCATCGGCGGGCCTGGATTCCGGCATTATGAACACAAACCAGACCTTCTACTGCGGCGGCAACCTCGTCGTCAACGAGGGCAGCGAGCTGTGGGAACACACCTACCATTGCGCCAACGGTGAGGTACACAATCTGCAAGACATGGCCCAGGCGCTGGACAATAGCTGCAACCTTTGGTTCATCCAGGCGGCGCAGACCTTGCAGCCTACCGTGTTTTACGATTATATCCAGGCGTTTGGCTTCACCCAGCCCACCGGCATTGACCTGCCCAGTGAGACCCGCTGGACCAGCGTGTACAATGCCCAGCAGATGGCAGAGGTCGACACCAACCTGTACACCGCCGCGTTCGGCCAGAACGAGGCCATCACCCCCATGCAGATGGCGACCGCTATCGCGGCTATCGCCAACGGCGGCTATCTCGTTACGCCGTATATCGTGGATTCCGTCACCGATAACGCAGGCAACATCGTCAGCCAGACCGAGACGAACATCCGCCGCCAGGTCATCTCCGAGGAAGTCAGCAAGGAGCTGCTGGCCATGATGGAGAATAACGTTGACCCCAATGGCACCGAGAGCACCCGCCACTCCTGCTCAAACGCCTACGTCGCAGGCTACCGCATCGGCGGCAAGTCCGGCACGGCCGAACGTACGGACCGCCACCTGCGCGGCGACGGTGATTACTACAAAGCCATGAGCTTTGCCGCTGTGCTGCCCGTCGACGACCCCGAAATCGAGGTGTTCGTTCTGCTGGACGACCCGCGCTGGCTGCACGACTACGCCAGCCAGGTCGTGGCCCCCGTTGTGGGCAACATCATCAGCGAGGTCGCACCTTACTTGGGCATCGAGCAGGATGCCAACTACAACCCCACCGGCAATGTGACCGTACAGACCTGCCTGGATTACACCTGGACCAATGCCCAGGTCACGCTGAACAAACTGGGCCTGAAGCATAAGCTCATCGGCCAGAACGGCAACATCGTGTACCAGTACCCCGTGGGCGGCAGCCAGGTGCCCGTCGGTTCCACGATCTACCTGTACACCACCACCGACCAGGACGCCATGACCACCGTACCCGATGTGACCGGCAAGAGCGGCAGCTTTGCCGCCCAGATGATGAGCGCCGCCAACCTCAACGTCCAGTTCGAGGGCGACCAGTCCGGCCGGGTCGTATCCCAAAGCGTGGCCGCCGAATCCAGCGCCGCGTACGGCACGATCGTCACCCTGACGATGGAATCGGACGGGGGCAGTGCAGATAATGCAGAAGCCCAACCCGAGGAAACCACGGAAGAGCAACCTGCCGAAGAAACCACAGAGCAATAACTGCAACTTTGTGGACGCTGAGATTGTAGGGGCGAACATTGTTCGCCCGTGCAGTTTTGCGTTGCCCGCCATGATACGGGCGGATATAGAATCCGCCCCTACGATTTTAGGGCGTAGGGGCGCATTCCATATGCGCCCGCGGGGTCTTGCGTTACCGCTAATTTCCACGGGCGAACACGGTTCGCCCCTACAAACCAATGCACAAATCATTTCATGACATTCTCATATCCCGCGTATAGATAAAGGAGGCAATCCCATGCAAACCATTCCTGCCAACGAACTGCTGGCTGGCCTGACGCTGGCCGAGCCGACAGCCATCCATGCCGTTGTGACCGACAGCCGCAAGGTCGAGCCCGGCTGCGTGTTCGTCTGCTTCCCCGGTGAGCGCGTCGACGGCCATGCCTTCGCCGCCGATGCATACCAGAACGGCGCCGCCTATATCATCGCCAACCACCCTGTGGACGGCGTGCCCGAGGACCGCACCGTGATTGTGCCGGACAGCGCCCGCGCCATGATCCGCATGGCATCCAACTACCGCATGCTGTTCAGTCCCAAAATGATCGGCGTCACCGGCAGCGTGGGCAAAACCACCACCAAAGAGTTCTGCTATGCCGTCCTCTCCGCCTTTGGCCCCACGCTTAAGACCGAGGGCAACCAGAACAACGACATCGGCGTGCCCAACACGCTCTTCCGCCTGGACAGCGAGACACAGTACGCCGTCGTCGAGATGGGCATGGATCATTTGGGCG
>ERZ827117.2394-NODE-2394-length-10709-cov-3.354233_pt1 | contig 10709 bp, 9 predicted proteins | sample MGYA00519920_ERZ827117 | MGnify/ENA primary metagenome ERZ827117 (study PRJEB31778, sample SAMEA3449260) | human gut metagenome | biome: human gut; feature: human-associated habitat; material: faeces | place: United Kingdom | collected 2010/2012 ...
TGCGTTTTTATGAGGAGCACAATCTCTCTGTGCGGGTGCTTGCCATCGCGATTCCGGATGAGTACGTGGAACATGGCAATGTGGAGATTCTGCGCAGGGAAGTCGGAATCGATGCGGAGACGATCACGGAGCGCACCATAGAGGCATATGAAGAACTGCACGCACAGGAAAGCGGTGCGGAAAGGAATGACTTTTGAAAGAACGATTAGATGTTTTGCTTGTAAACAGAGGACTGGCTCCGTCGAGGGAGAAGGCAAAGACCATGATTATGGAAGGCAATGTCTTTGTGGAGAACCAGCGGGAAGATAAGGCGGGGGCTACATTTGACACGGAGGCCGAGATCACCGTAAAGGGGAATACGCTCAAATACGTGAGCCGCGGCGGATTAAAGCTTGAAAAAGCCATGACGCATTTCGGAATCACGCTGGAGGGTAAGGTCTGCATGGATATCGGAGCTTCCACCGGTGGATTTACCGACTGCATGCTGCAAAACGGTGCCACCAAGGTCTATGCGGTGGATGTCGGCTACGGCCAGCTGGCGTGGAGCCTGCGCACCGACGAACGCGTTGTCAACATGGAGCGCACCAACATCCGCAATGTAAAGCCCGAGGACTTGTCAGAACCGGTGGCATTCTTCAGTGTCGATGTATCGTTTATTTCCCTCAAACATATCTTCCCGGTAGCCGATGCCATCACCACGCCGGACGCCGTGGGTGTCTGCCTTGTCAAACCCCAGTTTGAGGCCGGGCGCGAAAAGGTCGGGAAAAAGGGCGTCGTGCGTGAGCCCGCCACCCACCGCGAAGTGCTGGAAATGGCCCAGGGCTACGCTATGGCCAACCACTTTACCCCGGCGGGCCTGGATTTTTCGCCCATCAAGGGACCGGAGGGCAACATCGAATTTTTGATGTACGTGCAGCACAGCGAAAACCCGCAGCCGCTGCCCGATGGCCTCATCGAGCAAACTGTGGCCAAAGCCCACGAAACACTGGATAAAGCCCCGAATCTGCACTAAGTAAGAGGGTGAACCCGCAATGACGGTTTTACTGGTAACAAACCCCACCAAGGACAGCGGCTATGCAGTCACCGGCCAGACGGCCGCGCTGCTGCATCAGCTCGGCGTGGCCGTGATCATGGCCCAGCCGGTCTTTGAATCCAAAGTACCCATCCGCTTTCTGCCCGAGGAAGAAGCCTACCGCGAAGCCGACCTGGTCATCACCATCGGCGGCGATGGCACGCTGCTCAAGGCCGGGCTGGACTGCGTGCATTACGGTAAGCCGGTTTTGGGCGTCAACCTGGGCCGCACGGGCTTCCTTGCTACCTGCGAGGTGGAAGAGCTGCCCGAAAAGCTGCGTCTGCTGGCCGAGGGCCGCTATACGCTCGATGCGCGCGGTCTGCTGCTGGCAAAATCTGCCAACGGCTGGCAGGCCGAAGCCATCAACGATGTGGTACTGTTTGGCCGCACCCGGATGCACCCGATGGATTATAAAGTCTACTGCGACGGCTGTTTTGTCAGCAGCTACCGCAGCGATGGCCTGATTTTGGCCACGCCCACCGGCTCCACGGCCTATTCATTCTCGGCGGGCGGCCCGGTGCTGGATGCTGCCGCCGATGTCGTCGTGCTGACGCCTGTTTGCGCCCACAACGCCCAGGTGGCCCCGCTGGTGTTTGCCGCAGGCCGCAAGCTGGAGCTGGTAGCCGACGCCGAAAACCGCGACACCTGCTACGCCTGCGCCGACAGCACTGCCCAGTGCGATCTGCGGCCCGGCGATGTACTTACCGTTACGGCTGCGCCCCAGAAATTGCAGCTGATCACTTTTTATGATTCCGAGCAGTTCCATGCGATTGAAAATAAATTGATGAGGAGTTGATCTCACTTGAAAAGCGCGCGTCATCAGGCAATTCTCGATTTGATCGAAAAACATCCCATCGACCGCCAGGAGGATCTTCTGGCCCACCTGCGGGAAGAGGGATTCGATGTGACCCAGGCGACGGTCTCCCGCGATATCCGCGATTTGCAGCTGGTCAAGGTGGCCGATTCGGACGGCCATTACCGCTACATGCCCGCCGCCGCATCCGGCAAAGTGACCCATTCGCCCAGTCGGTTTGAGATGATCTTCCGCGAGTCGGTCCTGAAAGTTGACTACGCAGGGCATCTGGTGTTGGTCAAGTGCTTTTCCGGCATGGCCAACGCCGCCTGCGAGGTGTTTGACGCCAAACAGTGGAACGGTGTTGTCGGCACGCTTTCCGGCGACGATACGTTCTTTATCCTGATGCGCACCGAGGATGGCGCGGCTGAGATCTGCAAATCTTTGCAGCAGTATGTCCGCCGCGGTTAAGCAAAACGCAACAACGGACGGGGGAGGGCTGGCCTATGCTGGCAAACCTGAAAATTGAAAATGTAGCCGTGATCGAAAAAGCCGAGGTGAATTTCACCCCCGGCTTTAACGTGCTTACCGGCGAGACCGGCGCGGGCAAATCCATTCTGATTGATTCCATTAACGCCATTTTGGGCAACCGCACCTCGCGCGAACTCGTGCGCAGCGGCGCGCAAAAAGCCTGCATCTGGGCCACGTTTGAAAACATCCCTCAGTCGGTCAAAAAGCAGCTCGAAAAATGCGGCTATGAAGCCAATGACGATCTGCTGCTTTACCGCGAGATCAACGCCGAGGGCAAGGGCAGCTGCCGCGTCAACGGAATGCCCGCCACTGCTGCCGTCGTGCGCGATATCTCGGCGGGGCTGCTGTCCATCCACGGCCAGCATGACAGCCAGAGCCTGACGAACCCCGCACTGCATCTGGGCCTGCTTGACCAGTACGCCCAGAACCGCGACCTTTTTGCCGAGTATTACCGCCGCTACCGCGAGCTTGTCACCGTCAAACGCCAGCTGGACGCGCTGAACGCCAGCGAGGCTGATAAACAGCGTAAGATCGAAGCCTTGACCGCCGAGATCGACGCCATCGACGCCGCAGCCTTGCAGCCCGGAGAAGAGAAAAACTTGCAGGAGCGCAAGACCGTCATCACCCACGCGCAGAGCATTCTGGACGGTATCACCGCCGCACATCTGGCACTGGCAGGGGACGAGGACGGCGAGCAGCCCGGCGCGGCGGACCTGTTGGGCGGCGCAGTCGAGGGTTTGCAGAACAGCGCGCGGTTGGATGAAACACTCGCCCCGCTGTCTGAGCGCCTCAACGATATTTACTACAGTGCGCGCGACCTTGCCACTGAGCTGGCCGACCGCCTGGACGCCTACGGCTTCGACCCCGGCGAGCTGGACATGATTGAGAGCCGCCTTGATACGATTTACCGTATCAAGCAGAAATTCGGCATGGAAGTCGAAGAACTGCTGGCCCGGCGTGAAGCCGCTGCTGCGGAACTCGAAAATTTCCAGTCCTCGGGCCAGAAAATTGCCGAGCTCAAGACCCGTATGCAGGCTTTGTACGCCGACGCCAAGCAGGCCGCCGAAGCCCTGACCCAGAGCCGCTTAAAAGGCTTCGCCGCGATGAATAAAGAAATGCGCGCGGCGCTGGAATTTCTGAACATGCCGGGCATCCGCTTTGCGCTCAAACACACGCGCGGGCCGCTGTCCTCGCACGGGCAGGACACCGTGGAATTCCTCATCTCCACCAACCCCGGCGAGGATCCCAAGCCGCTGGCAAAAATTGCCTCGGGCGGCGAACTTTCCCGCATTATGCTGGCGTTCAAGAGCGCGCTGGCTGACCGCGACGCACTGCCCACCGTTATTTATGACGAGATCGACACCGGCGTTTCCGGCCTGGCGGCAGGACGCATCGGCCAGCTGCTGCACCAGACGGCGGCAGGGCATCAGGTGCTTTGCATCACTCACACGCCGCAGGTGGCCGCCTTTGCCGATAACCAGCTCCTGATCCAGAAAAACGTCCGAGCCGACCGTACCTTTACCGAGATCCATACCCTTGATATGGATGGCCGCGTTGAAGTGCTGGCCCGCATGATCTCGGGCGATAAAGTTACCGAGCTGAGCCTGGCCAACGCCCGCGAACTGATCGAAAAATCCAAGTGAGCACAAAATAAATAAAAATCCACACTCTGTCTTTTCTGCCCAAAATCCCTCGTCATCATGCGGGAATTTTCAAAAAGCAGGGGAGACACTCTCATCCGTACAGCTTGACAATTGCGCGTATGTATGCTAAAGTTAGCTGTACATTATGCCGCCGTGGCGGAACTGGCAGACGCAAGGGACTTAAAATCCCTCGGTAGCGATACCGTACCGGTTCGATCCCGGTCGGCGGCATGCAGCCCCGAGGAATCAGCGATATATCGCTGATTCCTCGGGGCTTTTTCTTTGCACCAGATAGGTTTTACTTGCCTGTAATCCCTCGAAATTTGTTGTAATCTCCCGTTGATTTTGGTAAACAAAAAAGGAGCAGCTAAAGCCGCTCCCTTACAATGCCCCAAAATGTAGGGGCGAGCACTGCTCGCCCGCGGGCCGATGCCAAGCATCGGCCCCTACAGCCATCCCTGCGTAGGGGCGGATTCTATATCCGCCCGTGCCGCCTTACCGTTGCCGCCAAACAAATCAGGGAACCCTTTTACGGCATCCCACCCAATTTTTAGTACACTATTTGCGATTTGCAAGCAAAATCACGGCAAAAATGCTTGTTCTTTTGCTTAAAATCGTATATAATATAATGTATGCATGTGCTGTATCAAGATAGAGGGGATGCAGGCGTGTGGAAAATATATAGGGGGATTTTGATTATGGCTGACTACTTGGCAATGAACCGCGACGAACTTGCCGCAGAAAAAGCTGCGCTGGAAGCACAGTACAAAAAGTTTCAGGATATGGGCCTGAAACTCAACATGGCCCGCGGCAAACCCGGCCCTCACCAGATGGACCTGGCGATGGACCTGCTGAAGATGGACAATTACACCACCGACGATGGCTTTGACACCCGCAACTATGGTGAGCTGGAAGGTCTGAAGGACGCCCGCGTCCTGTTTGCAGACATTTTCGGCGTCAACCCCGGGGAAGTCTTTGTGGGCGGCAACTCCAGCCTGCAACTGATGTACAACCTGGTAGCTATCGGCTATATGTTCGGCTTCCAGGATTCTCCGTGCCCCTGGTCCCAGGTCGAGAAGCGCAAGTTCCTCTGCCCGGTGCCCGGCTATGACCGTCACTTTGCCATCACTGAAGAGATGGGCTTTGAGATGGTCAATGTCCCCATGAGCCCCGACGGCCCTGACATGGACATGATTGAAAAGCTCGTGGCCGAGGATGATACCATCAAGGGCATCTGGTGTGTGCCGCAGTATTCCAATCCCGACGGCTACACCTACAGCGATGAGACCATCCGCCGTTTTGCCGCCATGAAGACCGCCGCCCCCGATTTCAAGATCTTCTGGGACGAGGCCTACATCGTGCACCATCTGACCGATGAGATCATCGAGACTCCCGTGCTGCTGAACGAGGCCAAGAAGTACGGCCATGAAGACCGTGTCTTTATGTTCACTTCCACCAGCAAGATCACCTTCCCGGGTGCCGGTGTTTCCGCCATCGCATGCAGCGAAAACTCGATGAAGTACATGTGCAAGCGCTTCTCCACCATGATCATCAGCTATGACAAGATGAACCAGCTGCGCCATGTCCGCTTCCTCAAAAACAAAGAGGGTGTGCTCGCCCACATGGCTAAGCATCGCCGCCGTCTGGTGCCCTGCTTTGACGCTGTCAAGACCGCCTTTGCCACTGAGCTGACCCCCTGCGGCAGTATTGCCCACTGGACCAACCCCAAGGGCGGCTACTTCATCAGCCTGTACGTTATGCCCGGCTGCGCCAAGCGCGTGGCCCAGCTGTGCAAGGACTGCGGCCTGACCCTGACCGGTGCAGGCTCTGCCTACCCCTACCACAAGGATCCCGATGACTCTCACCTGCGCATTGCGCCGACCTATCCCAGCCTTGACGAAGTCGAGACTGCGTCGGCCCTGCTGTGCGTCTGTGTACGTCTGGCGGTCGTCGAAAAGCTGCTGGCTAACCAGCAGTAATTCCGGCGCATAAATCTATCCCGCCCGCAGGCGCGGGCATATTTTTGGAGGTTTCTATGAACAAGAAAGGGAAGTCATGGCCGCTGTTTGTCGTGGCAATTCTGATCGTAGTATTTTCCCTGACTGCGATCTTTGGTGTCAGCTATCAGTACGGCGACACCAAGAACATCTACATCAAAGGCGCTTCGGATATCCGTTTTGGCATTGATATCCGCGGCGGCGTCGATGTCACCTTTATGCCGGCCGGCGATGTGGATGCCACCCCGGAACAGATGACGGCGGCAAAAACCGTTATCGAGGACCGCCTGGTCGGTCTGGGCATTACGGACTACGAGAGCTATGTTGACAGCAACAAGGATCGTATCATCGTCCGTTTTCCCTGGAAGACCGATGAATCTGATTTCAACCCCCAAACGGCGATCGACGAGATCGGCACCACCGCCAAGATGGTTTTCCGCAAGGGCTCCACGGCCACGGGCGAGGAGATCCTCAGCGGTGACGACGTGACTTCCGCCAATGCCGCGTATAACGAGACCGAGGGCTGGGTCGTCCAGCTGAAGTTCAACTCCACCGGCGCGGCCGCTTTTGCCGATGCCACCACCGAGCTGGCCGCCAACAACGGCACGATCTCCATCTGGCTGGACGATGAAAACATCTCCACCGCCACCGTCAATGAGGCCATCACCGGCGGCGAGGCCATCATCAAGGGCAACTTCGATCAGGACAGTGCTTCCTCGCTGGCAAACCAGATCAACTCCGGCGCGCTGCCTTTCGCCCTGTCTGCCGAGAGCTACTCCACCATCAGCCCGTCCCTGGGCGCCAAGAGCCTGGAGGTCATGGTCCTGGCTGGTATCGTCGCCTTTGCCCTTGTCGCTGTCATGATGATCGTGCGCTACCGTCTGCCCGGCACCATCGCCACCATTTCGCTGTTTGGCCAGGTGGCCGCTACGCTGGCTGTCGTTTCCGGCTACTTCACTGTGTTCCCGGGGTCTACGCTGACCCTGCCCGGCATTGCTGGTATCATCCTGGGTATCGGCATGGGCGTTGACGCCAACGTCATCACCGCCGAGCGCATCAAGGAAGAACTTGCCAAAAACAAGACCCTGCCCGCCGCTGTCAAGAGCGGCTTCAAGATGGGCCTGACCCCCATCATCGACGGCAACGTCACCATCGTTATCGTCGCTGCCATCCTGATGGGTGCTTTCGGCCCGACCGACGGCTTCTGGGCTAAGGTGTTCAACCCGATCTTCTTCTGGTTCGGACCCTCCACCGCTGGTACGATCTATTCCTTCGGCTTTACGCTGCTCACCAGCGTGCTGCTCAACTTCGTCTTTGGCGTCTGGGCAACCCGTGTGATGATCCGCGGCGCCGTCCACTGCAAGGCCCTGCGCAGCCCCTGGCTGTACGGCGGCAAAAAGGATGGCACGGCTGAGTACAAGACCCCGCACATCAACTTCATCGGCAACCGCAAAAAGTTCTACACTTTCTCCTGCGCGCTGATTGCCGTGGTTCTCGTGTTCTGCGCTGTGTTCGGCGTCAAGATGGATGTTGAGTTCAAGGGCGGTTCGATGATCACCCTGAGCTATGAGGGCGATGTCGACCTGCCCAGCCTGAAGAGCGAGATCGGCGGCCAGCTGGGCCAAAGCGACCTGACCTTGCAGACTGGCTCCGACATCTCCGGCAACCAGACCCTGACCGTGACCCTGCCCGGCAGCCAGACCCTGACCACCGAGCAGCTGGACGCCATGCTGACTGAGATCAACACCGCGCACCCCGAAAACAACTTCGAGCAGAACGAGGTCAGCAATGTCAACGCGACCATCGGCAAAGAATTCCTGCTCAAGAGCCTGGTCGCGCTGGTCGCTGCCTGCGTGCTGATCCTGGCCTATGTTGCCTACCGCTTCCGCAAGATCGGCGGCCTCAAGGCTGGTTCTACCGCCATTGTGGCGCTGCTGCATGATATGTTCGTTGTGTTCGGCGTCTTTGTCATTCTGCGCATTCCCCTCAACGGCAACTTCATCGCTGCGGTGCTGACCATCCTGGGCTACTCCATCAACGATACCGTCGTTATCTACGACCGTATTCGCGAGAACAGTGCCCTGTACAGCAAAAAGCAGATGGGCCTGGCCGAGCTGGTCAACCTGTCTGTCAACCAGAGCTTCTCCCGTTCGCTGATGACTTCCATCACCACCTGCCTGGCCTTGGGTGTTGTCTGCGTTGTGTCCGTCATCTACCGTCTGGACAGCATCTACACCTTCGCGTTCCCGCTGCTGTTCGGTATGGTCAGTGGTGTTTACAGCACGATCTGCATTGCCACGCCGCTGTGGGTCGACTGGAAGGCCAAGAAAAAGGCTGCCAAAAAGACCGCCTGATGGCCCTGTACAAGTAAGGAGACAGCTATGAAATGCCCGTATTGTGGGGAAGTGGATTCCAAAGTCATTGACTCCCGCCCGACCGAGGATGGGGAAAAGATCCGCCGCCGCCGCGAATGTCTGAACTGCAAAAAGCGGTTTACCACCTATGAGATCGTTGAGACCGTGCCGCTGATGGTCGTCAAAAAAGACCATTCGCGTGAGGTGTTCGACCGCCAGAAGCTGCTCAACGGTATGCTGCGCGCCTGCGAAAAGCGCCCCGTCAGCTACCAGCAGCTGGACGATGCCGTCAGCCGGATCGAGCAGATACTGCTCAATTCCTACGACCGCGAAGTCTCTTCTATCCATATCGGTGATCTGGCCATGCAGGAGCTGAAGCAGATGGACGATGTCGCCTATGTGCGCTTTGCATCCGTCTACCGCCAGTTCAGCGATGTCAACACCTTTATGGAAGAGCTCAAGGACATGCTGGACAGCCGTTCAAAAACAGCCGAAAAATGATTGCCGTATCTGCTGCAGCTGGCAGTAGGCCCGTGCTGTCTCGATGGTAAGGTCCGCAAGGTCCTCGCCCTCGGCACAGCGGGGCAGCACGCTTAAAGTCTGGTTCATCTGGTCGATCAGATTGCGCCGCACCAGCAGCCCCAGCGTCCCGCTGGCGTCCGCTGCCCTGGCAATGATGCAGTCGTAAGCCTGCCGGGCCTGCGGCAGCCGGCCGGTTTCGGCCAGGGTGCAGGCGGCTTGCAGTTCGCTGCAAAGTGCTGCCGTCGTGCGGTCCACGTACCGCCCGGCCAGCCATAATGCCAGCGCCAGCGCCACCAGCAGCAATACCGCATATCGGTTTCGACTCATACCGCGTCCTTTCCGGGCCGTCCCTTCGGGGGCGGCCCTTTTGCGTTTTGGCGGGGGACGATCAACAGGTCTTTGCCGTTGTAAAGCAATAGCAGCACGTCCCGCTGCTGCAGCTGCCGTTCAGTCAGACATGCGTCCAGCCAGGCGGTGTCCACACCCCAAAAGGTGAGATTTTCCCGGTACAGCGTTCCATCCAGCAGCAGCGGCAGCATGGGCGGGGCTTTGCCGTTTTGGGGCATCGGCGCGGTGCTGATGCTGCCGTTCGGCTCTACCGTGGCCCACAAAAGCTCGGCAGGGGAAAAATACTCCTTGCCGCGCAGCGCTTCCATCACGTCAGACGCTGTGATGCGCAGCTCCTGTAATGCCTGCTGCTGCACCTCGCCCCGCACAATGACCGTGACCGGCTTGCCGAACAGCAGCCGCGCGTACCGGGGACAGAACCAGGCGAGGGTGGAGTTCAAAATTTCCAATGCCGTCAACAGAAAGATCGGCACGATGCTCGCCGACAGCGGCAGATCCGGTTCATCAATGCAGATGGACGCCACATTCGAAATCAAAAAGGTCGTTACCAGCTCGGCGGGCTGCAATTCCCCCAACTGCCGTTTGCCCATCAGCCGCATGGCGGTAATGACGGCAACGTAAACGACCACGGTGCGAAAAACACTGGCAAGCACAGGACCACCCCCTCATATTTTCCCAAACAGCGGGCAAGACTAAAGGCCAGGGAGGGAACGCCATGCAAAAACCAGCCTTGTGCCGGGCCTTGCCCAAAAATCTTGCGGTTCTGCAAGATAGATTTGGCGGCTCGGACGATTTCTATACCAAAAAACTATCGGTCGGCGGCATCGCCTGCGCCATTGTGCTGTTTACAGGGATTTCCTCACCGGAAAAGCTCTGCCGCCTGGCGCTCGATATGCTTGACCGTGACCCGGCCTTTTTCGGCGGCGGGCCGGGGCTGTGCGAGTATCTTTTGCACCAAAGTCTCATTCCCGCCGAGCCGCAGCCTGCCTCGGATTTAGGGGAAATCGGCGAGCTGCTCGCCAACGGCATGGCGCTGCTGCTCATCGACGGATGCGAGCAGGCGGTCGTATTTTCCACGCAGGAGATGCCGCAGCGCAGCATCACCACACCGAGCGGTGAGGGCAACATGCGCGGCTCGCAGGAGGCATTCACCGAACTGCTGCGCAATAATGTGTCCCTGCTGCGCCGCCAGTTCCGCTCAGGCACGCTGGTGGCCGAGATTTCCACCGCCCACACCCGAGCCAAGACCGAATACTGCCTGTGCTATGACAGCGCCCTCGCCCCGCCGGAGACCATTGCCGCCCTGCGCGCCCGCCTGGCGCAAATTGAACTGCCCGTGCTGCTCGACAGCGCCTACTTCGCGTCCTTTTTAAAACAGGACAAACTCAACCTTTTCCCCGCCGCCGCGTATACAGAGCGCCCGGCCACCGCCTGTGCCCGTCTGTGTGA
>ERZ827117.2405-NODE-2405-length-10654-cov-3.668459_pt1 | contig 10654 bp, 8 predicted proteins | sample MGYA00519920_ERZ827117 | MGnify/ENA primary metagenome ERZ827117 (study PRJEB31778, sample SAMEA3449260) | human gut metagenome | biome: human gut; feature: human-associated habitat; material: faeces | place: United Kingdom | collected 2010/2012 ...
TGTTTTTCTTTTTCACTATTCCGCCCTCCCTATTTCACGATCTGGCTGCGAAGCCGCGGGTCAATGTAAATGTACAGAATATCGATCAGCAGATTGATCACGCCGATCACAGCAGCGATGAAAAGGACCCCGATCATAACGACGGGCATATCATACTTGAAAATTCCCTGCAGCAGATAGGTGCCGACGCCGGGGAGCGCGAAGATGGTCTCCGTGACGATCGCACCGCCGAGGGTTTGTCCAAGAATGATGCCAACAACGGTCACCATCGGCAAAAGCGCATTGCGCAGTTCATGAATCATGACGATGCGCATCGGCTTGGCGCCCTTGGCTTTGGCCGTCTGCACATAGTCTGCACGGATGACCTCGAGCATCGTAGAGCGAGTCATTCGGATCATCTGCGCGGCCATTGCCGCCGAAAGGGTGATCCACGGCAGAATATAATGGAGGACCGAGCCTCCTCCGGTTGCCGGAAGCCAGTCCAGCGATTCGAAGTATGCATTTACCTGCTCCAACTTTTCAAATCCAAATGGAGGTGTCAACACAGCGTTTATATTAACCGGCATATGGGAACCTGCGTAGGCATCCGCCAAAATTCGAAGACCGCCAATGCTGTCTTCAAACGTGGGGGCATCATTTGCGTACACACGATATGCGTCGTGGACAGTGCGTGGGCCGTCGATACTGGCCATAATATATAAGTTCGGAACTTGAGCCAGATAGGTGGCGATTTCGCGTGTCATGAGCGACATATTGGAAGTAAAGCTATAAACAATCTCTTTGTTCCCTCTCTTGGCCTGAGACCTCTCAATCACAGCTTTCATCAGCTTAAAGTTGAGCAACGGCTCGCCGCCGTAGAAAGTAATTGCCAGTTTAGCGCCGCTGTTTTCCAACGCCCAATCAATTGCCTTAAAGGCAATTTCTGTCGGCATCCGCCGATTCCCAAAATCACGGTTCCCTGAGAAATCCTCTGAGTAGACGCAGTATTTGCAGCGGAAATTACATTGCTCCGTCACTTCAAGAATGATTTGTTCAACTTTCTGCTCCGTATCGGTTACACCCGCCGCAATTTCTTTTCCCATGCTCAAAAGCGGCGGTCGCTGGAACAAGCGCTCTGCGTCAATTGTCTGTAGGAGGTTTTTCACTGCATTAGGATCGACTTTTGTCAGTGATATCAAAAATGTTTCGGCGCTCAACGTGGGGTCAAACAATACGCGGAAAATGTAGCTGGTATCATCGTCCAACACAATTACCTTTCCGGTGCCTGTATCATAGTAGTAGTTGTTTCTCTTGGTGGAAAACAGTACTCCTTCACGCAGAGCAGACTGCGTAGTTTTCATATCATAAAGTCGCTGCAATACCGGTCGAAGAGAAAGAGGAACCATTTCTAATTCTACTATCTGCATATTGGCGATTCACATCCTATTCCGTAAATTGCCCTTGTTATAGCACGGATTTCATATCAAAGTGCTCATTCGAGCGAAAACGCGCGTTTCTTTCATCGAAAATCGACGATGCCGACGAGTGATTTCTTGTTCGGTATGTACACAAAAAGTGCTGTGAGAAAACCAAAAGGCTCTCACAGCACTTTTTACAATGATGCGACAAACGGTTGTGGATTCTGCCAATATCACGCCTGTGGGATCGTGACCTGCAGCGTAGCGCCGCCGCCCGGCGTATCCCGGATCGTGATGCTGCCGTGATGCAGCGCCACAAGCTTCTGCGCGATGCTCAGGCCCAGACCCAGGCTGGCATCGCCGGTTTGCGGGTCTGCGCGATAAAACTTTTGGAAAGCCCGTTCCTTATCCGCAATGCCCGGCCCCGTATCGGCCACCGACAGGCAGACCGTTCGCCCCGCCGCCACGGCGGAAAGTTCGATCTGCGTACCGCTGGGGGTGTGCTGAACGGCGTTGGACAACAGAATGGCCATCACCTGCTTCAGCGCGTCCTCGTCTGCCCGAATGGGCGGCAGCGCGCCGTCCGGCAGGCGGAGGGTCAGCCGGTCACCGGCCTTTGCCGCCACCGGCTGCCATGTCTCGTAAACTTCCCAGAGAAAGGCCTCGGTGTCCAGCTTTGCCGGCATGATCTGACGGGCAGCGGTCTCCAGACGGGAAAGGGATAGAAGCTCCTGCACCAGCTGCGCCATCCGGTGCGCTTCTGACAGAATGTTGGCGCGGTATTTTGCCTCCTCGCCGCCGGAAGGCAGCAGTTCGGCGCTGGTGATGATCACTGCCAGCGGGCTTTTCAACTCGTGGCTGGCCGCCGCCAAAAACTCCCGCTCCATCCGCTCGGCCCGCCGGGCGGGCTGCATGGCCCAGCCGGTCAGCGCAAAGGCCAGCGCCCCCAAAGCCAGCACGCCGCCCGCCGCCACCGCTACGTACAACAGTTGCATCCTGCCCCATTCCTGCCGGAAGGTCGCGGCATCCTGAAACAGGTACATCTCGATCCAATTCCCACTGGCCGTGGGGATTGCACAATATTCCGCAAACCAGAGGGCACTCCCGTCCCGCAGGGTGTATGCCTGCCGGACAACCGTTTTGGCCCACAGGCCGTTCTGCCCATCCACGCTTTGCCGCGCCTCTTCCAGCATTGGTTCGCTGAGAGTGAGCAGCGGTGCGGCATCATCGCCCTGCAGGTAGGGATTCTCGATGGGGGCTCCCTTCTCGAATAAGGCGGGCACCAGGCGGTTTTCCACCGCGCTGCTGTAGATCGCCTTATGGTCGATGGTCTGTGTCTCCAGGATCGGCTGTTCCAGGGCGGAACAGAGGGAGGCGAAGGCCAGCCTATGCTTCTCCTCCAGGGCGTTCTTTCCCTGCCGGGCGGCCACGAAACAGAGGGTAGCCACCACCATGGCGGCAAACAGGATGTTCACCGCTACGATCTTCCACCGCAGAACGTCCAACGGCGCGGCCGGTTCAGCGGCCTTCTTTTTCTTCCACAAGGGCATACCCAACACCTCGAACGGTCCGCAGGCTCATCTTGGAGTGGATCTGGGCCAGCCGCCGGCGGAAAAAGCCGATGTAATTGTCCAGAATGGCCTCCTCCACGTCGGCGTCCGCGCCCCATACGCGGGCAAACAGGGTGGCTCGTGCCAGCGCCTGACCCTTGCTTTTCATAAACAGTTCAATCATAAGGCCCAGCTTTTTGGAGACCGCGATCTCCTCCCGGCCACAGGCCAGCAGCAGCGCCTTGGTGTCGTACACCAGATCCCCGTACCGCAGCACCACCAGCTCCTCGATGGGGGCCTGCCGCCGCAGGTTGGCCCGGACACGGGCCAACAGCTCCCGGCTGTCAAAGGGTTTACCCAGATAGTCGTCGGCGCCGGCATCCAGGCAGGTCACCTTGTTTTCCACGGCGGTCAGCGCCGTCAGCATCACCACCGGCGTCATGATCCCCTTGCGGCGGCTTTCCCGCAGGATGTCCGGCCCGCTTTCGCCGGGGAGCATCCAGTCCACCAGCGCCAGGTCGTAGGCGTTCTGCTGCAGATAGTAAGCGCCTTCCTCCCCGTCGGTGCAGGCTTTCACCGTGTAGCCCTCTTTTTCAAGGATTTCGCACAGCATCCGGTTCAGTTTCCGGTCATCTTCGATCACTAGCAAGTTCATGTATTCTACCTCCCGGGGCATATCTCGCAGGCCGTATCAAAAGCGGCAGATTATTTAATTTATAGCACAAATTCTCCCGGAGCGCAACCAAGACCGGAAAGAGCCGCAGGCGCATTCAGGATTTTTTCAGGTTTTGTGTGGTACAGTGGTATTACCAAAATTGCCAGGGCAGCGGCCGCCTGCGCCGCCGCCCCGTCAGGAGGAATTTGTATGAACCGAATTCGATCACGGCTTGCGCCGCTGGCCGCCCTCATGGCTTTGCTGCTGGCGCTGGCAGGGTGTTCCGCCGTTCCTTCAACCGAGGAGCCGGGAACGGCCTCCCAAACGAAGTACGCCACGGGAAAATACACCCAGACGGAGGTCACCCCCGCGGTGGACAGCGGCTTCGCTCCCGCCAAGCTACAGATGCTGGACGGCGTTCCCACGTTATCGCTGTATAATGACGCCCAAAACACCGCAGCGGCGTTTTCCTGGACGGGGGATGGCTGGGAAACCATCGATCCCTCCACCGTACAAGCCTTTCTGGACGGGCTGGACAAAACGCAGGTGGAAACGCTGACCGCCTGTTACGGCGGCAGCGGCCGGTGGTGGGTGGCCGCCGCCGAGACCGGCGGCGCGTTGACGCTCTACCGCGTCGATTCGCAGGGAAGCGTCCGCACAGTGTTGACGGATACGCCGCCTGCCGGCGGCACCGCGCCCTACATCACCGACTTTGCCGCCGCCCCGGGGTATGCGGTCGTCTGCCTGGCGGACGGCGCAGGAAGCTGTGTTCTGCAGATTGTGGACGGGCAGATCGGGGATATTTCCGCCACGATCCGTCCCAGCGTTGTGGATTATACCTTTGCGGTATCGGGCAACCGGCTGTATCTGCGCAACCGGAATGCCGGAACGATGGATGTCTATGCGCTTCCTTCCGGTGAAAAGGCCGATTCCTTTGCGATTGTTCCTGAGGCACAGGAGGTGGCCGCCTATGCGGTGGACGGCGAGAACCAGCAGATTGTTTTCCTCACCATGGACGGAGTTTTTCAGGCGGGCTTTGGTTCCTCGGTCAAGCAGGCCATGGTGCAGGAAAAAGGCTTTGTCTACGCCGCACCGCAGACCACCGACTATGAGATTCTCCCGCTGGGGGATGCCGCCTTCCTGGTGTCCTGCCTGCAGAACGGCGCGCCGCTGACTGTCCTGATCCGGTTGGACGCCACCCTGCCCACACAGGCAGCGCAAAGCCTGTATATTTGGGCGCTGGAGGACAGCGATGTCATCCGCAGCGCCGCCGCGGTCTTTGCCAACCAGTACCCGGATTGTGACGTTCAGTTGGAATTTGGCCGCGATGCCACCAGCCAGGCCCTTTCCGACGAGGATATCATCAAGAATCTAAACACCCGTCTGCTGGCCGGTGAAGCGCCCGACGTGCTTTTTCTGGACGGCCTGCCCATCCGTTCGCTGATGGAGAAAGGTGTGCTGGCGTCGCTGGATGGTGTTGTTTCGATGGACGGATACTATGAAAACATCCTGACCGCCTACTCGCTGGACGGCAGGCCCTACGCCTATCCGTCGGTGTTCCGCGTGCCGGTTTTTGTAAGCGGCAGCAGCGAGATCAACGTGGATGACTACGCCTCGCTGGCGTCGCTGGCCGCGCTCTATCAGGAGCAAAGCCTGATTTTTAACACCTCCTACGAGGATATTTTTGATTCCTTCTATATTGCCTCCAGCGCCGGGCTCTTCCCGGAGGAGAAGCGCATTGACGAGGACGCGCTGCGCGCATTCCTGCAATCCACCAGAGAGATGATCGATGGCCAGCAGATCACCGCCCAAACCAACGAGTATGTGATGGCCAGCGGCAACGGACAGAGCGTGGCCCAGTCGGAGTTTGCCATGAGCCTGATCAAGGTGGCCGAGGGGAGTTACCCCTGCGGTACCGGCGTTGTAAGCAGCCGTTCCGACGCGCTGAAGCTGTTTTGGAGCTACCCCGCCGTTGCCATCCGGCCGCTGCCCGGCAGCGGCTTTGAGGCCAAAGAGATCGTTTCCATCCCGGCTAACGCCGCCAACCCCACACTGGCAAAAGCTTTTGTCCAAATCATGCTGACAGACCCCGTTGTGCAGTTGAATTCCCTCTACAAGGGCTTCTCGGTACAGCGGGATGTGGAAAACGCCTATCTGGCGCAGACCATCGCGGACGGGGAGCAGACCTACGCCGCCGACCCGCTGACCTGCGATTGGGATTCCCTGATCGAAGAGCTGGGCGCGCCGTCCGTCAGCTCTGCCACGATTTATGATGTAACGCATGAGGCTGCGTTTGACTACTACGGCAACGAGATTGACCTGGACACCGCCGTCCAGCGCATCGAGGAAAACCTGGGACTCTATTTTTCCGAGCAGCAATAAGCAAAGCAGTAGCAGCATCGCCGAATCATTCTACTTGGCATTATAGCGGCGTTGTGTGGATGCTTTTCAAATGGCGATTTTCAAAGTCTTACTGCTATAATTTAATTTCTTTTTTCTTACGTTTACAAACCGTCCGCTGTTTTCTCCTTACCCTTCGGGGTGATAGAAGAAAATGGCCCCGGAAATTTATCAAGGCATTGTTGCATACCAATCCGGTGATTCAACCGCAGCATGGACACTCGTTCAAAAATTCACATGTTTTTCTTTACAATTTACATTCCGAAATACCTCATTGCGTCTGTCCTGCTTCCGTTTACATGTACCTCTAAATGCAAATGACTCCCCGTCACCCGCCCGGTATGCCCGACATATCCGATAACCTCTCCCGCCTGCACCTGCTGACCGGTGGTGACGCAGATGGACGAACAGTGGGCGTACAGTGTTTCCAGCCCGCCGCCGTGGTCGATTTGGATGTAGTAGCCGTAGCTGCCGCCCCAACTGTCAAGACCGTTGGCAACGGTGACGATGCCGTCTGCGGCGGCAAGGATTGGCGTACCCTCGGCACAGGCAATGTCGGTGCCAGTGTGGGAACTGACCTCTCCAGTGATTGGGTCTACACGGTGACCGAACTGCGAGGTAATCGTACCCGCAACCGGCAGCGGCCATTGCAGCGTGCCAGTTGGGGCGCGTGTACCATCAGGAGACCTGACTTCTCCCCCGCCCTGCTCAAAGCCGCCGAGCAATTCCGCCCACAGTTCCTCATACTGCGGGTCTTGCAGGAGCTGCAAATAGGTGTTCTGGCGGGCGGTAAAATGATAATCTGCCGCCATTTCGCCCGGCGTTTTGTGGGTAAGACGTATTACAAGAACCGTTTCGGTTATGGTTGCGGTGGTAGGCTTTCCGTTCTTGTCCGTCGTTTCTATAACAGCGGTTTCTGCACGGGTAGTGTAGTCCACTGCGTTCATTGCCCACATAATTTCCCGCAGCTTGTCCACCTGTTCCTCTGTCAGCGCCGCAACGGGTGCGCCCTGCTCATTGCCCGAAACATACGAAGAAAAGACCGCCAGAACATCCTGCCAACGAATGTAGAACACATCATCGTTGGCTGTAATGTCTTGGCGGTCGTGCTGTACGGTGTCGGAGATTTCTTCCAGTCTGTCGCGGTATTCTTCGGTCAGGGTGTCTACGGCTTCGCGCACGGTGACGGACGCTGCGTTGGGGGCATCGGCGGCAAAGAAAATGCCGTAAGGCGAACCGGATACAAACGCCACAAGGCTGATGACGATAACAATGCCCAGTGCCGCACCTGCGCCCGCTGCAAGAATCGCTGTAAGGCTGTGCAAATCGGCAAGAAAGTTCCGGATAGCCGAGCGTACCGCCGCAACTGTCTTGCGGGTGCTGCTGGCGGCTTTCTGGATAGCAATCTGCACTTGGCGTGTGCGGGTCTGCATTTGCGCTTGGTTCGTTATGTTCCGCACCGTTTCATTTGCGGCGGTGCGTGTCCAGCGCTGACTTTGGGTCACGCCGCGAATATCGCGCGGTGCGGTCTTGGCGGTGATGGCTTTTTCTTTCGCCCGCTGTCGGGGCAAATCTGCCCCACGGCGCGGGCGGTGCGCCGCATCGGGCAGCGTGCCGCACTCGGCTTGTTTCGGGCTGACACCGCGCTCATTGGCGGCGTGGGCGCGGACGGCAGCTTTTTCTTGGCGGTGCTGTCGGGCTTGGGTTTCTGCCAATTTCCGCCCCTGATGCCACACAAACGCAGCCGCCTGTTCCGCCGCCGAACCTGCAAGATCTGTCAGTTCCTGCTGTCGGGGGGCGGTGTCATTTTCATGCGCGGCGGTGCGGGTTTGCTCTTTTGTTTTTATCCACGCCGCTTTTAGGGCGGCCTTTGGTATCGTCCCCGCCGTACTTTTGGGGGTGCGGTCGCGGAGCTTTTGTTTATTCTCTTTTGGCGTTCTCATACTCTCACCTCGGTTCGGATGTACGCTTTGCCACAACGACCACCCTGCTGTTTTTGCCGGAGTCGTCGCAGGTGGACAGCGTAATCAGCTTGTCCCCATAAGCAGCCGTCACGCCGGTTTCGTACAGGGCGGCGTTCTTACAGGCGTCCACATAGGCGGCAAACTCCTGCGGTGTTTCGGTATCGGTACATTGATAATAGGCAAACAGATCCTCCGCTTCGCCCCGAAATACCGCCATCACGGTATATTCTGCCTGTGCCGTCAGGGTATCAAATTGGATAATTCCGTGCTGCTCCCAAAAGGATTCGCGCTTGTATTGCAGCAGGTCAGAGAACATGGTGCCGTCCTTCATGTTGTGTCCGTACACAAGGATGTTGTCGGATGGCGTTTGCAGGTCGCAGTTTGCCTGCACATACGGGCAGCCGTGCGGGGAGTCAGCTTTTTCAAAGTTGTGCTTTAGGTAAAAGTCGGGGTCATGCTTTGACTGCATGACCGGGTAGTTGATGTTGGTTCCGTCAATCTGTATCCACCCGGCGAGGTCGCTGTTTTGCGCGTACAGCGCCTGATACTGCGGCAAAAAATTATTCCCCGTTGACGCAGCGTCATCGGGGAATTTCTCTGTCTGCGCGGCAAGCTGCCGATACATTCGCGCTTGCGTACAGGAGTCGGCGGCATAGCGGGCAATGCCAGCGGTGCTTGCAAGAAAAACTGCGGCAAGGGGTAAAAGCAGGATGCGGTGAAATTTTATCATAGGGTGTCCTTTCTCGGAATCGGTTTGCAAAGGAAAAACAGACGATGTATAATAAAAATATATTTCAGAGTCTGCGGGATTTGGAAAACAATATTTGGCAGCATTAAAACAGGTCTAGAAATCGGAATTTTTATGTGTAAAGGAGAAACGAATGAAACTGCTTGTGATAGATATACAAAAAGGAATAAGGAGAATGTACACATGGAAATCAGAATGTATGAATGTGGTTTTGGGGACTGCTTTAGATTAAGAGAAGCAAATCAAGTTGATTTATATGTTGATTTTGGTATTCACTCTTCTTCTTGGTCTGGAAATGATAAAACAAATAGATTTGATAACATTATTGCCGATATGAATGAAAAAAAAGATTTTCTTTTGACTCATTATCATGATGATCATTTTAATGGGGCTATTTATATGGCTACTACCACTCCACATAGATTTAACAATGTCTATATTTCTGATGTGTGGAACATGCCCGGAAGTGTTTATGTAACTTCATTGACGTTGCTTAGGGGTATTTTTACAAGAAGTGTAATTCTTGGAGAGAACACAATAATTGATTTTCTGGAAACCATTTGCACTAGACGTAGTCGTATTCATTTCATTTCTCGAGGTGTGAAATTTCACAATGATCAGTATATTGCCTTGTGGCCTGAAAAAAAATATGTGGCTAGAAAGGCACAAAGTATGTTTGAAAAACTACAGGTTGAGCTAGGTGAAGCGAATTTAGAAAGAATCGAAAAAATAGCAAATCGACTCAATGCAATAGTTATTGCTCTGGCAAATGGTAACGATGGTATTATTGAGAACTATGAGGTTCAATTCAATGAATTGCGAGAAGAATATTTGGATGCACAGAGGACTTTTGACGATTTGTATGGTTATAACTATGACAATAACGTTCAATATAGATTAACAAGATTTGGAAACGAGATAAGTATAGTTTTTCAAAATTTTAAAGCCAACAGAAATATCCTTTTTACTGGAGATTTTGGTAAGAAAAGGAATTGGTCATTTATTGAAAAGAATCGAGATGGCCTTGTTAAGCTGCATTCTTGTTATGATGTGATTAAGATTCCACATCATGGAACGGATTCGTATTATCATTCTTTTTTAAAAAGAATACAAGCCACATCAGAACTTATGATACCTAACGGATATATAAAGCAACATTGGGATGTGTCTTCAAAATATAATGCGGATTCCATAAAGAAAAAAAATGGCACAGTATGCGCACATAATACAACATGTTCGGAACCTATTTGTCTTAGATGTAGATGTATTTATCCAAATTCATATCGTGATATTTAGAAAGTTTTTAGCTAAAAAATTGGATAAGTGAAATGAATAATTTAAATTATTGTGGGAAGAGACAACTGTGGTTAACTTAAATGAAAAACTAAATTTTCATTTTGATCAATAAATTCGATAGTAGAAATAAATTGATATCTGGTATAGGTAAAGAACTTTACAACTTCCAGTTTGTCGCACAATAGAGGATCGCTTCGGCGGTCCTTTATTTTTATATTGCATGGCTTTACTCCTTTTTCTCGGACGGGTTGGTCGACATCAGTTTATAGAGCTTTGTATCCTTCGGGAAGGAATTGGTGAATGGAACAATGTTGCCCGCGCAGCGGATGAGGCCGCAGCCTGCAGGGACATTGGTGACGTAGCCAAGCTGGTTGTCCGAGATGTTCAACAGCTTCGCCAGTTCCGCGCGGTCGGTGGCGCTCTGGTTCAGCATGACCAGAAATTCCGAGTTTGCCAGCATCAGGCGGGCAGTGTCGGAGCGCAGCAGCTCCTCCACATTTTGGGTTAAACCTGTAATCAGCCCGTTATACTTGCGGATGCGTTTCCACAGCTTGTAGAAGAAGTTGGCGCTGTACTCATAGCGGAATAAAATGTAAAACTCATCGCAGAAAATCCACGTTCTGCGGCCTTTCTTCCAGTTCTGG
>ERZ827117.2419-NODE-2419-length-10603-cov-4.108457_pt1 | contig 10603 bp, 10 predicted proteins | sample MGYA00519920_ERZ827117 | MGnify/ENA primary metagenome ERZ827117 (study PRJEB31778, sample SAMEA3449260) | human gut metagenome | biome: human gut; feature: human-associated habitat; material: faeces | place: United Kingdom | collected 2010/2012 ...
CAATGGCAAAAGCAGGGGAGACCGTCACCATCAAAAAGATCACCGGCAAGGATGAAGTCCGTCTGCATCTGGCAGAGCTTGGCTTTGTCGTCGGCGAGACCATCACGGTCGTCAGCGAGATCAGCGGCAATCTGATCCTTCAGGTCAAGGATGCCCGCATCGCGCTGGATAAATCCATGGCCATGCGCATCATGGTCGCCTAAGGTTTGGAATCCTTCCCCGCCAACCCCGGGGATCAGATTTACAGTATTGAGGAGGAATCGTATATGAAAACTCTTAAAGACGTCAAGGTCGGCGAGACCGCTACGGTCAAGCGCCTGCACGGTGAAGGCCCCGTCAAGCGCCGCATCATGGATATGGGGCTGACCAAGGGCGTGGAAGTCTATGTCCGCAAGGTCGCTCCCCTGGGCGACCCCATGGAGCTGACCGTCCGCAACTACGAGCTCAGCGTCCGTAAAGCCGACGCCGAGATGGTAGAGGTCGAGTAAAATTGCTGCGTTCCCCGCCTAAAAGCGGGAAAACATAGAAAGGGGTATACGAATGGCAATCAAAATTGCATTGGCCGGCAACCCGAACTGCGGTAAGACCACCCTGTTCAATAACCTGACCGGCTCTAACCAGTACGTCGGCAACTGGCCCGGCGTTACGGTGGAAAAGAAAGAGGGCAAACTCAAGGGCCACGATGACGTCGTGATCCAGGACCTGCCCGGTATCTACTCTCTGTCTCCCTACACGCTGGAGGAAGTTGTCGCCCGTGGCTACCTCGTCAACGAGAAGCCCGATGCCATCCTGAACATCATTGATGGCACCAACATCGAGCGTAACCTCTACCTGACCACCCAGCTGATCGAGCTGGGCATCCCCGTTGTCATGGCAGTCAACATGATCGACCTGGTCCGCAAGAACGGCGACAAGATCGACCTGACCAAGCTGTCCAAGGAGCTGGGCTGCCAGGCTGTTGAGATCTCCGCCCTGAAGGGCGAGGGCTGCCAGAAGGCTGCCGAGGCTGCGATCGCCGCTGCCAAGGCCGCCAAGAGCGTTGAGCTGCCCCACGTCTTTACCGGCAGTGTTGAGCATGCCATCGCCCACATCGAGGAGTCCATCCAGGGCAAGGTCGATGACCGCTTCCTGCGTTGGTACGCCGTTAAGCTGTTCGAGCGCGACGACAAGGTCGAGGTTGAGCTGAACCTCGGCAAAGACCTGCTGGATCACATCGGCCAGCATGTCACCGACTGCGAGAACGAGATGGACGATGACGCCGAGAGCATCATCACCAACCAGCGCTACGCTTACATCAACGGTGTTGTCGACAAGGCCGTCAAGAAGAAGGCCCGCGCCGAGCACCTGACTGTTTCCGATAAGATCGACCAGATCGTCACCAACCGTATCCTGGCCCTGCCGATCTTCGCAGCCATCATGTGGCTGATGTACGCCATCGCCATGGGTACTTCCGTTGCCGACGGCGGCATCGGTATCGGTACCTTCGCTACCGACTGGACCAACGACGTCCTGTTCGGCGAGATCGTCCCCAACGCCCTGGGCGGCTTCCTGGAGGGCATCGGTGTTGCCGACTGGCTGTACGGCCTGATCATGGACGGCATCGTCGCCGGTGTCGGCGCGGTCCTGGGCTTCGTTCCCCAGATGCTGGTCCTGTTCTTCCTGCTGTCCATCCTCGAGGATGTCGGTTACATGGCCCGTGTTGCTTTCATCATGGACCGTATCTTCCGCCGCTTCGGCCTGTCCGGCAAGAGCTTCATCCCCATGCTGGTTGGTACCGGCTGCGGCGTTCCCGGTGTTATGGCTTCCCGTACCATCGAGAACGAGCGTGACCGCCGTATGACCATCATGACCACCTGCTTCATCCCCTGCGGTGCTAAAATGCCCATCATCGGCCTGTTCGCCGGCGCTCTGTTCGGCGGCAGCAGCTGGGTCGCCACCTCTGCTTACTTCATCGGCTTTGCAGCCATCATCATCTCCGGCATCATCCTGAAAAAGACCAAGTTGTTCGCCGGTGATCCCGCTCCGTTCGTTATGGAGCTGCCTTCTTACCACGTGCCCGCCTGGGGCAACGTCCTGCGCGCCACCTGGGAGCGCGGCTGGTCCTTCATCAAGCGTGCAGGCACTGTCATTCTGGCTTCTACCATCATCCTGTGGTTCCTCCAGGGCTTCGGCTTCGAGGACGGCGCCTTCTGCATGGTCGAGGATCAGGACAATTCCATCCTGGCTATCGTTGCAAGCGCAATTTCCTGGATCTTCATTCCGCAGGGCTTCGGCGACTGGCGCGCAACCGTCGCTTCCATCTCCGGTCTGATCGCCAAGGAGAACGTCGTTGGTACCTTCGGTGTTCTGTATCACTATGCTGACGAGCTGTCCGAGAACGGCGACGAGATCTGGCCCGAGGTTGCTGCCAACTTCACCGCGATCTCCGCTTACAGCTTCATGATCTTCAACCTGCTGTGCGCTCCCTGCTTCGCTGCTATGGGCGCTATCAAGCGCGAGATGAACAACGGCAAGTGGACCGCTATCGCCATCGGCTATATGTGCCTGCTGGCTTACTGCGCTTCCCTGGTCGTGTACCAGATCGGCGGCCTGATCGCCGGTGAGGTCAGCTTCAACATCTTCACCGTCGTGGCCATTGCCATCATCGCACTGACCATCTACCTGCTGTTCCGTCCCAACAAGTACGAGGGCGTCAACGAAGTCAAGTTCGACGAGAAAAAGGCTGTTGCTTCCAAGTAATTGCTGACGAAAAACCTGCCAACTCTTCAGAAAGGAGCGATTTTCTATGATGGAATTTCTGGCAACCAACTTTAACCTGCCCACGATCATTGTGTCGATCATCGTTTTTGGCGGTACGGGCTGGCTTATGGTTCACGAGCATAAGACCGGTGGCCTTGGCTGCTGCGACGGCTCCTGCGGGGGCGGTGGATGCGGCGGCGGATGCCATAGCTGCGGCGGCAACTGCCACGGCTGTGATGGCAGCTGCTGCCACAGCAAATAAGATTCCCAAGGAGTCCTAACGGGGGTGCGGGTGGAGACATCCGCACCCCCTTTTGGTTTAAACAGCCTATAAGGAGGGGAAGTGCCCTTGACCCTGACCGATACGAACCTGCGGTATCTGCTGGCGATCTACCACCTGGCCAAAACCATGCCGGAGGTCACCCCCCTGGCAGTGGCCCAGGCCATGGGCGTGACCAAGCCTTCCGTTACCAGCATTTTAAGCTGCCTGATGAAACACGATGTCATTGTGCGTAAGCGCTACGGCAAAGTGTACCTGACCGACCGCGGCATGCTGTATGCCCGCTATTATGACGACCTTTTGCAAAAAATTTTGCAAAATTTCCCGCTGGAGGGGGATTTTACCCCCGCCGAAAAGGAAGCCGCCGCCCTGGCGATGTCCGCTGCCCTGCCCGCGCGGGAGGTCGATGCCCGCTGCGCGGTACTCTACAGCGATTAAGCCTACTTCTTTGCTTGCAAAAAAGCTCCCGGCGTGGTATGATAAGAAAAATAGATTCCGTAAACCCGGGAAGGAGGCCACACCTGTGAACATTCACGAGTCGGCAGAAGATTACCTCGAAAAAATTTTGATGCTGCAGGAGCAGAAAGGCTCTGTGCGGTCCATCGACATTGCGGTTGCCATGGGGTATTCCAAGCCCAGTGTCAGTGTGGCAATGAAAAACCTGCGTGAGAACGGCTATATCTCGATGGACAGCGACGGTTTTATCAAGCTGGAAGCCCCCGGCATGGAGATCGCCAACCGCATCTATGGCCGCCACCGCAAATTGACCGCATTCTTTGTGGCGCTGGGTGTAGACCCCGAGATCGCCGCCAAAGATGCCTGCAAGGTCGAGCACGACCTGAGCGAAGAGACCTACAGCAAAATGATCGCCTTCGCCGAGAAGAATCACGCTGAATAATAACCCAAAATAAACCCCCGCCCTACGCCATAAAGCGCAGGGCGGGGGTTATTATTTTTATTATGGATGCTACAATCCAAAGGCCCCCTTGTGCAAAGGGGGCTGTCACCGAAGGTGACTGGGGGATTGTGACCTTGCGCGTGAATCGACTTGCCCTCGTAAGGCCACAATCCCTCCGTCACGGCTAGCGCCGTGCCACCTCCCTTTGCACAAGGGAGGCTTTTTATTTGCAGCTTATTTCAACCCCGCGCAAATCTCTTTAATGATCTCCCGCTCCACAAAGTGCACTTTTTTACCCTCGATCAACTGGTAATCCTCATGCCCTTTGCCGGCGAACAATACAATGTCCCCATCCTCGGCCATCTCAATGGCGGCGCGGATGGCGTCGCGGCGGTCTGTGATGCAGGTGTAGGGCGCACCCTCGGGCATGTGGGAGGCAATCTCCTCGATCACATGCTCCGGCGGTTCGCAGTCCGGGTTGTCGCTGGTGATGATGCTGTAATCGGCATACGCGCCTGCCGCCTCGGCCAGCTCCCTGCGGCGCACCTGAGTGCGTCCGCCGACCGAGCCGAACACGCAGATCAGCTTGTGGGGCTTGTACACCCGCAGCGTTTTCAGCGCGCTGGTCAGCGACAGCCCGTTGTGGGAGTAGTCGACGATGAACGTCCGCCCGGGCAGCCCTTCCACGACCTCAAACCGGCCCTGCACGGGGGTGTGGGCCAGCGCCTGCGCCGCCTGGGCCGGGCTTACGCCGAACGCCCCGCACAGCGCAATGGCGCACAGTGCGTCGGACGCGCTGAACTCACCGGGGGACAGCACCCGCACGGCGGTAGAGCTGCCGCTGTGCTCGCACAAAAAGTCGATGCCCAGTGCGGTCTCGCTGCGGAACTGCGCCAGCGCGGTGCCGTGGTAGTCGGCGGCGCGCTCAATGCCGTAGCTGGTCTGGTGGCCGCCAAAGCCGGTGCGCATAAAGGCGCTGGTGTCATCGTCGGCATTGTAGACCATCTCGCGGGCCTGATAGTCCGCAAACAGACGGTGCTTCGCGTTTTTATAGTCCTCAAAATCGGGATGCTCGCCGGGGCCGATGTGATCCTCGGACAAATTGGTGAACGCCACCACCTCAAACGGGATGCCATCCACGCGGTTGTGGCGCAGCGCCTGGCTGCTCACTTCCAGCACCACATGGTGTACATTGGCGTCCAGCATCTTGCGGAACAGCCGGTGCAGTTCCAGGCTTTCCGGGGTGGTGTTGGCGGTGTTCTCGTGTACGCCCGCAATGTCTACGCCGTTCGAGCCAATGTAGGCGCAGGGCAGGCCCGCCTCGGTCATGATCGCAGCGGTCAGCAGGGCTGTGGTCGTTTTGCCTTTGGTGCCGGTGATGCCGATGATGTGCAGCTGGTCAGCTGGGTTGCCGTAAAAATCGGCACCGATGACGGCCAGCGCGGCGCGGGTGTCGGCCGTTATGATCTGCGCGGCGTCGGCGGGCAGGTCAAGCGGGTGCTCGCACAAAAAGGCGCGGCAGCCGTTTTTGTAGGCGCTGGCGGCGTAGGTGTGACCGTCCAGCCAGGCACCCACCAGGCAGACGAACAGCGACCCGGCCGCCGCCTTGCGGGAATCGTAGGTGATGGCGGTGATCTCCGCGTCCGAAGCCCCGGTGTGGGGGATGTGCTGGACCAAATCGTTCAGTTTCATAAGAGACATCCTCTTTCTCTTCTCGCAAAAGCACCGCACACCCCCTGCCGGTGGCGGCTGCGGTAAGTATGCGGTGCTGCGTTATGTTTTAGCTCTTTTTGGGATAATAAGTCTTGAACTTCTTAAACTGGCGGCGCAGTTGCTCCAGCACGCAGGCGTAGCGCACCGGGTTCCAGCGAAGATCCGGCTTGTACAGCAGCGAGCAGGCCTCTTTGCCCTCGGCTTTCAGCTGGCGGGCGTGCTCCACCAGGGCTTTGTCCTCGGTGTAGGTAAAGGCCACCTGGGCGGGCACGTGGTGCCAGAATACCTCATTGCGGTTCAGCACGCAGTCATTGCCGCCGTCGTTCCACTTTTCCACCACCAGGCGGGCAATGTTCATGCCCGAAGCAGTAACGTAGAAGTTGCTGCGGCCTTGGCGCAGGTTGATCTCAAATACGCGGAAATCCGTGGGGTCATCGCCAACCTTGATATCAAAGTTGGAAAAGCCCGTGTAATGGCTGGCTTCCAGCATCCGGCGGATGTTCTCCACCAGCGGCAGGGCGGTGGTGTCCTCGGTCACGATGGCGGCGTGGTTGCCCAGGCCGTGCGGGGTGTGCTCCTCCACCATCGTGTGGCCCAGGCACATCGCGCGGACCTTGCCGTTTTCGTCAGAAAATGCCGTCAGCACGCGCATATGGTCGTCGCCACCCGGCACCATTTTTTGCAGGATCATCTTGTCCGGGTAGCCGCTGGCGTAGATGTCGCGCACGATCTTGGCGGCCTCGTCGGGGCTTTTGGCAGTGTAGACCTTCTTCATGCCGTCAAACGGGAACTTCCAGTAATCCACGCTGGACGACGGCTTGACGATGATCGGGTACGCAAAGCCCAGCTTGGCGGCGGACAGCTCGGCGGCGTCCACCGGCGCGGTCAGCACCTTGGTAGTGGGGTAGGGGATGCCGAACTTGTCGCACACTTCATAGAACTCGGCCTTTTTCTGCACGGTGGTGTACAGGTCAGCGGCGGGGCCGGGGGCGATATACTCGGGCAGCTCGGCCTTGCGGCGGATGATCATGGCCGCGTAGTCGTCGGTGCAGCCGAACAGGTACAGCTTCTTGCCGGTGTGCTGCGCGGCAAACTCGTGCAGGATGCGCAGCATCGTGTCCTCGTTGTCCATATCGGGCACGGTGGTAAAGTGTACGATCTTGGAATACTTGGTCGGTGCCATCGGGTAGCGGCCGTAGGCGTAGCTCTCCACGCCGTATGCCTCGTGGAAAGCACGGGCAAAGTTGTAGCAGTTCAGGTCAGCACCCAGAAATACGGGGATAATATCGGACATTATTTCCATCTCCAAATGTCAGGCAGTGCGCACGGCACTGCTTAGAATTTACGCATCAAATTTCTCAAAGAACTGTTCATGCCAGGTCAGGAAGGTGTAGGCCGTCCAGATCTTGCGGCGCTCGTGCCTGGGGTCGTCCAGCATGGCCAGCAGCTTATCCTGGTCAAAGTATTCCCCGGCCACGTCGCTGGCAAAACTCTTGCGCACCTTGGCGGAAAATTCCGGATCCTCCAGCCATTTGGCGATCGGCACGGGGAAGCCTTTCTTGGTGCGGTTGGCCCAGGCATCGGGCAGGGTCTTGTTGGCGGCGGTGCGCAGCACAGCCTTGGTGTCGCCGCGCAGCTTGTAGTCCACGGGGTAGCTCTGCGCCTCGCGGAATACCTCGCGGTCAAGGTACGGCACGCGCAGCTCCAGGCTGTGGGCCATGCTCATCTTGTCGGCTTTCAGCAGGATATCGCCGGGCAGCCAAAGGTTCAGGTCCAGGTACTGCTTTTTCTCCAGCTCGCTCAGGTCCTTGACGCGGTCGTAGATCGGCGCGGCGACCTCGCGGGCCGTGGGGCCGACGCGGTACTTGGGTTTCAGAATGTCGTAGGCGTCCTTTTCCTCAAAGACGTGCGCCTGGCCGATGAACCAATCCTCGGGGCGGCCGCTGCCTTTAATAATGAAGTCGTGGCCCTTGAAGTAGGGCAGATGCTGGCTCACATCGCTGGCCAGGTGGCGCACCCCGGCGGGCAGACGCTTGTACTTCTGCATCAGCGGGGTGTCGGCGTACCACTCGTAACCGGCGTAGATCTCATCCGCCCCCTCGCCCGAAAGCACGACCGTGACATGCTGGCGGGCCAGCTGGCACAGGAAGTACAGCGGCACGCTGGACGGGTTGGACTGCGGCTCATCCATGTGGTACTGGATGTCGGCAAAGGCGTCCAGGCACTGCTCCTTGGTCAGCATTTCGCGGTAGTTGCGGATGCCCAGCTTCTGGCTCAGCTCACCGGCCTCGGTGGTCTCGTCAAACTTGTGGGTGCCGTCGGGGCTTTCAAAGCCGACCGAGAAGGTATCGTCGGGCATCAGGCAGGCCGTGATATAGCTGGAATCCACGCCGCCGGACAGGAACGAGCCAAGCTTCACATCGCTGATGCGGTGGGCAGCCACGCTCTCGCGCACGCGGGCGTCGATCTCGTCGGCGGCCTGGGCGTAAGTCAGGCTGGTCTTGTGGCGGAAATCGGCATCCCAGTAACGCTCAATGTGCATCTGGCCGTCCTTATACTCAAACCAATGGGCGGGGGGCAGCTTGTAGGTGCCTTTAAAAAAGGTCTCGTTCATGGCGCTGTACTGGAACGTCAGGTAGGGGCGCAGCGCTTCGGCGTTGACCTCCCGGCGGAAACCGGGATGCTCGAGCAGGCTCTTGATCTCGCTGCCGAACAGCAGTTCGCCTTCATCGGTCTGGGTGTAGTAGAACGGCTTGATGCCAAACATATCGCGCGCGCCGTACAGCGTGTTCGTCTTGGTATCGCAGACAACAAAGGCGAACATGCCGCGCAGCTTGGCAGCGATGGCGGTGCCGTATTCCTCGTAGCCGTGCAGGATGACCTCGGTGTCGCAGTGGGTCGTAAAGATGTGACCCTTGGCCTGCAGCTCGGCACGCAGGTCCATAAAGTTGAAGATCTCACCGTTGAAAACGACCACGACGGTGCCGTCCTCATTATACATCGGCTGCTTGCCTGCGGCCAGGTCGATGATGCTCAACCGGCGGAAGCCCAGCGCCACGGCATTTTTGGGGGTGTCACCGCTCAGGTGGTAGCCCTCCATATCCGGCCCGCGGTGGATGATGCGGTCGGCCATCTTATGCAGGATGGCTTCGCGTTCCGCGCGCATACCGGTAAAACCAACAAAACCACACATAGTTTTTATTCCTTTCCCTTAGGGTGTATGTGGATGCTTACTACATTATATTTATAGAATACTTATAGACTTTCCTATTGTACCACAAGAAATCCCCCCAGTACAATACAGAACCGCCAAAAACCGAAAAATGGCAACAAAAAAGCCCCTGCTGCTGAAAAATGCGCAGGGGGGGAGCCTTTGCCATACAAATTGGAAGCTGTAGCGTAAAGGCTCCCCTTGAGGGGAGCTGTCTGCGCGTAAGCGCAGACTGAAGGGTGGCTGGGTGAGTTTCGTGGCTAAAGTAGCCACCCCTCAGTCGGCTGCGCCGCCAGCTCCCCTCTAGGGGAGCCTTATTGCTCTACAAACTGGAATTTACAAAAGTGAAATCTCTATTCCTATTACACCAAATTGACTTTGTTTTTCTTTGGAATAATATTTTTCCATATCATCGGGCGAAGCAGTATTTATGTTATCCTCATTATAACCACATTTTAATAACGGTAAATTATCATATAGTTCAGCAAATGAAGTAAATACAAATAAATCTATGACTGTTACACATAAGGTATCATTTGAATCCTCTGTGTTTATAAACTTTATCGTATCTCCAACAGAAATTAGTTTTCTTTTTTCATCATACAGACGCAGCTCTATCGTTTTCTTTCCATCTTTTATCATCTGCATCGGGGAAGGGGTTAAGTTCATAATGTGTTCTCTCAATTATTAATCCTCCTCACAACTTCCGATTTAGATGTCATCTTTCTTGCGGCGAACCGAAGCCTGCGTATCAAAACCGTTTGGGAAACGTCTGTGCAGTTTGTCAAGATTCTCTTGAAATACGGTTTCCAACGGCACATCCAATGCGGTAGCTGCTTCTGCCAGATACCATGCTACGTCGCCCAGCTCCTTTATCAGATGCTCCTTGTCCAATTCGTGTCCCTGCATCAGCCATTTTTTTACAATATCAATTGCTTCCCCGGATTCACCGCATAAGCCCATCACGCTGTTGATAAGAACATCTTTCTTGTCAAGCGTAGGATTCAAAGTGGTCATTGCAGACTTCTGATATTCATTGACATCCATTTACGATCCCTCTAAATACAACGAAAGCAAGAACGAACTTTTTGCACTGTGCTTTCTCCGGCTTTCGATTTATAGGAAAAAATCCCCGCGGTAAACACCATCGGAGTGTTAAATAAAAAACAAAAAAGCGGGAAGATTCAAAACTTTCTCAACTTCCCGCCCAGTATAGTGTAGCAGATTTTTGTGCAAATTGCAATAGGCATAGCAAAAAAGTTTGTCTATTTTTCAGCTAAACTATTTAGCATTTTTTTAACAAACTACTGGAAATTCATTTTGTAGTCTGTTATAATGGACTACGCAAACATGATATGTAATGCAAAATACGTCACCCGGTGATGCAGAAAACATCACCCAAATTGGGAGGTAACTATGAGCAAGAAATTCTTGTATCTGTTCAAAGAGGGCCACGATGCCTTCGGCGGCGACCAGACCACCATGAAGAATACTCTTGGCGGCAAGGGCGCTGGCCTGGCAGAAATGACCCACGCCGGCATGCCGGTACCGCAGGGCTTCACCATCACCACCGAAGCCTGCACCCAGTACTACGCTGACAACCGCGAGATCAACGATGAGATCAAAGCGGACATCTTCAAATACATGGGCATCCTGGAGGAGCAGACCGGCAAGACCTTCGGCTCCATCGAGAACCCCCTGCTGGTTTCCGTCCGTTCCGGCGCACGTCAGTCCATGCCCGGCATGATGGACACCATCCTGA
>ERZ827117.2431-NODE-2431-length-10559-cov-3.951352_pt1 | contig 10559 bp, 8 predicted proteins | sample MGYA00519920_ERZ827117 | MGnify/ENA primary metagenome ERZ827117 (study PRJEB31778, sample SAMEA3449260) | human gut metagenome | biome: human gut; feature: human-associated habitat; material: faeces | place: United Kingdom | collected 2010/2012 ...
CAGGCCCTCACCGGCCAGCCAGCGGGCTTCGGCCACGCAGTCGGCCATATCGCGGCTGTGCAGCGGGCCGCGGATGCCGGGGATGGCGCAGTAGTGGCAGCGGTTGTTGCAGCCTTCAGCGATCTTTAAGTACGCATAGTGGGCAGGCGTGCCGATGACACGCTTGCCGCCCAGCGGAAAGTCCTTTTTGGCACCGTAGCTTTCCAGATGGTCCTCACCATGGAACAGGCGGGCCACGATGGTGTCGATGGCCTTGTTGGAGGCACAGCCCACCACCGCGTCCACCTCGGGGATCTCTTCCTCGATCTGGCTGCGGTAGCGCTCGGCAAGACAGCCGGTGACGATGACCTTCAGCTCCGGGTTCTGCTGCTTGTAGGAGCAGGCTTCCAGAATGTTTTCAATGGCTTCGGTCTTGGCGCTCTCGATGAAGCCGCAGGTGTTCACAAGGATCACATCTGCTTCGGCCAGATCGGCCACGGTCTCGTGGCCGGCAGACAGCAGGATGTGCACCATCACATCCAGATCGACCTGATTCTTGGGGCAGCCAAGGGAAATACACGCAATTTTCATAGGGGATGATACTCTCTTTCTCTTTTGAGGGGTGCTTTTTATTCTTCTTCCGCTCTTTTTATCGCTTCTTTTATGACCGAATACGCAAAGCCGCGGCGCTGCAGGGCGGCCACCACAAGGTCGCGGCGGCCATCGGCCAGCTTTTTCATGTAGCGGCTGCGCACCAGAGCGGCGGCAGCTTCCAGCTCCGGGCTTTCGCCGTCTGCGTCCGGGGCATAGACGCTTTCCAGCGCCTGCTCGATCTGCGCGCCGGAAAGGCCCTTCTGCCGCAGGTTCTGGGCCGCCGCACGGCGGCTCTTGCGGGCGGCAAGCAGGCTGTGTGCCCGGGCTTCGGCATAGCGGTCATCGTTTACGTAATCCAGCTCCACCATCTCAGCCACAGCAGCCGCTGCAGCCTGCTCGGTAAAGCCATAGCACAGCCGTTCATACAGCTGTGCCGAGGACATCTCGCGCGAGGCCAGCGCATCCAGTGCGCGGGCGCGGGCCTTGGCCGGGTCGGCGCACTTTTCTTCTTCCGGCTTCGGGCGGCGGCGTTTATAAAAGGACATTTAGTCCTCCACCATGATATCCAGTTCGCTCTCGCTGCTGCGGGCAGGAGCCTTGACCACCGGCTCCTTGGCATCTGCAGCCTTGGCGGGTTCTTCGGCCTTGGCCGCAGCGCCCTTGCCTGCCGGGCGGCGGGATGCGTACAGCTTATCGGCATTGGCGCGGATCTGGCCCTCGATGTCGTTTGCGATCTCGGGATTGTCCTTCAGGAACTGCTTTGCGTTGTCGCGGCCCTGACCCAGACGGACATCGCCATAGTTGAACCATGCGCCGCTCTTCTGCACGATGCCCAGCTTCACGCCCACATCAATGAGTTCGCTCATCTTGGAAATGCCCTCGCCGAACATGATATCGAACTCTGCCTCACGGAACGGAGGTGCCACCTTGTTCTTGACGATCTTGGCGCGGGTGTGGTTGCCGATGAACTGGCCGGAAGAGTCCTTCAGGCCCTCCACGCGGCGGATGTCGATGCGCACCGAGGCGTAATATTTCAGGGCGCGGCCACCGGTGGTGACCTCCGGGTTGCCGTACATCACGCCCACTTTTTCACGCAGCTGGTTGATGAAGACGCAGACCGTGTTGGTCTTGCCGATGACCGAAGTCAGCTTGCGCATGGCCTGACTCATCAGGCGGGCCTGCAGGCCCACATGGCTGTCGCCCATTTCGCCCTCGATCTCAGCCCTCGGCACCATGGCGGCAACCGAGTCCACCACGATGGCATCGATGGCACCGGAGCGCACCAGTGCTTCGCAGATCTCCATGGCCTGCTCGCCGGTGTCCGGCTGGCTGACCAGCAGATTGTTGATGTCCACGCCCAGCGCTTCGGCATAGGTGGGGTCCAGTGCGTGCTCCACGTCAATGAAGGCCACTTCGCCGCCCTGCTTCTGGGCTTCGGCCAGAATGTGCAGAGCCAGCGTGGTCTTACCACTGGATTCCGGGCCGTACACTTCAATGATGCGGCCGCGGGGCACACCGCCCACGCCCAGAGCCAGATCCAGACCCAGACTGCCGGTGGAAATGGCATCCACCTGCATGGAGGCGTTATCACCCAGCTTCATCACGGCACCCTTGCCAAACTGCTTTTCGATCTGGGCCAGCGCAGTGGCCAGCGCATCCTTTTTGGCCTCCGGCTCGGTCTTTTTGGTCGCCGGGGCAACGGTATTGTTGTTCTGATTTTTTGCCATAGCGTGCTGCTCCTTTTCTTCCTGCTGCCCGCCGTGCGCGGGCTGTCCGTATACTTTCCAGTATAGTATACCACAAAATCAAAATATTACAACGAGAAGTTGTTTCTATTTTCACTTTTATTTTTCGGGTCTGTGGGCGATCATGCACCGGTCGTTGCCGCCAAAATCCTTGCGGCACTCAATGTCTGCCCAGCCGTTTGCAGCCAGCAGTGCCGCCACAGCCTGCCGCTGCTGCCAGCCGATCTCCAGCACCAGTGCTCCGCCGGGCCGCAGTGCATTCTGGTAATGCTCTGCAAGGGCACGGTAGAACACAAGGCCGTCCTTTCCTGCTTCCAGCGCCATGGCCGGTTCCTGCGCCACCTCCGGCTGCAGATGCCGCATCTCCTCGGCGGTGAGGTAGGGCGGGTTGGATACGATCAGATCAAGCTGCCCTTCCGGCAGGCCCTGCCAGTATGTGAACAGGTCGCCCTCCACCGGCTGCACCGCATAGGCTGGCTTTGCCTTTGCGCGCAGAGCGTTCAGCGCCGGCCCCCAGTCAAAGGCCGGGGCATCTGCCTGCTCAAACGCGGTAGGCTCCAGCAAGTCCTCCGTCTGCCCGCCCTGCCCTTTCAGGGCGCAGCGGCAGTTCTTTTCCAGATAAACAAAAGCTTCCGGGCTTTTTTCCACGCAGGTCACCTGCGCCGCCGGGCAGAAGCGCTTGACGCCCAGCCCCAGACAGCCGGTCCCCGCGCAGAGATCCAGCACCCGGGGCGCTGCAATGCCCGTCAGGGTATTGGCAGCCGCTTCCGCTACCACCTCAGTGTCTGCCCGGGGGCAGAGCACACCGGGGCCAACGGCAAGGTCAAAATCCAGAAAGCTCCAGATCCCGCACAGGTATTGCAGCGGTTCCCGCTGCTCACGGCGCGTGCAGAGGGCTTCCAGCTTTTCCGCTTCCTCCGTGGTCAGCACCCGGTCGGAAAGGCGGGCATCCCGCCCGGCTGCCACGCGGAACAGCTCCCGCGCATCGTAATCGGCATCCGGACACCCTGCAGCGGAAAGCCGGGCTTCCACGGCCCGCACCGCTTCGCGCGGGGTCAAACCAGCAATTACCATCTGCCATCCTCCGGGTCCTCGGGCAGCACAGGGGTCACGGCGGCAATAGCCACCTCGATCATGCTGTCGTCCGGTTCAAACACGGTCAGGTGCTGCACCCAGATGCCGGGCTGGCGGATGATGCGGGTAGCAATGTTATCGGACCGGCCGCACCACTTGAGCAGCTCATAGCTGATGCCCATGACCAGCGGCAGAAGCAGCAGCTTGAACAGCACCCGCAGGCCGATGCTGCCCCACGGCAGCACGCTGTAGAGGAACACGCTGACGATGACCACCAGAATGAGGAAGCTGGTGCCGCAGCGCGGATGGAACCGAGTGTACTTGCGCACATTCTCCACGGTCAGCTCATCACCGGCCTCATAGCAGGCAATGGTCTTGTGCTCGGCACCGTGGTACTCAAACACGCGGTGGATCTCCTTCATCTTGGAGATGGCCACCATATAGGTGAGGAAGATGCCAACTTTCAGCACCGCTTCCAGCACCACCTTGGCCCAGCGGCCCAATGTTACAAAGTGGTTCACGCCGCCCACGATGAGGGTGGGCAGCACGGTGAACAGCAAAATCGCCAGCAGGCCGCCCAGTACGGCGGCACAGGCCAGCAGTGCGTCCTCTGCCTTTTTGCCCAAGTGGTCGCCCACCCATTTTTCAAAGGCAGTCTCTTCCTCTTCGGGGTCGTAGTCGTCACCCATGCTCACCTGAGCCGAGTACATCATGTAGCGGTAGCCCACGATCAGGCTTTCGATCATGGAGATGGCACCGCGCACCAGCGGGATCTTTGTCCAGATGCCGTGGTTCTTCACAGGGTCGATCTTGGTCTCAATGGTGCCGTCCGGCTTGCGCACGGCGCAGCAGATGAGCTTCGGGCCGCGCATCATGATGCCTTCCATCAGCGCCTGCCCGCCGACGCTGGTCTTGAAACGTTCCTTTTTGGGTTGATTCATTGGGTTCTCCTATCGGATCATATTTTTCCCGGTTATTTTACCACAGAATTGTGACAAAATCTTCACGCCTTATGGTACAGCGGCAAGCCCAGTGTGACCACTGTGCCGCGGCCCAGCGTGCTCTTGATGTCCATGGTGCCGTCCAGTGCAGTCATGATGGAATCCACCAGCGCAAGGCCGATGCCGCTGCCCCGCACCGAATTGCTGCCCTTGTAGAACTTGGTCTTGACATTCTCAAGGTCTTCCGGCGGGATGCCGCGGCCCTGATCGATGATCTCCGCAAAAGCCTTGTATTCGCCCGCCCACAGCTTGACCGTGATGCGCCCGCCGGGGGCCGAGTACTTGATGGCGTTGTCCATGATGTTGATGAACACCTGCCGCAGACGGTCCGGGTCGGCATAGACCGGGATCATCTCCTCCGGCTCGGTGTAGCTGAGCACAAGGCCCTCGCGCTGGATGCGTGCTTCACAGAACAGCACCGCATCGGTCAGCTCTGCCACAAGGTCCAGCGGGCGGCAGTCCATACGGATGCGGCCGTTCTGCAGACGGCTGAAATCCAGCAGCTCTTCCACCATGTTGTACAGGCGGCCCGTCTCATTGTTGATGATCTCAAGGCCCTTGCGGTAGTTCTCGTCTGCCGGGTCGTCCAGTGTGCGCAGGGTCTCCACCCAGCCCCGGATGGAGGTGAGCGGCGTGCGCAGCTCGTGAGAGACGGAACTGATGAACTCGTTCTTCATCTTCTCGGTCTCTTCCAGCCCTTCGGCCATCTGGTTGATGGTGCCGCGCAGGCGGTCCACCTCGTCGTGCTCGTTGCCGGTGACCGGCAGGCGCACATCCAGCTCACCCCGGGCGATGCTGGCTGCGGTGCGCTCCACCTGTCCCAGCGGCACCACGATGCTGCGGATGAAGTACAGGCCGGACATCACGGTGAAAGCAAGGATCACCGCCGCGATCACAACACTTACCGCGATGGCGTTCTTGATCTGCGCTCCCACAAGGGTCAGGCTGGTGACAAGACGCATCGCCGCCACATCCTCGGCGGCATAGGGCACCAGATAGCAGGCCGCCATCACCAGCTCGCCGGACTGGGTGCGGTAGACCGCCACACCAAGGCCATCAGAAGCCTCCTGCGCCTGCTCAAAGTCGATGCCGGTCACAATGCCGTCCGCATTTGTGCCGCTGGAGGACGCAATGACCCCGCCATAGCTGTCCAGCAGCATGAACTCGTATTTGTCCTTATCGGCAAACTGCTCCACCATGCGGCGCAGGGCCACGCTGCGGGTAGCCGCCGTGCTCTGCACCGTATCGCCGGTGTACATTTTCAGCTGGCCGGACACCGAAGAGAACCGCCGGTACATGGTCTGCTGCACGCTGTTATAATAGCTGCGTGTGTAGTTGTACAGGAACATGGTTTCGGCCAGCAGCACCAGCAGCACGGTGATGAGCAGGTTGCCCCGCAGCCACCGGCGGGTGATCCCGCTTCTCATTCTTCCCATCTGTAACCGTAGCCCCACACAGTAAGGATATGGGTGGGATGGCTGGGTTCATCCTCCACCTTCATGCGCAGACGGCGGATGTTCACATCCACGATCTTCACGTCACCAAAATAGTTCTCGCCCCAGACACCCTTCAAGATCTTCTCGCGCACCAGCGCAATGCCGGGGTTGCGGAAGAACAGCTCCATGATCTGGAATTCCACCTGCGTCAGCTCAATAGGCTGGCCTGCCTTGAGCAGCACGCGGCGGTTCTCGTCCAGCACAAATTCGCCGCTGGTGAGCATCCCCAGCGGGTTTTCCTTTTCTTTTTCGTCCCCGCCTGCAGTACGGCCGACGCGGCGGCACAGCGCTTTCACACGGGCCAGCAGTTCGCTTACGCTGAAAGGCTTGGTCATATAGTCATCGGCACCAATAGAAAGGCCGCGGATCTTGTCCTGCTCCTGTCCCTTGGCGCTGAGGATGATAATGCCGATCTTCTGATCGGTGCGGCGGATGGTCTCGCACAGCGAGAAGCCGTTCATGCCCGGCAGCATCACATCCAGAATGGCCGCATCGCAGCCCGGCTTCTTCTCCAGCAGCGGCAGAGCCGCCTCGGCGCTTTCGGCCTCCACAGCCTCCATGCCCGCAAGGCGCAGGTTCAGCGCGATCATCTCGCGGATGTTGGCTTCATCTTCAACGACAAGCACTCGTACCATGAACTGTTCCTCCGTTCTTTAGTTGAGCAGATACAGCGCCTTGGACAGGCGGTAATTTTTATCACGGATCTCCACATCCGGGGCAAGCTTCGCCTGCATCTGGCGGGATGCCACGATGCCAAGGCGGGTCCAGCCCTTCAGGCTGGAGGTGGTGCGCACCAGACGCAGGGTCATTATCAGCTGGTCTTCGTCCATCGTGCGCAGCTCCACTGCACCATCATATTGTTCGCTGTCGGTCAGTTTGAGGTTGCCCTCCCACTCCATGGGCAGCTCGATATAGCAGTTGGTCTCTTCGTCCAGCAGCCCGAAGCTTTTTTCCGGGTGAGGGCTGGTATAGTCCATCCACACGATAAAATCCATGCGGCGGCTCTGGCTCATGTTCAGCAGGCCCGCTTCGTCCGGCTGGGTGGGGATCTCCACGATGCCGTCGCCGTCCAGATCCTGACTGACCAGACTGGGCACATTGCGCAGGGATGCGGTGTAAAGTTTTTCGGTGCTGATCTGGTCGGCAGGCACCATCTGCTGCGTGTCCTCGTCAAAACGCAGCAGCACGCTGGCCAGATTGTTGCCGGAAATGCCGGTCCAGCCATCCAGCACCAGATAATGCCTGCCGTCCGCACCCACACCCGCCGCCACCGAGGCACAGCCGGCGAACCGATTGGCGGAAAGGCCCATAACAGCCACCTGCTGGAAGCTGCCCTCTTTATCCACGGTCAGCAGTTCGATCTGCACGCCGCCGTCCTCCAGCGTAGACATCAGGATCAGGTCCTGATTGCCGCCGCCGGTGATATCCTCCACCAGATACTGCTGGTACTGCTGCTCCAGGATCGTGGAAAGCACGCCGTCGGTGTAGGAATACACAGCCAGATAATGGTCGCCCTGTGCCGCTGTATAACCCACCACCAGTTGGGTGGCATCGCCGGGCTGCAGCTGGGCCAGCCCCACCGACTCTACCGTGTCTGCAAGGCCCTCTACGTTCTGGCGTACATGCCAGATGTCGGCATCATCCTTCTGCAGGATGGCAATGCACACGTTGGAGCTTTGGGCGGTGGTGTAAAGCACGGCGGCATCCTGCCTGCCGTCACCGTCCAGATCCTGCAGCAGGAAAGGCGAAAGCAGGTCGCCCTGCATGGGATATTTGAGCTGTGCGCTCTCCCCCAGCCAGTCGTTCAGGGCAGTCTGCACATCGCCGTAATCGCCGGAAAGCTTGGGCGCACGCAGAAGCTCTTCCACCTGCACCTGTTCACCGGGCATGCTGCAGCCTGCCAGAAGCAGGCACAGCAGCACGCAAGCCAACCACCGGCCAAAATGATTCGGATGTTTCAACCGCTGCGCCTCCTCTGTGTGGAAAACTTGTCCGGCCAAAGGCCGAAAACATGCTATTGTCAGTATACCACGGGCCGGGCGCAATTCCAACACCCGAAAACGAGAAAAGGGGCTGCTGCACCACATTTGGTGCAGCAGCCCTTTTGGGGTCCTGATTTTTAATCTTCGGTCTTGTCAAACAAGCCTTTTTCTTTTGCGGCGTTCCAGGTCAGGCAGGTGCGCAGCTTGCTGACGGGGAAGGCCGGGTGGAATTTATTGTTGTCCGCATCGTCCTTCATCAGATCCTGCTCCACTGCCCAGCGGGCGGCCTTTTGTGCATCGGTATCGCCCTCGTCGATGTCGCTGTAGAGGGCGGTGCTTACAGGCTCAGGCTTCCCGGCGTGCTCCCACAGCAGCTCGGCCAGCTCGATGCGGTTGGAGGGCATGGGGATGCCGGGCATATTGATGACGCGGTAGATGCCGGTGCCGGCTTCGTAAGCGATGACGCCCGCGGCAGCACCCACGACCACAGCAGAGATCGCGCCCTGAATGTTGCCGGTATCGCTGGGTCCAACCGGGTCGGGTTCAGGAATGGGGTTCTCCGCGAAGGTTGCCTTTACTTCCACGTTCTTATCCGGCATGGTAAAGGTCACCTTGGTGGGGTCGTTCTCGTCCGGGGTCGTCAGGAAGGTGTCTGCTTTCTGTTCCTCACCGCCTACCAGCACCGTCCAGCTGATGAAGTGCTGTCCATCCGGCACAGTGGCTGTCAGGTGCACAATTTTATTCTTTGGCACGGGCACAGTGCTGCCGCTCGGTACGGACGCATCGCTGCCTTCAATGGTCGCCGTCACATGGTCGCCGACCCTCAGAGTGGGGTTCAGAGTGGGGTTGCTCGCAAAGTTTGCCTTTATTTCCACGTTCTCAGCCGGCATGACAAAGCTCACTTTGGTGGGGTCGTCCGCGTCCGGTTTCAGGAAGGTGTCCGTGTCTTGCTTAACACCATTCACCTTCACCGTCCAGTCGATGAAGTGCTGTCCCTCCGGCACAGTGGCTGTCAGGTGCACTTTGGTGTCTGCGGCCACAGGGGCATCCAGCACTTTGTCCTCAAGTTCTGCGGTAACATTCTCACCGGTAGTCACAGTGTACATCGAGCGCACATAGCCGCAGGTGTTGCAGTCAGGATCTGTTGCATCGGTGTAATCATGGGTAGTTTTCGCCACCTGTTCAGCCGTCAGGCCCGGGCAGTTTGCAGTAGTGCACTCCCTCCAGTGTTTGGTACCGTCATGGTTCCACTTGTAATTATGCCAATGCACATTCAGTACGACATTCATTTTTTTGTTGGGTTGTCCGATATCATAATCGTAGCAGAACGTCTTGGAATTGGGGTCAACCGTAAGGATATTTTCATTTTCATTGATTGTGCCGCCACGTGTAGCAGTTGCTTTGCTTGCGTCAAAGTGTCCCGGCAAAGTGGTAAGGTCAAACTTTCCATCACCTTCAACTGCAATATTATAGCTGCAGTTCTTCCCATTAAACGTCTCCAAAGCCGTATTGTTCTTTGCATCCAGCGACGTCAGATTTGTATTAGAAACATCCAAATTCTTCAGCTTCGTGTTCGCACTTACATCCAATACACTCAGTGGATTTTTCCAGCATTTTAACACTTCCAATTCTGTCTGATTCCCCAGATCCAGATTGCTCAATTTATTCTCATAACACCAGAGCTGTTTAAGTTTTTTATTTTCACTGACATCCAATTCCGTCAGATTGTTGTGTCCGCAGACTAATCTCTCTAATTCCGTGTTTTGACTTACATTCAATGTACCCAAGGAGTTTTCTTTACAAGAAAAATCTTTCAGCTTCTTATTTTCGCTCACGTCGATCGACTGTAACTTATTACCGTCACAGGCGAACGTTTCCAATAGCGGCAGCTCGCTTACATCCAGCTCTTCCAATTTGTTGTATATACAGTTAATATATGACAGCTTTTTGTTATTGCTCAAATCTATCGTTGTCAGATTATTATAATAGCAATCGAGCTTCCAGATTTCCGTAAAAAACTGGATTCCCTTTAAGTTACTTATTTCTTTATTATCACAAATAATCCCCTTTGCGTTCGCGATCTCACTTGGGCTGAAATGATCGTCGCGATTTGTATTCAAATCCCACCACACATTGTCTCTAAAATTTTCGTCCGGAAAGTTTGTCTCGTCGATTGCGATATCCCCCTCCGGCACAGCAGCATCCGCCTGCGCACTCGCGCCATTTTCCTGTTCTTCCGCCCCCGGCTCCGCCGCAAACGCGCCCACCGGCAGAACCGACAGCATCATGCACACCGCAAGTGCTGCACTGAGAAGTCTCGTACTCTTTTTTCTCATGTTCTCTTCCCCTTTTCGTTTGTTATTTTGCAGGCACCCACCCCAAAAGGCACCGTCTGCATTTTAAGTTTACCCCCCCATACAACATATCAAGAGGCATTTTAGCCGAAAATAGGTTCGAGTTTTTAGTGGAATTGTTAAAATGTTTGCGGTTTTGCCCGCTATTCCCGGGAACATTCAGAAGCAATGAAAATGCCACGCAAAAAAAGCCCTCTCCCATTGCTGGGAAAGGGCTTTTGAACACTGTATCAAACAGTCAGAGCAGATCAGACGAGCTCCAGAACTGCCATCTCAGCTGCGTCGCCGCGGCGAGCGCCGATCTTGATGATGCGGGTGTAGCCGCCGTTGCGGT
>ERZ827117.2439-NODE-2439-length-10537-cov-3.625358_pt1 | contig 10537 bp, 11 predicted proteins | sample MGYA00519920_ERZ827117 | MGnify/ENA primary metagenome ERZ827117 (study PRJEB31778, sample SAMEA3449260) | human gut metagenome | biome: human gut; feature: human-associated habitat; material: faeces | place: United Kingdom | collected 2010/2012 ...
CAGCTGCAATGATGGTATCCCATATTACATTGTTGATACAAAGAACAAGAATAAAACTGACCACAATAGAACACATCACATAATGTTCTGGCAATTTCTTGTCGTGCAATCGTGTGTAAAGCCACAAAAATATAAACCCTGGCACAATGTATTTAAGTACCAAAGGTACGGCCTCAATGCAACTAATTATATCTGTTGCTGTCAATTAAAATCACCCCTTATCATTTTTGGGTTTTGGTGGTTTTTGGATATCTTCTTTTCGTGTCTCTTTATTCTTAGGAACATAAGTAAATTGTTTGCGGCGGATCTCTTCCTGTTTCTTTTCAAGCTCGGTCATTATATAACCACTCCTTGTTAATTGTTGGAATGATTATATAATAGCATAGGCGTGTAGTTAATACAACATTACAAAAGGAGAACATTTATGAGTTTACTAACTGGATCGGAACCTTGTCCTAAATGCAGGGTTTTGTTAAATTGGCGAGCCTATGTGGCGGATAAATTCATTCCCAATGTAAGAGTTTTACCAGTGTTTACAATTCTAGACTCAAGCTCAGACACACTTGTGGCTACACAACTTTCTGCAAACATTGATTCCAAAATAAAACTTGAAATCATATGCCCTTATTGTGGCTCAATCATCGATTTTGAGGTCAATTAGGGGCATCCGCAATTGTAACTTCCATCATAGCGGACTTATCACCCGCTTGAGTCTTTTTATACTTATAAGTATAAAAAGCACCGCAAGCTTTGTCGTGTGCACAGGCTGATTGATTGCCCGTACAAAAGCTGCGGTGCTGTTTTATTTTGTTTAATTGGTGATAAATTATTTCATGGTGCTGGCCCACTCGTCAGGCTTGAATCCGACAAGGACAAAATCATCCCCGACCACCAAAGGCCGCTTGACAAGCATGCCATCTGTGGCAAGCAGGTGCAGCTGCTCATCCTCGGTCATGGTGGGCAGTTTTTCTTTCAGGGCAAGCGATTTATATTTCAGGCCGCTCGTGTTAAAAAAGCGGCGCAGGGGCAGCCTGCTGCGGGCGTGCCATTCTTTCAGCTCTTCATAGGTGGGGGGCTGCTCCAGAATATGGCGGTCGGTGTAAGCAGCGCCGTTTTCATCCAGCCAGCGTTTGGCCTTTTGGCAGGTAGAGCATTTGGGATATTCAATAAACAGCATGATAAGCTCCTTGGGGTTATTCAACCGGGATTTTGGCCAGCTGGGCATCCAGCTGATCCAATGCGCTTTCCGGCAATGCCGCCTGCAGGAAGCCGGAAATTTCGCGCAGGCTGATTCCCTGGGAAAGTGGGTTAGACACAATGGCCTGCCACATATCCCCCAGCACAGCCTGCAGCAGAGCGCTGGCCTGCGGGTTCTTCATCAACCTGCGCACCGGCATATTCAGGCTGAGCGGCCCGGCGGCAAGCTGGGCGGCAAGCTCGGTATCCGGTGCGGTAACGCCCAGGCAGCCCCACAGCTTTTGCAAAAATTCAACGCTCATCGGCAGCCATTGGGCGGTTGCCGGGTTGACACGGGAAGCTTCCGGCCCGGAGGTACAGGCAGTGGCAAGGGAAATGCCGTGTGCCCCGGTCGGGAAGATGTGCAACGCAAACGGGATGCTGTGGTCAGCCAAAGCATCTGCAAAAACAAGGCTGTTCTTAACAGGAACCAGCGCGTCCCCCTGGGTAGCAAACAGGAATGTGGGCGGGGTGTCATCATCAACCAGCGCGTGCAGGTCGGGCTCCTGGCGGCCAGCGACGGTCCACATTGCGCCCAGCGTTGCGGCATAGCCCAACACAAGGGCGTTGGGGCGCTGTGCCTTGGGCAGCAGTGTGCCCAGCGAAGCAACCAAATGCCCACCGGCAGAAAAGCCAACGGCGGCGATCTGCTGCGGGTCAATTTCCAGCTCTGCGGCGTTGGCGCGCAGGTAATCCATTGCGGCGGCACCATCCTGTAATGCTTTGTCAATCGGGGTGGTTGCATCTGCCGTATAGCGCAGAACAAACGCATTGAACCCCTGTGCCATATAAGCCAGGGCAACCGGTTCGCCCTCACGGTCAGAGCAATACTGGTAGCCGCCGCCGGGCACGACCAGCATAGCCGGGCGGATGGCGGCATTTGGCATTTTGGGGCTTTGGTCCTGCAGATAGCAGGTCAGAACAGCCTGGTTAGGAGCAAGTGTAACGGTGATGATTTTCACGGAAATCCCTCGCTTTCGCGCACATATTTAACATTTGACTGTATTGTAGCATTTGTGCCGGAAAACGACAAGCGAGATTGCGAAAGTTTTGTTCAAATTTTATATATTGTCCATATCATTTGTGATTTAAGGGGTGCAGTTCTTCCTGCTGCTCCTGCAAGGTTTTGCCGATGGTGTGCTCCATGGCTTTTACATCCTGGTGCAAAGCGGCGGCTTCCCGCTGCAGTTCAGGGTTCTCTTCAATGTCTTCACGGATAAACATGAAGCTAAGGCTGACCAGCAACGAAGCACAGCAGAACCAGATCACACGGTTGCCAAAATGGATGGTCAGCAGACTGCCGGCAGCGGCCCCCACAGCAAACAGTGCAATTACAGCAAAATACTGCATGGCGCGGCGCAATACAGCGCGGTCTTTTGTGTGCAGGCCGGTGTACAGGTACTGCATACCGCTACGCATGTTGCCAATGCACATGGTGCTGGCATATGCATTGCCGTGCACCTTGCGGAAAGATTGTACCTGCATGGCGCAGACAAAGCTGACCAGCATATTGGCCAGCCAGTCCAGATTGTTGGGGATAAAGCCAACAACAAACAACAGTGCAATCTCAATCAGCAAAATCAGCTGGCGCCAGTGGAATCTCTCCATCAGGTGGTAGCGGTTGCGGATGCCCTCGGCAAAATAGACACCGGCGGCAAAGGCCAGCAGCGGCAAAAGATACCGCAGCGCTTTGGCAAAATCACCCTCGCAAAAATTGGTGGCCATCAGCACGATATTGCCGGTTTGAGCGTTGGCAAAAACCTTGCCGCGGCCCATGTAGGTGTAAGCGTCCTGAAATCCGCCGGACAGGGTTAGAAATACTGTCGTACGGAATGCATCGGACATTTGGCGGCTATGTGTAGCCATGATGATACCCCTCCCCGCCTGCTGTTTGGGCAGGCTGTTTTTCTCTTTTTCTGGTTGTCCTAAATACTTTTAATTTCTTATTGCCTGGTGCGCTTCCCTGTATGGAACTGCGCTGCGGCAAACTTAAAATTCAACGCCTTTTCTTGCCGGAATGCCTTTTTCGTATGGGTGGCGGCGGCAGCACATTTCAGTAATGTAATCTGCGGCATCCAGCATCCAGGGGGCCGGGTCGCGGCCGGTCATTGCCAGTTCCTGCTCGGCAGGCTTGTGCAGTACGGCGTTTTGCAGCAACTCTCGGTCCACCATGTTCAGATTCCAGGCGGCGCAGGCTTCGTCCAGAATCAAAAGGTCCGCCGGTTCGGCAAGCGCCCGGCGCAGGTTTTCAGTTTGCAGGGCACGGGTGGCGGCCTTTTCTTCTTCATTCATCTGGAATACAAACTTCTGCCCGGCTTTGCCGCGGTAGAAGGTAGCGCCAAGGGTTTGCAGCGGTTCCAGTTCCCCGGTTGTACCGCCTTTCAAAAATTGCACGATCACCACGCGCCGCCCGCAGCCCAGCGCCCGCACAGCCAGGCCCATGGCAGCTGTGGTTTTGCCCTTGCCGTCACCGTGGTATAAATGAATCAAACCATTGCTCATAAGGCTGCCTCGCTTTGGGTGGCTTTGGTATACTGCACGGTTTCCAACAGCTGCAAGGTGTGGTCTGTTTGCCAGTTGGCGGCATCCAGGCGGTAGCCGCCCGCGTTGGGACCGCACCAGTCGTGATAATCCCGCCGCGGCAGACCGTAACGGGACATAACCGCCATCTGGATGCCGCCGTGCGCTACAATCACCAGCTGCTGTTTGTGCTGCGCAAGGCTTTCTTCCACCAGTTTGGCAAAGGCGGCACAGCTGCGGTTACAAAAATCCTGAATGCGCTCCCCATCCGGGCGGGCAGCAGTCTTGTTGGCTTCCAGCCAGGCAAGGTAGTCGGGGTCGTGCTCAATGTGGATATAATGCCGCCCCTCAAAACTGCCAAAGCACATTTCCCGCAAGTCCTGTACAATGATCTGCGGGCAGCCGGGGAAAAAGATTTCCGCCGTCTGCCGTGCGCGGATGAGCGGGCTGACATAGGCAACATCCGGCATAAACCCGGCCGGGCGCAGCTGGGCGCGGCCCGCGGCGGAAAGCGGGATATCCTGTTGACCCTGGTACCGGTGTTGGGCGTTATATTCTGTCTGCCCATGCCGCAAAAGGTAAATCTGCATGATTTCACATCCTGATATCAATTCTTTATCAAGCTGGCAGTTGCTGCCAATCCCTGCCCGGTTCCGGCGCAGCGGGCCCAAAGCCGCCGGAAGTCGAAGTATACAGAAACAACTTTATTATAACATTTTCCCCTTCCTGTGCAAGCCCCGTTGGTACATTGTGCGTATAATGCACCGCTGGTGGGGCCACAATAAGGTTACCATGCGGGTTGCATGGCAAATGATAAGGGAGCGGATGGGAAAGATGCAGGCAGTGCAGGAAATTATCAATGTGTTTGTTGCCAGTGTGGTTTCGCTGGCGGTACTGTTTATTTTAACGCGGCTGGGCGGCAAACGGCAGATTGCCCAGATGAACTTGTTTGATTATGTCAACAGCATTACCATTGGTTCCATTGCGGCAGAGATGGCCACCAACCTGGAACAATGGTACCGCCCGCTTACCGCCATGATCGTGTATGGTATCGCAGCTTTTGCGGTGCATTACGGCACCTGCAAAAACCGGAACGTCCGCCTTTGGTTGAGCGGACAGGCCATTCCACTGATGGAGAACGGAACGATTTATAAAGCGGAGCTGGACCGCGCCAAAATAGACCTGAATGAATTTTTAGCACAAGCCAGAGTAGCCGGATATTTTGATTTGAATGAAGTGCAGTGTGCCATGCTGGAAACCAGCGGCCAGATCAGCTTTTTACCCAAAAGTTTCAACCGCCCGGTCACCCCGCAGGACCTTGCTATCCAGACAGATCCGGCCAGCAAGTGGTATGACCTGGTGTTGGATGGCAAGCTGATTGAAGAAAACTTGCACACCAGCGGAAAGGACCGCACCTGGTTGAACACCCAGCTTTCCCGCGCGGGCATCGGCCAGTTGAGCGAAACGTTTTATGCTGCCTGTGATAATCAGGACAACTTTTTTGCCTGCCGCGGAGAATAAATACAGGGCAACACCGCACAATTCCCGCCTTGCGGCTTAAGCACCGCTCCGGCAGCTGCGGCACGGCATCTCGCTCGCCGTATCGGCACTTAGAATTATGCGGTATTGCCACAGAAAAAATGACAGCAAAAAGGGGCCGGTGTTACCCGACCCCCCCTTGCGGTTTAGGAATTCAATTATTTGAAGTAACGGTCCAGCAGACCCTGCATGCCGCGGCCATGGCGGGCTTCGTCCTTTGCCATTTCATGCACGGTGTCATGGATGGCATCCAGATTCAGAGCCTTTGCCTTCTTGGCCAGCTCCATCTTGCCTGCGCAGGCACCAGACTCGGCATCCACACGCATCTGCAGGTTCTTTTTGGTGCTGTCGGTCAGGACTTCGCCCAGCAGTTCTGCGAACTTGGAAGCATGCTCAGCTTCCTCAAAAGCGTAACGCTTCCAAGCTTCGGCGATTTCCGGGTAGCCTTCACGGTCGGCAACGCGGCTCATGGCCAGGTACATGCCAACTTCGCTGCACTCGCCGTTAAAGTTCTCGCGCAGGCCCTGGATGATATCTTCCGGAGCGTCCTTGGCGATACCGACAACATGCTCGGTCACATAGGAATTATCGGTCTTTTCGATGAACTTGGAAGCGGGAGCCTTGCAGACGGGGCAGAAATCGGGGATGGAGCCCTCAGCAATGTAGCCGCAGACAGTGCAAACATACTTTTTCATAAGAAATACCTCCGAATCAAAATAATGGTTTGTTCTTGGTTTTTAGTTTTATGAGCCGCACAAGGCGTTCGCTTTTTTGAACTCGTTCCCTGTGCTATGGTTATATTATAGCCGCAGAAATGTGAAATGTCAACACTTTTTTAAAAATTTTTAAGACACTATCTTAAAATGTAATTTTGCTTTCCGCTTTGCTCTTCGGCGGAATAATTCTCTTGACAGCGGGAAAAATCAGGCGCGATACCATATAGGTGCAGGAACCAACGATAAGACCCGCTATCAGCAGCACCGGCGCATAAGTGATTGCCATTTTGTCAGAAAGCAGCGCCGCTGCCCCCAGCAGCTGGCCGCAGTTGTGCGCCAGTGCCCCGCTGACCGAAAAAATGTAGCCTGTGATGGTGAATGGCAATGCCAGAAGCAGGCAGAACACAGCCAGGGAAAGCGCGCCCCCGCACAGCGAAAGAAACCCGGCTGTAACGCCGCGGGTAAGCAACGCAAACAACGCCTTGAGCAGCACAAGATAAAGCGCCGAACGACGGTTCAAAAACAAAACGGCGTACATGACAACAATATTGGAAAGCCCCAGCTTCATGGCGGGCATCAGGCCAAAAAACGGGGTAAGCATAGATTCCAAAAAAGAGAGCGCCATGGAAAGGGCAAACAGCATGCCAAGCAGGGCGGTTTGTCTGGCTTTGTAGTTCTGCAAGGGGGATTCCTCCATTAATTTTATAAGTTACATGGATTCTGTATTTCAAAGTGTAAGGTGGCGGGAGGAGTTTGTCAAGCGCCGGTATTTTTGCGCAAAATTGTGGATGTGAAAGTGTGTGAGATTTACCCTGCGGGACTTGAAAAACAGGTGTAAATCGTGTATCCTATATAAGTACATTATTTTGGTGTACTATAGTAGGTGATCTAAATTCCCAGAGGGCCAAAGAGATAAATTTGAACCCCGAACCAACAAAGGAGAACTATATTATGAAAAAATTGATTTCTGCCTTGGCGGCAGCCGTTTTGTTTGCCACCCTGCTGGCTGGCTGCGGCAGCGGCGCTTCTTCCTCTGCCAGTGCTTCTTCGGAAGCTGCCAGCAGCACGGCTTCTGAGGCAGCCAGCACCGATGCTTCCTCCACCGAGGAAGCCACTGCCAGCGTGGATTTGGGCGCCATCGTGACCGCCATTGAGGCTGTGAACGAAGTGCCCAACGCCCGTGCCATCGATGACTTCTCCATGGAGAACGAAATGAACCTGACCCCGGATAACATTGTTGCTTTCCAGGGCGATGTCACCAACGACCAGGCAGACTGTGCTCTGGTATTCGCCGCCCAAGTCAAAGATGGCACCGCTGATGCCGTGAAAGCTGAACTGGAAGCCTATAAGGAATCAATGAGCAGCACGCTGTATGCTGACTTTGCTGATAAAGTTGCTAAGGCACAGGATGCACGCATTGTGGTAAAAGGCAATGTTGTGGTCATGGTCATTGCCGGTGTGAATGGCCCGGATTATTCCGCAATCGACACCGCCATTGACGGGGCACTTGCCTGATAGCACAAACCGATACCAAACAGGCCGCGCCCCAACAGGCTGCGGCCTTGTTTTTTGGTGGGCTGTTCCCCACACTCCCTGAACCAAGAGAGGAGGAACCGCTGTGAATTTTAACAGCGTTGTCTTTTTATTCTGTTTTATGCCGTTGGCGCTGGGGCTGTATTACCTTGTGCCGGGCAGGGTCAAAAATGCGGTGCTGCTGGTGGAAAGCCTGCTGTTTTTCTGCTGGGGCGGTATTACATGGCTGCCGCTGGCCGTGGGCATGGTTGCCATCAACTATGCGGCGGGGCTTCTGCTTGCCCGCCTGCCCGCCGGGGGCAAGCGAAAAATCGTGCTGATTGCTGCCATTGTGCTGACGGCCGCGGCGCTGGTCTACTGCAAATACACGAACTTTTTGCTGGACACGCTCAACGTTATCGCTTCCACCGGGTTTGCCAAGCTGAGCTTTTTGGATGTTTTGCCACTGGGCATCAGCTATTATACGTTTAAGCTCATCAGTTATACTGCGGATGTGTATACCGGCAAGGTAAAAGCGGAACGCAGCCCGGTGGTCTTTGCGGTATATGTTCTGATGTATCCGCAGCTGATCGTTGGCCCGATCGTGAAATACCGGGATATGGCGGATGTCCTACACCAGACACAGGGACGCTGCACCCTGCAAAAAGCGCAGGATGGTGCTGAAATGTTTGTGTTCGGCCTTGCCAAAAAGGTGATTTTGGCGGATTCCATTGCGGCGCTCTGGCAGGATATCATCGGAACGGGCGGCATTGGGCTGGCGAACGCTTCCCTGCCGCTGGCATGGCTGGGCATTATTGCGTACTCTTTGCAGCTGTACTTTGACTTTGCGGGTTACTCGGAGATGAGCAACGGCCTGAGCCTGATGATGGGCTTTGAATGCCCGGCGAACTTTAACCTGCCGTACATTTCAGGCAGTATTACCGAATTCTGGCGGCGGTGGCACATCAGCCTTTCCGGCTGGTTCCGGGATTACATTTATATCCCGCTGGGCGGCAACCGCTGCAGTGCCGGGCGCCAGATACTGAACATGCTGGCCGTCTGGGCGCTGACCGGCATCTGGCATGGTGCGAACTGGAACTTTATCTGCTGGGGCCTTTACTATTTCGTGCTGCTTGTCATCGAAAAGAACTTTTTGATGAAGTACCTGAAAAAAGGCAAGGTCTGGCCGCACATTTACACATTGTTCCTGGTGGTACTGGGCTGGGGGCTGTTCACCTGCAACGCCCCCGGTGCACCGCTGGGGCTGCTGCTCAGCCGGTTGTTCATCCCGCAGGGCGGCGTTTCGGCGCTGTATTTCCTGCGCAATTATGCGGTGCTGCTGGTTGTGTGCTGCGTTTGCTCCACCCAACTGCCGGGGCGGTTCTGGCAGTGGTGCAAAGGCAAAGCCCCGCTACGGGCAGCGCTTTGCGGCGTCTGCTTTGTTCTGTGCACGGCGTATGTGGTAGCAGCAACGGGTTCCACTGCACTGTATGCAAACTTTTAAGGGAAGGGATGGCTTTATGGAAAAATATGTTCACCGCAGATCCGACCGTCATCTGCCGCCAGCTTCCCTGATTGTTTTTGCCGCCTTGCTGTGCGGGTTTGCACTGGTCAACCTGTTCTGGCCCAAGCGCGAGAACTCGGAGCTGGAAAATCGCAAACTGGCGCAAATGCCAGTGTTCAGCGTAAAAACTTTGCTGAACGGCAAATGGCAGGATGATTTTTCCACCTATCTGCAGGACCAGGTTGCCCTGCGCGATGGGTGGATCAACCTGGAAAGCGCCGTCAATTCCCTCGCGTTTGGCAAAACGGAGGAAAGCGGCATCCTAAACGGCAAAGATGGCTGGATGTTCACCAAGCTGTTTACCGTCAGTACGGATACTGAGAAGCAGCTGGGGAAAAATATCAGTGCCGTCACAAACTTTGCCCAGCGCTACCCCGGCCGGGTCACTTTTTTGCTGGCACCTTCGGCCAGCGATATCTACCCGGAAATGCTGCCGGCCAATGCCCCCATGGTGGACGAAGATGCCATGCTGGATGACATTTTTGCCCAAGTGCAGGCCAGCGGGGCGGATGTGATCGATATGCGCGACGATTACCGCGCCAATAAGGACCAGTATCTGTACTTTAAGACCGACCACCACTGGACACCGGATGGTGCTTACCGCGCTTACCAGCAGTTCTGCACGCTGAAAAATCTGACGCCGTTTGACTGCAATGTCTATACCAAAATTACCGTCCCCGATTTTTACGGCACGCATTATTCTGCTACGCGGCGCTGGAATGCACAGGCGGACAGTTTCAGCTATTATGATCTGCCCAACCAGATGACGGTTTATAAAGTAAACGGCGAAGCAGATTATGAACCGGTGAAAACCGAGGGCCTGATGAACCTTGCCAAGCTGGATACTCGTGACAAGTATGGAGCTTTTTTGGATGGCAACAACGGTTATTCGGTGATTGAGGGCAACGGGACGGGCAGCATCCTGGTGGTAAAGGACAGCTATGCCAACAGCTTTATCCCCTACCTGACGGCGAATTATGCGAAAATTGGCGTGGTGGATTTCCGCGGGCTGGCCTATGGGTTAGATTCCACGATTGAAAAAGAGGGCTATGACCAAATCTTGATCCTGTATAACTTCCAGACTTTTATTTCTGACAACAAAGTGATTTATCTGGACCGCCCCACAACGCTGAAGTAAAAACGCCGCAGCCCGCCTGCATTTTGCAGGGCATCCAGCTTGTGCCGGGGAAATGTGATTTTGCGGGAACCTGCAGGAATCCATTTTGAACAGGCGGCCAATAGAAATGCCGATGCTTTAGCCTACGAATCTCACTGTGAGGTATACCGCATGGAACACCAACCTTTTACCATTGCGCAAATGCGCCCCATCCGTGATTGTATGACAGTCTCCCGCCCGGCAAACCTTGGCAAAGAGGTGCCGGTCACCTGGTTTTCCCTTGGGGCGGGTACTACCATTACGCCGGAAAGCTATGACTGTACGACCCTGTAT
>ERZ827117.2451-NODE-2451-length-10501-cov-22.446391_pt1 | contig 10501 bp, 10 predicted proteins | sample MGYA00519920_ERZ827117 | MGnify/ENA primary metagenome ERZ827117 (study PRJEB31778, sample SAMEA3449260) | human gut metagenome | biome: human gut; feature: human-associated habitat; material: faeces | place: United Kingdom | collected 2010/2012 ...
TCTCCAATGAGTTTGCATAGGAGAAACGTACATATCCTTCGCCTCCCGTACCAAAATCCACCCCGGGAGTAATGCCGACGTGTGCATGTTCGAGTACATCGAATGCAAAACGATAAGAGTCGGTAGTAAATTTGCGTGCGTCAGCAAAAATGTAAAATGCCCCTTGAGGTTCTACTTTTATTTCAAAACCCATTTCCCGAAGGCGGGCAATCATATATCGGCGACGCTCATCATAAACCTGCTTCATCCGTTCCACGTCCGGTTCAGCCTGCCGCAATGCGGCAATCCCTGCCTGCTGGGCAACACTGGACGCACAGATAAACAGATTTTGCTGTAACTTTTGCAAAGATCGCATACAAGATTTAGGTGCGATCAAATAGCCCAACCGAAGCCCCGTCATTGCAAAGCGTTTAGAGAATCCGTTCAGGACAAAAGCCTGATCGGTATATTCAAGGATACTGTGTGCACGCCCTTCATACACAAGGCCGTGATAAATTTCATCTGAAATGACAGGAACTCCTAATGCTGCTACGTCCTTCAAGAATTTTTCATCCAACAACATTCCGGTCGGATTCATCGGAGAATTGATAAAGATAGCCGCAGTGTGCGGATTCACACACTTACGGATAGCCTCTATGTCGTATTGCAGATATTCTTTAGACAAAGGAACCAAAACAGGTTTGGCTTGCGTAGCCAACACAAAATTGCGATAGCAAGCGTACCCCGGATTGGAAAGAATCACTTCACTATCCGGATTGCAGAGCAACATCAATGCAAGAAGAATAGAAGGAGAAGACCCGGAAGTCACGACAATACAATCCGGATCTACCGTTACCCCATATTCGCGCAGATAAAAAGCGGCAATTTCCCGTCGCAGTTCCGGATCACCCAAAGAATGTGTATAATGAGTCAGATGACGATCATAAGCCGCTTTTGCCGCTTCCGCCACACAGGCCGGCACATCAAAATCGGGTTCGCCAACTTCCAGATGAATAATATCAATGCCTTGTTTTTGCAATTCGTTCGCCCTCTCCAACACATCCATTACAATGAAAGAGGTCATCTGTTCTACTTGTGGGTTTGTATGTTTCATTGCTTATCTTTTCTCTATCTGACTGCAAAGATAATTCTTTTTAGCCTGTTTTGGTAACATATCGGCAAAAAGCTCTATATTTGTGCTTTCAAATCGTTAGTAAGAATGAAACAGGAATTTACACGAATCGCAGTAAAAGTAGGAAGCAATGTATTGACACGCCGCGACGGAACGCTGGACGTTACCCGTATGTCGGCACTTGTTGACCAGATAGCGGAATTACATAAATCCGGGGTGGAAATCATTCTGATTTCTTCGGGAGCTGTTGCTTCCGGGCGCAGTGAAGTGCATCCACAGAAAAAGCTCGATAGTGTAGACCAACGCCAGTTGTTTTCTGCCGTAGGTCAGGCTAAGCTCATCAACCGTTACTACGAACTTTTCCGCGAGCATAGTATTCCTGTTGGTCAGGTGTTGACCACGAAAGAAAGTTTTGGTACCCGCCGCCATTATCTGAATCAGAAAAACTGTATGACGGTAATGCTTGAAAATAATGTTATTCCTATTGTCAACGAGAATGATACAATTTCCGTCAGCGAGCTTATGTTCACTGATAATGATGAATTGTCCGGACTCATCGCTTCCATGATGGATGCACAGGCTCTCATTATCCTAAGCAACATCGACGGAATTTACAATGGTTCTCCTGCTGATCCGGGTTCTTTTGTTATCCGGAAGATCGATCACGGAAAAGATTTATCCAATTATATTCAGGCAACTAAGTCCAGTTTCGGACGGGGAGGAATGTTGACGAAAACAAATATTGCCCGCAAAGTAGCTGATGAAGGAATTACAGTGATTATTGCCAACGGGAAACGGGATAATATTCTGGTAGATTTGCTTCAGCATCCGAAAGAAACGCTTTGTACACGTTTTATCCCTTCAAACGAACCGGTATCCAGTGTAAAAAAATGGATTGCTCATAGCGAGGGGTTTGCCAAAGGAGAAATTCACATCAACGAATGTGCGACAGAAGTTCTAAACTCTGAAAAGGCTGTCAGCATCCTCCCCATCGGAATTACTCACGTTGAAGGTGAATTTGAGAAAGATGACATTGTGCGTATCATGGACTTTCAAGGAAATCAAGTGGGCGTTGGAAAGGTGAACTGCGATTCCAAACAGGTGCAAGAAGCAATCGGTAAGCATGGAAAGAAACCGGTAGTACATTATGACTATCTATACATTGAATAATCAATAATAAGGTCAACTGTAGATAGGGTTAGTAATATTGCAAGTCAACCCGAAGCAGTGATAAGAAATTGAAGCTATTATTCTGGAGAATATTAGCATCTTGATTGAAGGAAAGCGTTTATTTTCGGTTGTATAATGTATTGTAGATAAAACATCTGCATTGAGACGCCCGTATATTGCTGATATACCACTACAAAAGCAACATTTATTTCTGTTCTCAACAAGTTTTATTCACATCATTCACTATATTTGCATAGTTTATCTTTCCATTTAATGCAAAAAAGGAGCAAATGACTACAAATTTAAACGAGACCTTTGCTGCCGTACAGGTGGCAAGTCGGGAATTAGCCTTGCTGAATGATGACATCATCAATCAGATTTTAAATGCAGTAGCTGACGCAGCAATTGCAGAAACACCTTTCATTCTTGCAGAGAATGAAAAAGACCTCGCACGGATGGACAAAAATGATCCGAAGTACGACCGGTTGAAATTAACGGAAGAACGTTTAAAAGGCATTGCTGCCGATACACGCAATGTAGCGACACTCCCCTCTCCTTTGGGTAAAGTGTTGAAAGAAAGTGTTCGCCCCAATGGCATGAGATTGACAAAAGTCAGCGTTCCTTTCGGAGTGATAGGAATTATTTATGAAGCCCGTCCGAATGTCAGTTTTGATGTTTTCTCCCTTTGTCTAAAGAGTGGAAATGCCTGCATATTGAAAGGAGGAAGTGATGCCGATTGTTCCAACCGGGCTATCATCAGTGTGATTCATGAAGTATTGAGGAAATTCAATATCAATCCACACATTGTAGAACTACTTCCGGCTGATAGAGAAGCTACGGCAGCATTGCTGAATGCTGTGGGTTACGTAGACCTGATTATCCCCAGAGGCAGCAGCAGCCTGATCCATTTCGTACGCGAAAATGCCAAAATTCCCGTTATTGAAACAGGGGCAGGTATCTGTCACACTTACTTTGATGAATTTGGAGATGTAAACAAGGGGGCAGCTATTATTCATAATGCGAAGACACGCAGGGTTAGCGTATGTAACGCGCTGGACTGCAGCATTATACATGAGAAGAGACTGACCGATCTCCCTATGCTTTGCGAGAAATTAAAAGACAGCCATGTCATTATCTATGCTGACGCGCAAGCTTATCAAGCATTAGAAGGCCGCTATCCAGCCGAACTCCTGGAACACGCCAAAGCAGAAAGTTTCGGCACAGAGTTTCTGGATTATAAAATGGCTGTCAAGACCGTAAAAAGCTTCGAAGATGCCTTAGGACATATTCAGGAAAACAGCTCCAAACATAGCGAGTGTATTGTTACCGAAAACAAGGAACGTGCAGCCTTATTCACAAAGATTGTGGATGCAGCTTGCGTATACACCAATGTATCTACTGCCTTCACTGACGGAGCGCAATTCGGATTAGGAGCAGAAATCGGAATCAGTACGCAAAAACTACATGCGCGCGGTCCGATGGGACTGGAAGAGATCACCTCTTACAAATGGGTCATCGAAGGAGACGGGCAAACGAGAAGAAATTGAGACGATACCTTTATCGTTAAAAATCAAACAAGGTATTGAACGAAACTAATTGAAAATTAAGAATTAAAAGATAAATGGTATGAAGAAATTTACTTGTGTACAGGACATCGGCGATTTAAAATCAGCCCTTGCAGAAGCATTCGAAATTAAAAAAGATCGTTTCAAATATGTAGAACTGGGACGAAACAAGACTTTGATGATGATCTTCTTCAACTCCAGTCTGCGCACCCGCCTTAGCACACAGAAAGCTGCAATCAACTTGGGAATGAATGTAATGGTACTAGATATCAATCAAGGTGCATGGAAACTGGAAACCGAACGTGGCGTAATTATGGATGGCGATAAACCGGAACATATCTTAGAAGCCATTCCGGTGATGGGCTGTTATTGTGATCTCATCGGAGTACGCTCTTTCGCCCGTTTCGAAAACCGCGACTTTGACTATCAGGAAACGATTATCAATCAATTTATCCAATACTCCGGACGTCCCGTCTTTTCGATGGAAGCGGCAACACGCCACCCATTGCAGAGCTTTGCCGACTTGATTACCATTGAAGAATACAAGAAAACAGCACGTCCTAAAGTGGTCATGACCTGGGCTCCACATCCACGTCCATTGCCACAAGCTGTTCCCAATTCTTTTGCCGAATGGATGAACGCAACGGATTACGAATTTGTCATCACCCACCCCGAAGGTTATGAACTCGCCCCGCAATTTGTAGGCAACGCAAAAGTAGAATACGACCAGATGAAGGCTTTCGAAGGAGCCGACTTTATATATGCCAAGAACTGGGCAGCTTATTCCGGCGACAATTACGGACAGATATTAAGTAAAGATCGTGATTGGACAGTCAGCGACCGTCAAATGGCAGTTACCAACAACGCTTATTTCATGCATTGTCTTCCGGTTCGCAGAAATATGATTGTGACAGACGATGTGATCGAAAGCCCGCAATCAATCGTTATTCCGGAAGCTGCTAATCGTGAAATCTCGGCAACTGTCGTTCTGAAGAGACTATTGGAAGGACTGAAATAACCGAAAAATAAAGAGGCCGAAAAGCCTCTTCCATCAACGCATAAGAACAAAAGAACATCTCCTTAAAATCCTACTTATAAATATAAAAACAGGATTTGAAAATTGAGATGTTCTTTTGTTCTTATTGTATTTAAAATAAAAGCGGGCTATTACTTACCCCGCTCTTTACCTTATTTCTCTATTTCTTTGCCAGCCTCCTGCCAGGAATTAAATCCTTTATCAAGCTCAAAGACCTTATAGCCCTTCTCACTCAAAATTGCCGCAGCCTTCTTGCTCCGATTACCACTACGGCAATACACAGCCACCGGTTTATCCTTCTGTAATAATGAATCAGCCATTGAAGCAAAAGAATCATCCATCACATTGATATTGATTGTCTTCGTGATGTGCCCCTCCGAATATTCCGCAAGTGTGCGGACATCCAGACGTTGTATATCCTCATTCTGAATAAGAGAATCAAATTCCTCTACATTCATGGATTGAAAATCTCCTTTCTGCTGACAAGAGAAAAGGGAAGAGAGAAATAAAAATATCCCCACGATTAATTGATTCAATTTAAACATATATACTCTATTATTCAATTCTGCCCAGGAGTATAGTCAAACCCGGGATCACAATACTTTTCAGATACTACCGCAGATCCATCCTTATCGTACGTACAATATTTAAACTTAATATTTATAGTCCGGCCAGGATGCTCTTCATCAATATATTGCGCCAAAGGAACAGAGATGTAAGCACGCCGATTATAGTATTCTTCATCACTGTTCGCATCATGGTATAATAACATATTCACAATACCATTTGTTTTAAGTTCAGACACATCTTCCACTATGCCGAAAGTATGTCCTTTGCCTGTACTGACTTTTAGATTCAGAATCATATTCAGATAATCCCTCCCCAGCCAGATACTGACCACCTCTACCGGGTCTTGCTTTATACCGTCTTTATACACCGGATCATCTTCCGGCTTAGGCACCGGCACAATGAGCGATTGCAAAGAATATATAGTAGCCGCACTTCCATCCGGAAGCACTTCATAGTTACTCATTACACGTCTGGAGGTATTTGCGGCAATAGTAGAACCCGTACGGTCTTCCGCCACAGGCAAAGCCTCTCCCTTATCAGGAATAAGCGTTTGTATACGACCGTCTTCCCCGGCCTCTACAGTCACAAATTCCAGTTTCACCGAAGGATAATAATAATCATCATCTCCACAGGCAGTCATCAGGAAAAGCAATCCCCACAACCAAATAACATGTAATTTTCTTCTTTTCATCGGCAAGCTGCTAAATAATTAACTAACGGATTGGAATACATTAATAACAACTTCTCACGCAAAAAGTCTTCATCCTTATTCGGAATCTTGATCTTTGCCAATTGTTGTTCAATATAGTTCATAAACTGTTGTTTCTCTTCTTCCGTGTAATTGGACACGAATTCCGTCGTGCCATTCAGCCAATCGTACGCCACATAATTTCCCGGATATATCCGGTAATTACGATGAATGCGGCGGTCAATACAAGCAGAGATACGGGCAAACAAATCCGGTTTCGGCAACGAACGGTCCAACTCTTTCAGATCATCATTCAGACAAGGGGCAACCTGAAAATGTACCCTGCCTTTATATCCGAAAAGACCGGTTTGCATATTAATCAAATCGTCCTGCGTCGTCTTCTTATACCCTTCGATGTCTCTCTTCAACTGAAACTCCTGCGCTTTCAGAAAATCACACGGGTCATATTCGTATGAAATAGCAAGCGGAGCAATATTCATTTCCATCAAACGGTCTATCAAATCACCTTCACCACCCATTGCCAGCATTTTCAACACACTGTCTTGCGTACGGTCATTCGAATCTTTTGCACGTCCTTCACGCTGCGCAATCCAAATAGACTGTTTTTTCTCCGAAATGGTGTAATGCATATAACGAGACATACGTGCTGAAGATTCCAACATCTGCCGCATTGTCAATGCCCGCTGCACAATGAATGATTTATTGACACGTACCAGTTTCTTAATCCAGGGATAAATCAGCAAATTATCTCCAATCGCTATTTCTACCGTATCCATTCCCTGGTCAATCAACAAAATAGAGAGAAAGCCCGAATCAAGAATAATGTCTCTATGATTCGATATATACGTATAAGCTTTACTTTTATCCGGTATGGCGGTATGATCCAGTGTCAGCCCGGCGGTATGATCTGCCGCTATCTTCCACAAAATGCCATAGCAAAATGCCTCCTGAAAATCAAGTTTAGTCTTACAGGCACGCATTTTCTGCGCCAGAAGTTCAAATGGAACGTTCGGTATAGCCCCGGTAGCAGCTTTCTGAAAAGCCGGATCGGCAATCAGTTCCTCAAAGATTTGAGGAAGTTCCTCATCATTGTAAGGACGAATTTCATTAAACTCTGTCAGATCCATCACGTGATTAAAATTTGTTTTCAATAATATCGGTCATCACATCCTTTATATCCAGTCCGGCTGCACGCACCTGCTGGGGAATAAAGCTGGTAGTAGTCATTCCCGGAGTAGTGTTTACTTCGAGAAGATTCAGTTTTTCACCGGCAGTCACAATATAATCTACACGGATAATGCCGGAGCAACCTAATATATCATAGATAGCCGAAGTCAACATCTGCACACGCCTGGTCAGTTCGTCCGAGATACGCGCAGGAGTGATTTCATCTACCTGTCCATTATATTTAGCATCATAATCAAAGAACTCATTGTGCGTCACCACTTCCGTAGGCGGGAAGATAACTGTCTTCTCTTTGGTCTTATAGCAGCCGCAAGTCAGTTCCGTTCCATCCATAAACGCTTCTACAAGTACTTCTTGCGCCTCTCCGAAAGCTTTAACAATGGCCGGCTGTATTTGTTCTTTTGTTTTTACTTTCGTAACTCCGAAGCTCGAACCTCCCAGACTAGGCTTGATAAAACAAGGCAGACCGATCTTTTCCACTACTTCCTCGTCAGAAATCGATTGTCCCTGGCGCAGCAACAATGATTCGGCAATGCGCACTCCAAAAGCTTTCAGATATTGATTGCAGGTAAACTTGTCGTATGTAATGGCAGCTGCCAATACTCCACAACAGGAATACGGTATACGCATCATATCAAAATAGCCTTGCAGGCGACCATCCTCACCGGGCGTACCATGGATGGTAATATAAGCAAAGTCGAACACAACCTTTTCTGTTCCGTTCGTAAAACTAAAATCATTTCTATCTACCGGCACTTTATTTCCGTCCGGCAATTGTACTTCCCAGCGACGGCCTTCCATCTCCACGATATACAAATTATACTTTTCCTTATCAATAAAGGAATAAATGCCCTGTGCACTACGCAGGGAAACTACGATTTCAGAGGTATCCCCTCCTGCTACGATAGCGATGTTGCGTTTCATTCTAATTCTCTATTACTTATATAGCCTCTCCACTTCTCGATAAGCCGGGTCATGTCATCCGGAAGTTCGGAAGTAAAGTACATCTCCTCACCTGTGACGGGATGCACAAACCCCAACGTCATAGCATGCAAAGCCTGTCGGGGACAAGTGTCAAAGCAATTATTTACAAACTGTTTGTATTTACTAAAATGAGTTCCTTTCAGTATCTCATGCCCGCCATAGCGTTCGTCATTGAACAATACATGGCCGATATGCTTCATGTGGACACGGATCTGATGGGTACGTCCTGTTTCAAGTATACATTCCACAAGGGTTACGTATCCCAGTCTTTCCAATACACGGTAGTGCGTAACGGCATGCTTACCCACCGTCGGGTCGGACATCACCGCCATCTGCATCCGGTCTTTCGGATTGCGGGCGATATTACCGACAATCGTTCCTTCATCCTGTTCCACAACGCCCCACACCAGAGCACGATATCTGCGTTTGGTAGTCTTATTAAAAAATTGGAGCCCCAGATTTGTTTTGGCATCCGGTGTCTTGGCAATCACCAGCAAGCCCGAAGTATCTTTGTCGATGCGATGAACAAGTCCCACGTGCGGGTCATTGGCATCGTAATCCGGTATATCCTTCATGTGCCAAGCCAGCGCATTGACCAGCGTGCCGTGATAGTTTCCGTGTCCCGGATGCACTACCAACCCTGCCGGTTTATTCACCACCATTACGTATGGATCTTCATAAACAATAGTAAGGGGAATATCTTCAGGAATAATTTCGTTTTCATAACGGGGGCGATCCATCATCACCGTTATGACATCCAGCGGTTTCACTTTGTAGCTACTCTTCACCGGCTTGCCATTGGCCATAACGAATCCGCCTTCGGCAGCCTTCTGAATACGGTTGCGCGAAGCATTGACAATACGTTCGAACAGATATTTGTCGACTCTGACCATCGCCTGTCCCTTATCTACAACCACGCGGAAGTGTTCGTAAAGCTGGAATTCGTCACCGACAGGTTCTATATCGTCCAAATCATTCTCCAGTTCATCCGGAAGTTCTTCCTCTATCATGCGAGTCCGTTTCTGTTATTTATCTATTAAAACCAACTATCATCTTGAGCAGATGATGATTCCGACGTAATCGGCTGGTCCGTATCTACGGAAACATCGGCTGAATCTTCTTCCGACGTATCACCGGAGCCGTTTCCGACCATCAATGTTAACGAAGATCCCACAGGAATTTTCTCACCCGCAGCCAACTGGCGTCCCTGGTACTTCACGCCGTATACCCAATCTTTCTCACCATTTACCAATTGAACCTGATTCAGTTTGAAACCGGCATTCAGCAATTTAGCCTGCGCCTGGCGGAGCGAGCTGTTGTCCGCCACATCAGGAATAGCACGCAAAGGGACATCCAACGTATTGACAGTCAGATATACCGTACGTCCTTCTTTCACTTTCTCACCGACTCCCGGCTTCAGTTCGAGAATGATACCTGCTGCTTTATCCTTTACATATTTGGTATCGGAAATCACATATACCAAACCGTGATTCCGGAACATTTTCGCTGCTTCGTCCACCGTCATCCCTTTCACATCGGGAACGGCAACAGTTTCACCATGATGAGTATGTATATCAAGCCATTTCAATACACCGAATATCATCACTACCACCACTACAATCATGGCGATAATGTTCACCCAGAAAAATTTATTTGTTTTAAAAGAAAAGAATTCTTTAATAGTCATACGCATTGCTGTTAATATGCGCCAAAGATACGACAAAATAGTTGAACTTTTAAAAAGTAGGCGATGAAAAATGTCCCCATCTACTATGCAAGAACGCTTATCATCGCCAGAATTGCTGCAACTATAATCCCCACTCCTATAGATTTCAACAACCTTATTATATTTATGCGGGTTTTCAAATCCCCCGAATCTGCTCTTCTATTACGTATGTTTGTTTATGAGTCTTATTCTATCCCACAAAGAAAAGCAAAAAGTCATAAACAAGAGCAAACAATATCGTTTTTTAACACACTATTCTCTTGAAAATCAGGAAACAAAAAAGGCGAAGATTAAATTCTCCGCCTTTTTTGTTTCCTGATGACAGGTGATTATCACTTTTGTCCGTTGTACTCATCAGAAACAGTCAGTTTCTTTCTGCCTTTTGCACGACGAGCAGCTAATACTCTACGACCATTAGCCGATGCCATTCTCTCACGGAAACCGT
>ERZ827117.2454-NODE-2454-length-10478-cov-41.886213_pt1 | contig 10478 bp, 10 predicted proteins | sample MGYA00519920_ERZ827117 | MGnify/ENA primary metagenome ERZ827117 (study PRJEB31778, sample SAMEA3449260) | human gut metagenome | biome: human gut; feature: human-associated habitat; material: faeces | place: United Kingdom | collected 2010/2012 ...
CCGTTGTTCAGTTCGGCAATCAGGTTGATGTGGTCTTTCCAAAGCTGGTAGTGCGACCCGATGTTCACTGTGCGGGCGTCATATTCGGCCATCAGGTTAAGATTATTTACAACTTTAATCAAAGGCTGGTCACCGAGTAACTGAAAACGGAAGTTTGTGCCGAATGAAGGACGTTTATAATGCTCTATACCTTTGGCATTACCATATACAAATGCGGCATGAATACCCCATTCACCTATATTCTGAACATCCAAATGTTTGGTTACAGCCAGATAATAACGTGTTGCGTAATTATTGGAACCGCTTGTATTACCGGACACCAGTTCCCCACCGCCATGATCGGCATGAGAGGTGGGATCGTCCAGACCAAGGACTATTTGCGGAGTCCACTCCTTCCACCACCCTTCTTTCCAAAGGCGCAGACGCGCACTGAAAGCCCGGTCCTGATTCGTGAATTTTCCCCAAGACTGTTCCGGGAAATAAGTAGAGCCATGATCCGCATGTACCAATGTACAGATATACGACACCTCCAGCCAAGGGAAAATAGTAATATTAATGTAATAATTGAAGGTATACCCCACTTCACTGCTACGAAAATGGGTGGATAACGGATGAGTATTCAAATAGTTTCCACCAAACAGAAAAGTTTTATCACGCTGCATATCAGCCGTGGGAGCATGAAGCAGTCCGGTAGTTCCCAGCAATGCCTGGGCATCGGCCCATAAGGAAGCACTACACCAAAAAACAAGCAATAAGATTCTTTTCATCAAGCTACTCCTTACATATATTCCACATGAACAACAGATTGCCGATAATGTAACGTTTCCACATCCGGCGGGGTTCTTTCAATAACCGGTAACACCATTCCAGAGAATGCCTTTGCCACCAGGCGGGAGCACGCTTTACCGTTCCGGCATAGAAATCGAAAACAGCACCTATCGTTCCGCAATGGCAATGGATTTTCAATTCATGCCAATGCGTGTACGCCCATTTCTCCTGCTTGGGGGCAGTCATCCCTATCCAAAGCAAATCAGGATTTGCCTTGTTGATAGCTTCGACTATCGCCCGATTGTCCTCTTCCGAAAACTCCGGCTTATAGGGTGGCGAATAGGTTTCCACTTCGATGTTGGGATAATCCACTTTCACACGCTGTTTTATCAATGCCAATACTTTTTCACTGCTGCCCATGAAAAAACATTTTCCTCCGATAGTATTCAGCTTGTTCATCTCGAACTCGAACAGATTCCAGCCGGCAATACGCTCTGTAGGTTTGGATCTTGCATTCAGCCAACGACACGCCTTGACAATACTTGCTCCGTCGGGGATTAACACATCTCCCTGCTGCAAAGCTTCGGCAAAGAGCTTGTCTTTCTGGGCGGTGTTGTAGGAATGGGCATTGATGGTGTTGATCAGGAGTTTGCCGGAAGGCAAAGTGGTCAGCCCTCGATGGCTTTCCAACAAGGGTAAGTTTTTTAACTTCAATAACATGGATATTGTAGTTCTACCTTTAAAAATTAGTTTTCTTTTTCCTTTTGAGGAAGATTTTGGGATAATATATCCAGCATTCTGTGCTCAAATTGTTGTAGAGTAAATTCACGACAGAATTTATCATAACCGGCATTTCCCATTTTAACTCTTAATTCCTCATCATCCAACAACTTCGCAATACAATCAGCCAACGAAACCGGATTCTGCTTTTCACAAATCAAGCCATTTTCTCCATCTTTCACCATATCGGGGATGCCGCCTTCATTGGTTGAAATGGCTGGTAATTTATATTCCATGGCTTCTAAAATGACCAAAGGGAAACACTCATTATAATAATAAGTTGGAAAAACAAAGACATCTGCTTGTTGAAAAAAAGCATTTTTTTCTTCTCCTACTTTTCGACCGACATAAGCAACCCTATCATTCAAATCCCGTTTATCCACTTCTTCTGAAAACTGTACAGCATTAATCTCGGCTGTTTCTCCACCTACATACTGACAATTAAAAAGATACCCTTTTTCTTTCAATATTCTTAACGCATCAAGTAATACAAACACTCCTTTATTTATCAATAGATTAGAAAGAAAAAGTAGATAAGGGACTTCATTTTTCCGTCTTGCTTCAAATTCTCCTTTACGTAAGTTTGGTATACCATTCGGACAAATATACACATCTTCTCTTTTTACATACTTGGCTATATCTTTATAAAGATTCTCTGCCAACAGAATTACTTTCAGATTGCTGAAAAAACGTTTATAAAAGAAGTTATAAACCCATTTACTCTGATAAACCGAAACGCCTTTATTGTGATAATGAGCTATGACTTTGCACCCCATACTTTTCAGCATCTGCACTACAATAAAGTCTTTAAAAAAGGCTTTTCCTCCGGCATTCGGAGTGATATAAACCAATTCGGGACGGATTTCTCTTACAACGTGAGAAATATGCTTTAGAAGAAAGAAATACTTCAACAGCTTTTTTAAACTTATATGCCCAATATCAGACAAACTTCCTGCTGTAGCTAAATTTATACAAAAACAATCGAAAGAAGAATTTACCAACTCACTTTCTTGAATGTATTTCCCCATCATGGCTGCGCCATGTATAGGTGGAGGAAGGTGAAGAATAAAAAGGATTTTAGGTTTCATCAACTATCAAAATCTATAAACAAAATACATTATCCGGCTAAAAATTCGCTTTATGATGGAATGATAACCAATAGCAGAACGAAATAAGGATGGATGGATAGACACATTTTCCGGATATGTAAACTCCTTTTTTGCCGAGTTATCAAATATACAATGAAAACGACTCCAGCGCTTACAGTTTGTACCTTTCCCATCAAAACCATCGTTTTGCACTTTGCTTGTAACAGGAAATAAGGAAACTTTTTTTTGTAAGAACTGAGCAAAACAAAAGCGAATAGCCCATGACTTATTCCTTCCACATTTCCAATCGTTCAGCATCTTCCAACAATCGGAACCTCCCCATCGGTTAAATTCTTTTTTCAGTATGTGGTATTTATCGAAATTCTCCAACTCCCAATCCACACTATTCCAGCGGTCAGCCCAAGTAGCCCATCCCCATGAACTACTACGAGTACAGAAATAAGTATCATATGAATAATCTTTCGGCACTTTCACTTTATTAGAATATCCACAAATAGAAAACACACTCGTCTCTTCTTTGTACTTATCAAGACCTTGATTCATAAAAAAAAGAAAATTGGGTGCAAGAATAAGATCATCTTCCAAAACTATTGCTTTACCATATCGGTTGATAACTTCTGTTACACCTTTTATAACAGAATTACCAAGTCCTTTATTTGTTTCTGAGAAAGTATAATTCACACTTTTAAAACCGACAATATTCTCAATATACCTACATACAGAACAAACTAATTCTCGTTCTCCAACTTTTCCTTCCCGTGCGCCATCTACAAATACAAATAAATCAGATTCTTGAGCTTCCTCATTTAATAATAATGAAGTTATAACATTTATCAAAGCATCAAGTCTGTTAAAAGCAAAAATAATAACAGGTGCCATATCATTCTGTCTTTTTATCATATAACTCCATGCTCCTTGTCAAGTTTATTCATTAATGTTTCAGAAATATCAGAAGCAAATTTACGCGCAAACATCTTATCACTTTCTTTTAATTCCTCATAATCTTTCAATGAAAAAACTTGTATCTCTTTATTATAATTAAAATAGGTCACAGCAGAAAGAGATTTTAGCCCATCATAAACTCCTTTTTTATAGATTGTAGCATTCACCTTATATGGCGAATTAAAAATAATTGTTGGAATTACCATCTCTTCCGGAACAAAGGAAAAACGAAAATATTTCATTAATTCTTTATTTACAACCAATTCATCTAACACATATTGAGCTAATTCAAAGGTTATACACATATATGATGACGATTGATAAACATCCCATCGTTTACCTTTAACCATTATATAAGGCTTCTTTCTAAATGGCAGCAATCTCATTAAGATTCGACTACTTCCCGAAAAAATTTTTTTTATCCTATATGGCACATTATTCATATCACGAAAGAAATGATACAAAATAATTTTAGAAGGTATCTTTTTCGGATTTTTCACTTCTGATATATTAAGTCCTATTACATACTCTTTATGTGGGTTATCATTTAATTCACAAATGATTTTTTCATTACTCCACAGAGGATAGTCTTGTCCGGTAAGAAGGAAAACTCTTTCAAAGCAAATTTTAGAATGTACACATGTGTATAAAAGTTCTTTTTGGTATAAAACTTGATTAAATCCTCCCCATTGAATATAATAACGTTTAGAAGTAAAAATCACATACGGCAATAAATCAATAGGTAAATTATCTATAAATATTTTATCATCAACCTTAGCGTCAACATGAATAAAAAAATAGGTTTCTTTTCCCCGTAATGCTTTTAACATACGCACAAATTGTTGTGGATCTTTATATACAGAAATTAAATAAGCTATTTTCATTTTATAATTAAAATAATAATTCACAAAAAGCTAAGTTAATAGTCCATCAAGTATAGATTGCTTAAAAAAACGCCTCCAATTTATTTATCACTAAATACTCATCTTTCCCTAGACATGAAAGACATTAGATATTAATTTATAACCTATATTTAAACGAATCCCAAATAAACATTTGAGAAGGAGTAAATAATATATACTTTCCAAACAAAACACATAAAATATAACCTAATATGATATAATTCCCTACTATAACCCATTTTGATTTTAGTCTCTTTTGTAAAGGATATTGATATAAAATATTTGCAGCTAACACAAACCAAAACATATACAATGGCCTAAAAAAACGCCTCATTATTTCAAGTTCCATTACAGCTTGCATACCAATAGCACCGATAACAAAAAGATTATATATAATAGCCAAAGACTTTTTATTCTTAATATTTTTTTCATGTTGAATACTTTTTCTACCCATTATTATTAAAGAAATATCAAATAAAAAAAGTGCAATATTCCCCCAAACAGAACGAATATAATCTTCCCGAATAGCACTAGAAGTAAACCATTTATCAGCATTTTCAATATAGCTAGAAAATTTTAAATCCCCTAAATCAAATAGAGAAAAAACATTCAACATGAAAGTATCAAGAAAAGAAATATCAAATATAAAGAAGAAAAAAAGATACGCTATAAGTGAAGACTTCAATTTAAAACACCTTTCCTTTTCTATTATATACACTGTATATATAATAAAAACAACTATAACAGATGATAAATGAAAGCCAAATGAAATAACAGCCCAAAAACATGACATAACATATTTCTCTTTTAACAGAAAAGATAGCGAAATCATCACAAAAGAAAGAGAAACAAATTGACGTACCAGATTTTCCATAGATGGAATACTCGCAATTAACGCAAAAGGTATACATAAACAAAGTAAATATCTAAAATTTTTACATAAATGCAAAATTCCTATAATCCAAAACAAAGAATAAACAACGAAAGCAATACAATATGGAAAATCCATTAATAACATTCCTTTATTTAGTAACATAAATAAAGGTTCATTCTCAACCTTCGGGTCTAATGATTGCAAATATGTATATACATATCCTATATAATCAACACCTCTTGCGTACCTTAGCCCTTCTATCAAAGAAAAGGCTATTATCGGAATAATAGCATATAACCAATAATTTCGTTCATAAATGCTTTTTTCCTCTTTAGAAACCACTAAACGAGAATATATAATAAAAATTAAGAATAATAATATAAGAAGTAATACATAGTCAATACGTATTCCTGTTTCCTTTAAAGTAAAATCATACCATCCTTCAATCATTTCTATTTGGATATTTTATAGTCGGAGAAAAGAAAAAAGCAGCTCCAATTGCTCTTACTAAAATCCAACTATGTAAGAACTTCAAATTCACTATTGTTTTAAGCAACAATGCTATTTTTGTGTAGAGATAACGCAAAATAGGTAATCTTTTACGCCAATATCCTTTACGAGCAATATAAAATTGATTCCGAAACATATAATAATACAATCTTAATCTATGCGGCTCAGATTCAGTGATAAATGAAAGGCCTTCAAGCATTTTCCGCATATGGACAACATGGCTTTTACTTACCAAAAAACAAGGTAATGCATTAGACAAACGTATTGTATATTCTGTGTCATCCCCCCAAATAAAAAATTCTTTAATAGGCAAACCATATTTATATATATTTTGAACAGGTATAAATACAGAAACAAAAGTAGCACTTCTAACCTTTACAATACCATTTATTAAAAAACGTGACCAATCTGAATAAGCTCCTTGACTTCTTAAATCTACCTCTGGTACATTTGTAGGATTTCCATTCCTATCAATAACAGAACTGCATAAAAAGCCAAAATCTTGTTTCAATAAAGGAACAGCCCATAACAATTCCTGTAAAGCATCAACATTACAAATTACATCATCATCCATAAACCAACAGTAATCATAAGCATGTTCAGCCACATACTTCAAACCTGTATAAAAGCCTCCTGCTCCACCTGAATTTTCTTGACTAATTACAATTAAATCATTCTGCAATGACAACCACTCACAAGTTCCATCCGTAGAGCCATTGTTTACAATAACAATACGAAAATTTTTGTAAGTTTGATGTCTCAAAGCATCTATACATTCTTTTAATAAAGAGAGTCGATTATATGTAACAACTACTATTCCAACCATAATTCTATTCTTTTTTTACACAAACAATTACTATACGCATTATTCATTAAACCAATATTTTCTAAAAAATTTTCTTACAATACTCTTTTTATTCATTCCTAACTTTTTTGCAAGTCGTTTTCCATACATCACTAAATAGTACCACAGCAAATCTATAGAAGAAACATACTGGTATAAAACATTTTTCATACGAGACTTTAATTTTAAATCCTGAATACCATTGTATTTCATCATATTCTGAATTCTCATATATGAAGAAATAAAGCTAAACTTTATTATCTTGGCGTCTTGCAACAAGCCATATATAGAAACAAGATGCATTATTTGTATATAAGAATCGAAATCTGTTAAAAATTTATAGTTAAATTCTTTCTTTAAAGTCGAGATAGCACTTGAACTCCTTTCATAATATTTATATACAGGAGTAGTTGTATAAAAAACATTTCCTTTCTGTAAACATAAATAGTTGACACAAAATAATCTATCTTCATTAAAATAAATTCGCTCATCAAAGCGAACTCCTAATTGAATAATCTCACGTTTAAAAAGTTTAGTCCACAAATATCCTTGATATTCATAATATAATGGTCTAAACATATTTCTTACCCCTTCTTTCCTATTTAATATCCTATGAGAACGAATAGGCATTGAATAAGCTAATTTTCCATCATTACTATAGCGTTCATATCCTGCCATTACCAAATCTACATTATGACCGATACTTGCATAAAGAATAGATAACCCATTGGGAAATAGTTCATCATCTGCATCCGAAAAAAAAATCCAATCCCCAATTGCATTATCAATACCTACATTACGTGCAGAACTAACCCCCCCGTTCTTTTTGTGAAAAACTTTTATACGAAAATCATTTTTTGCATATCTATCACATATATTTCCTGAATTATCAGAGCTACCATCATCTATTAACAATAATTCAAAATTTCTAAACGATTGATTCAAAATACTGTCAATACAACGAGGTAAATATTGTTCCACATTAAAAACTGGAACTATTATAGAAATCTTAGGCACTGTCATTTTATTCCTACTATTTTTCCCAATAAATATCCTCTTTAACAATTTGAGAAGGAATACCAGCTACAACACAATTAGATGGTATATTTTTAGTAACCAAAGAACACATACCTACAATAGAGCCATTACCTATATTAACTCCTTTCATAATAACCGATGAAGCTCCTAACCACACATGTTTCCCTATAATCACATCCCTGCCTCTATTAATTTTCTTTCCTTTATTAAAAATTGAATGTTGATCACTTGTTCGGATTTTAACCCCATCTGCGAAAATACAATCATCTCCAATTTCAACTTTAGTACCCTCCGACAATACTAACTGCACATTTTGATCAAATATTACATTTTGCCCTATAACTATTGTATTACAATCACCTTGGATAAAAATTGTATTTGTACATTTCAGATTACAATTATCACCAATAACTATTTTATTATGATTTCCATAAATAAAAATCTTTAATTGTCCATAGCTAACATTATTACCACAAAGTACTTCATTTCCAACACCATATATTTTACGAATCATCCTAGAACAAAAAATCTGTTTAAGATTCTTTTTCCCCCACCTTAGGCATTGTTTACAATTATATAAAAAAGTGCTTCTATTCATTTTCTATTAAGAAGATAAAAAAAACGATAGATAAAGGATCTAAAAGCTTTATCAAGGAAAAAGAACACACATAAACTAATAATTCCATGAATGGATAATACACACAATGAGTGTATTATCCATTCTACAATATTTTCACACAATACTCCTTGCCATACATACATAAAAAAACATTGGCTAATACTATACGATCCAATTATCATAAACAATATTTTACTTATATATAATACATATCCTTTAAAAGGGAGTTTAAAACCGCGAGAGTATAAAAAATAAGGTTTCCAGCCATAAGCAATGAATAAAAGACTTATAATTACTCCCCCAATAATCCCAGCCAAACCATAGTAATACCCTAATACTACAGATAATCCCAAATTTAAAATAGCTTCCACAACAGGTGCATAAACATCCTGAAATAACCCATAAGCAACAATAAAAGAATCATTCGTACGGGTCATTGCAATAAAAGCATAAATAACCAATAAAACGAAAGAAGTAGAATCCAATAAATAATCCTTACCCACCCAAAAAGATATAAAAGAATGAGATAAATGAAAAAGACAAAAACATATTACGGAAGCAAGCCAATAACGACTTACTGTATACTCCCTAAAAAAAGAAAGAATTTTATCTTTATTTCCTTCTGCAATCAAATTTCCGATGCTAGCATTCATTCCATTAAATATAGACGTAACAATCATTGATACACTCACTACTAACAACATATAATTCCCATAAATAGCAACAACAGTCAACGATAGAAAAGCATAAATAATCAATGGACTAGTTTGTCCCAACACATAAGCAGCAAATTTATGAAAGAACAGTTGTTTGGTTTTTTTTATTATCACAGAGTGTTTTCGAGATAACATTTTTCCTTTTGATAAGTCTGGATGAAGCCAAGGAAAACTCCGATGTATCGTTTTCTTTAAAGACAGGCAAGTAACAACAGACATCAACAATTCAATTACTAACCAATAAATATAGCCTTGATGAAAATAACCAATACCAACAATCTGCATCAATAGTTTTAATGCTCGAAAGCCTTGTACATTATAATTTATCTTATATTCCTGTTGGTCAGCACTTAGCACGATCTGCTGATAATTAATAATATAACCCAACATGGCAGCCAACAACAGAACACCAAATGAACCGTATGCATACCATAACGGCAATTCCATCTTAGCAAATATCCATGGAAAGAAGCACATTAAAACAGCACCACCTGCTAATACTATATAAGCAATACGCCTATAAAGCCAACCTTGGACAGCAACTATCTCGTTTATAGTTTCATAATCCTTTTGAAATAGAGGAGTATATAATGTGTATGAAATAGCTGCACTTATACCCAGTTCTGCCAAATTAAGAAATCCAAGTAAATTCGTTGCTGTTGTATTCAATCCTAAGACTTCCGCACCTAAACAATCAATGAGAATCTTACGCGAAAAGAATCCAAGAACTAAGACGAGAACACTAAAAAATAAAGAAACACGAGCATTTTTAATGCTCTGTACTGTGCGATTCATTTCTGCCATTGGTCTAAAACTTATACTTATGCTGAGAACAGTGATTTTCCGGCATGACAATCTTACCATTAAAAGACTTCAAGTATTTGATTGTCAAATATGATTATTCAAATATCAGAACAAAAAAAGACCAACTATATTTGTAATATAAAATAAAGGCTATAACAATAATCAGACAATTAGTATCCAGTACTATATTAATCATTATAAGGTGTTCTCAAATGTTCTTTTAATATAGCCTCATTCTTATCCTGGTCTCACAGACCTTCATCCCACAACTTATCCATATCCCTCTCTACTCTTTGAGCAAAGTAGGCTGTCAAAGATTTACGTATTTCTTCCAAGGCACGCTCGTCTTTAGCATAAGAAAACATCTTTAACAAGTGTAACTGGACTGGGTTAAAAGGTTCTGATTTCATATTCTTTAGTTTTTATATTCCACAAAAGAACAAATTATATTTCACTTATCCTAGCGATTCAACCTGTTTTTAATTCACAACACTGTTCTTACCAGCTACAATGCCATTTCAATGCCTCAACCACCGATCATAATCATCCAACCGGTTGATCAGCTGCTGCTT
>ERZ827117.2464-NODE-2464-length-10444-cov-12.226875_pt1 | contig 10444 bp, 6 predicted proteins | sample MGYA00519920_ERZ827117 | MGnify/ENA primary metagenome ERZ827117 (study PRJEB31778, sample SAMEA3449260) | human gut metagenome | biome: human gut; feature: human-associated habitat; material: faeces | place: United Kingdom | collected 2010/2012 ...
CAGCGCGAGCGATGGTTGATTATTTTATCAGCTTAATCCAGAGAGTGACCGCATTACAAGGTCGATGTCCTGATTTTCCAGTTCCTGAATGATGTGCAGGTAGGTTTTCTGCGTGGTTGTCATGCTGGAATGCCCCAGCCTCCTTGCTACGCTTGCAATGGATACCCCTGCAAACAAAAGCACCGAAGCGTGGGTATGCCGCAGACCATGTACCGAGATGACCGGGATCTTGGCCCGGTCGCAGTGCCGTTCCAGAACATCGTTAACAGTGGAATTGTAGGCGTGTTCCTTGAACACGAAAATCGGCTTATCTTCAGGAACGTCTTTTACCAGTGCTGCGAACTGAATCACCGTCTGCCAGTCAATTTGAATTTTACGGACAGACGATTTATTTTTTGTCGGCAGAAATCCGCCGTTCCCCTTATAATCCCATGTTTTATTGATGGAAAGCATCTGGTGCGAAAAGTCAAAATCCGCAGGAGTGATCGCCAAAGCTTCGGAAAAGCGGATGCCGGTTTTGGCAATCAGCAAAATCATCCAGTCCCAGTTGAGTTTTCCTTGTAGATCCAAGTCGCTCAACAAAAGATGCAGTTCAAACTGGTTCAGATATTTCACCTTTTTAGGCACCGGGGGCTTGCCTTTGATGATCGCTTTCCGGGTCGGGTCTTTCACAATCAGACCATCATCCACGGCATCCATGATAGCCCCTTTCAGCTGATGGTGGAAATCCATCGTGGTCTGACGCTCATGGCCTACGGCATAATCGTTCAAAAGCTGCTGATACGTCACTCTGGAAACCTCGCACAACTTCAAATCAGGTGCCAGCCTTTTCACCCAAGAAAGGGTCATTTTGTACTTATCCAATGTAACCGGGCGAACTGCGCCCTCTTTGTATACGGCAACCCATTGCTCATAATAATCGCAGAACAGGTTGTTTTCATTCATTTCGTTTAACACGTTTTACCTCCAAAATCGGTTTTATATGCTCACGCTGATGAAGGGTGATAAGGGTGTCAATACGTCTAAGGCAATCTACAATTTTTCCCTGTTCATTGAACTCAGGAATCTTCACAACAATGTCTCGAACCTGCTCCAAACTTAGCTGGGGCATCGACAAACCTGTTTTAATTTTTTGATATTCCTTTTGCGTATCATCCGATGCTAGGTATTGATATACAAAATACGGAAGTGCTTCTTTACGAATGCGAACTCTTGCGATATGCTGATTGATATTTGCTTTTTCAACTGTGTCAGGTATAATTCCGACTTTTCCTATATCACCTGTAATAGCGATAAGAATGTCATTTCCATGTGCTTCCGAACGCTTTAATACTTCGTTAGCAGCTTCCGAAATATATGAAAACTCTCCAAACACAAAAACATTATCCTTGATTGAATCATTGCGAAAAAAGGGGACTCCATCTGGTTGCCATGAAAAGCCGTATGTTGTTGGTGTTGCACCTTTTGTGATGAAATCGCAAATTTCCCCCAGCTTACGCTGTTCCCAAGTAGGTGTGTTTTAGGATTTTGGCGCGAAAAAAGAGCCGAGGACGCGCCTCGGCTCTTGGTCAGCAGGGTGATTTTGCACCCATTTTATGATTCTTTTGGCATTTTCAAGTCAAATCCGCCACTTACGATGAACTCGCGCAAGAGTTTATCATACTTGACAGGCACCTTGGGCGGAATAAGCTTTGTACCCTCGATTGCTTCAAAATATGCCTTTGCTTTTGCCTTATCTACGGTGGCTTTCAGGTCATCAAAACGGCCAAATTCGTTAATGTTGGCTTCGGTGATGTTTGCACGCATGAATGCCCGCAGCTTCTTTTCGTCCAAGCCGAAAACTTCAGCTACTTTGTGGATCTGGTCGTTCTGCTTTTGGGCGATGTACTCGGCAATGTACTCCCGCAAGGTCTTTCCCGGCTGCGGAACCACTGCGCCGCTTTGAATGTCGTGCAGGAAAATATTAGCGTACTTCTGCTCTTCCTGCGAGAGGGTGGCAAAGGTCTTGTGCAGCTCCGTTTCGGCCTGATGGATGGCTTCTGCTTCTGCACCCTCCTGATAGAAAATTTTCAGGTACTTTTCAAAGCGGGAGTTCATATAGTCCGTGTCGATGTCAGCAGTATCAATGGTAGTCAGATAGCTGTTCACCGCATAGGGAACGTCATCGTCCGGGTCATTTTCACCGCCATCCGGATTCGGCGTGAACAGCTCTTTATAGCGGAGTGCCAAAACTTTGAACGCTCTCTCGTCAAAGTCTGCATGAAGTTCTGTTTTCTCATCTGTATCCTCGTTGACGATCACAATAGGCTTATCCCACTCGAAGCCCTGCACCTTGGCTGCTTCCAGATTTTCGTTGAAGGACTGGAACAGGTCGGCAAACTTTTTGCGCTCTGCCATATCCGCAGGGATCTGCGAAAACTCTTCAATGCCCGCCGACACAAACAGATCTTTGAGCTCCGCATAGAGGGCATTCAGTTTTTCCACGTTCTTGTCCAGTTTATCTACAAACAGACCAAACGGTTTATCGCCGGAATACTCTTTTACCGCATCTGCGATATTTTTCTCCATCGTGTGCGGACGGCGGTAATACTTGATGGTGCCAAACTGTTTGTCATCGCCAAACAGTCGGTTGGTGCGGGAGAACGCCTGAATCAGATTTTCGTATTGCAGCATTTTATCCAGATACAGGGTGTTGATCCACTTGGAGTCAAAGCCTGTCAGCATCTGATCCACCACGATCAGCAGATCAAGCTGTTTTTCCGGGGTATGCTCGATGCGCTGGTAGGGTGATTTGTGCGCCAGACGTGCCGCAATGTCCTTTTTCATCTTGGCAAAGGTCGGAATGCTGAAGTCCTGTCCATAGCGGGCGTTATAGTCTTCTACGATCTCTTTTAGCCCTTCTTCTTTGGTGATGCCTTTGCCGTTGTTGTCAATGTTGGGGTCAAATAGTGCGGCGACTTTCAGCCATGGTGCGGCTTCTCTGAACCTCTTGTAATATTGGATGGCTTCCGGGATGCTGGAGGTTGCAAAAATGGCATGAAATTTGCTGTTGCGGCTCTGAGTCTGCCAGTTCTCGCAAATGTCCTCCACCACGGCTTTCTGGTGTTCTTCGCCCTCATACTGGGTGTTGGGAATATAATCCTCGATGCCCTTTATCTCCTCACCGAGCGCATCTTTTCCGCCTGCCATCGGCAGATTCAGATACTTATAAAATACCTTGCTCTTCTGTGGGTCGGCCAGAGCTTCGTCCACAGAATATGCCTTTGCTTTTTCCAATGCGACCGCTTTCCGCAAATCGCTGTCCTTGAAGGTCAGCACCTTGTAAGGGTCAAAGCCCAGCACGTTGTGATCCCGGATGCCGTCTGCAATGCTGTACCGATGCAGTTCGTTGCCGAAAACGGTGGCGGTGGTGCTCATTTTCTTCTGGTTTTCGCCTTGGATCGGCGTACCGGTAAAACCAAAGAACAGTGCTTTCGGGAATGTATGCTTGATGGTCTGCATCATATCGCCAAAGGTGGAACGGTGGCACTCGTCCACGATAAAAACCAACCGCTTTGCGTTGATCAGCGCAATGTCGTTGGGGTTCAGCTTGTTTTGTGCATCATCCTTGATGTTGCTCATCTTCTGGATGGAAGTCACGATGAGCGTATCGGACGGCGAAGTACTTTTCAGCTTATCCACAAGAACATCCGTGTTCTCGGTAGCCTGCACCTCCTCGTTTTCCTCTGCAAAGTTGCGGTATTCTTTCAGGCTCTGAGTGCCCAACTCGATTCGGTCCATCAGAAAAATCACTTTGTCCGCATCCTTGGAAGATGCAATCAGTTGAGCGGACTTGAAAGAAGTCATGGTCTTGCCGGAACCTGTGGTGTGCCAGATGTAGCCGCCGCGCTGCTGGTCATTCTCCCATTTCGCTTTGGAAACGGCATCCGAAATTTTGCTGGCAGCGTAGTACTGATAGCTGCGCATCACCTTCAAAATGCCATCGGAACCATCGGCAACGGTATAAAAGCCCACCAACATATGCGCCATCGGGATAGACAAAAGTGCCGTTGTAACGTCTTTCCAGTCGTTCATCGGCTCGTTGTAGAAGTCCGCCCAATGGAAATAGTAGCTGGGGTTGAATTGTCCTTCCGGGCCGGGATTGGCAAAGTAGACCGTTTCTTCCGGGTTCATGGCCACAAAAATCTGCACCAGCGAGAACAGTCCCGTAAAAATGCCCTCTGCCGCGTATTTTTCAATCTGGTTGCAAGCCTGTTTGATGGAAACACCGCTCTTTTTCAGTTCCATGTGAATGACCGGCATACCATTGATGAGCAGCATCAAATCGCCGCGGCGGTCATTCAAAATTTTGGACTTGGTGGGGAACTTTGGCTGCTCTGCGATCTGGTAGCGGCTGAGTCCGGCTGCAATTTCCAGACGGTCATAGATTTTTAGGGACACTTCTTTGCCGAAATTCAGCTTATCGTCAGGATTGTCACGCTTGATAAGCACACTTTTGCCGTTGATAAATTTATTCAGCTTCATCGGCGTTTTCGCGCTCATGACCTGTTCCATGATCTGCTGCATCTCGCCATCCGTCAGCGGATAATCGTTCAGTCGGTCAATGCCACGGTTGTTTTCAAAAAGGATGTTCGCCCAGTTCTGGATCAGCTGCTGTTCGGTGTAGTTCTTCAGCACACCATCTTTCCAGCCGCGTTCTATCAGGAGCTTTACCACCGCCTCTTCAAAATCGGCTTCTTTTGTAAACGCCATAACGAACTCCTTTCGACTTTGCAAAAAGCACCTCTCTGCGAAGGCTTTTCTAATTTGTACAAGCTTTTCCAGCTTACGCTGATGAAGGGTGATAAGGGTATCGATTTTGCCAAAAATCAAATGAATCTTTTCTTGTTCTCTTTTTGTCGGGAATTTAGCTGACACACTTTGAATATCGGAGTTGTGAAGATGAACAACAGATTTTCCCTGTGCAAGAGACGATAAATACTTGTGTGTTGCTCCACTCGAAATAGTTAGTGCGAGAAAGGCAGAATCATATTCAGCTGTCGGCGATACTATATTTAGGTCGCCGCCCAGTAGAATGCCGGGCTTAACCACAACAGATGCGATCGAAATATCTTCCGCCGTTTCACCAGAAGCAGGCACAATGACTTCTCCGCCCTTGCTATATACGCTTTCAGCTTTTTCTTTAACAAAGGTATCTACATCAAAAATACAGGTTTCATATTTTGTGTAAAGGCGACCATACAGGATTATCGGAGTGCCTTCTTCGCATAAATCGTTTTTGGAGTAGCCTACACCTTTAGAAAAAACTGCAATTTCACCCAGCTTACGCTGTTCCCAAGTAGGAGCAAATGCACACTTTCAGCAGCTATTTTCCACCGCCTACCGAATGTTCGCTGAAAATTTCACTCTCGGTTTTGCGTATTCGGCTCAAATTTTGATTTTTGACTCCCGATAGTCTTAAAACACAGCTGTTCCAAGCGTCTGACATTGCCTTAATTTTCATTCATCATCCAGTTTTGCATATTCTGAACGAACAGAACAAATTGCGTTGCTCCTTAGCCAAACAACAAACGACGGTATGTCCATCTTCTGGTTGCGGGCAAATTGCACCACTTGTTTTTATACAAACATCTTTTCAAGACAAGATTTCTTGATGTTTTGCAGCTTTTCCAACTTACGTTGATGAAGGGTGATAAGGGTATCGATTTTGCCAAAAATCAAATGAATCTTTTCTTGTTCTCTTTTTGTCGGGAATTTAGCTGACACACTTTGAATATCGGAGTTGTGAAGATGAACAACAGATTTTCCCTGTGCAAGAGACGATAAATACTTGTGTGTTGCTCCACTCGAAATAGTTAGTGCGAGAAAGGCAGAATCATATTCAGCTGTCGGCGATACTATATTTAGGTCGCCGCCCAGTAGAATGCCGGGCTTAACCACAACAGATGCGATCGAAATATCTTCCGCCGTTTCACCAGAAGCAGGCACAATGACTTCTCCGCCCTTGCTATATACGCTTTCAGCTTTTTCTTTAACAAAGGTATCTACATCAAAAATACAGGTTTCATATTTTGTGTAAAGGCGACCATACAGGATTATCGGAGTGCCTTCTTCGCATAAATCGTTTTTGGAGTAGCCTACACCTTTAGAAAAAACTGCAATTTCACCCAGCTTACGCTGTTCCCAAGGGTCAGTAAAACCCTTGAAGCGAATTTCCGGTACAGATGCTCCATTTTGGGGGAACATCTTGTCCAGCATGGACTTTTTGATATTCACTAGCTTCTCATACTTACGCTGATGAAGGGTGATAAGGGTGTCAAGATTGCGGAAAAACTCAGAGATTGTTCTTTGCTCCTTGATGTCAGGAAAAACGATTTGTCCCTTGAGCGCATTTTCTGCGGATACCTTCATGTCGTTTTTTGCACCTTTGTTGACGAGTGGGTGCATATAATTATTCATTCTGGCATCCTGCTCAAAATAAATCTGGACAAATTCTGGATTGGCACTTTGTTTTGGCTTGTAAACGGCATATAACGTTGACACGATGCCATTTTTTCCTTTATTAGCTTTAATGATGCCATAAGGATTAGATTTCAGGGGTGATTTAGTGTAAACAATATCGCCGGTTTCAACCACACCATAATTGGCAACGGATGCTCCTGCAAATGAACGTCCCTGAAATTCAATCTGATTCACAATTCCAAAATCGCCCGAAACGGACAAGACATCTTCTTTGGTATATATTCCTTCAAAGTTCTTTTGACCTGAAACTTCGAGATATTCTTCCAGCTTACGCTGTTCCCAAGGGTCAGTGAAGCCCTTAAACCGGAGGGCAGGTTTCTTCTCGTTATCCTGCATAATCATTCACCTCCCAGCAACTTTTTGAGTTCTGCAATGCCCTTCATGTCAAATTCATTTCCCTGTAAATCGTCCAGAAGCCCCAGCAGTTCATGCTCGGTGCTAGCGATCTGGCTCTCTACGTCCTCAAAGGTGGTTTCATATTTCTTGCAGACGGCATCCAGCTGCTTTACAAAATCGTCCAGAACGGCATCCGGCAGGCTGTTCAGATTTTCCATCAGGGGCAGGATCCACTTGCGGTGCAGCAGGTCACGCACTTCTTCATCGGTCAGGTGCTCAATCACGCCCTTGGTGCGCTGATGGAGTGCCGCACTGTCGTCCTTGACCTGCTTTTTCAGGGTCTTTTCCTCGGCGAACAGCGCGTCCACATCCTTCAGAATGCTCATGGTGGCAGGCTCTACTTCCCGCGCCTTGATGGTCTTTTTGACCTCAGCGGCAACAAAGGCGTCCTTTGCGTCATTCACAAAGTTCTGCTCCTTGTCCTCCTCGCTCAGTTCGTCCAGATGGCTTTCATATTCTCCGGCGATCTCGGAAAGTCTGGTTTCCTTTGCCCGCAGTGCTGCTACTTCCTCGTGCATTTTAACGCTCTGCACCAGCTCAAAGGGCAGCACATGACCCACCCAGCCGTCCTGTACTTCGGCATCCTTTTTCAGCACCATGTTGGGGTCTACCTGCTTGGTTGCGGCAAAACCCTCGGTCTGGATGATTTCAAGGTCAATGGCGATTTTCTTCCAGTCATCGTCCAAAAGCTGGTATGCTGCATAGCGGTCAACCAGCGGAATTCCTGCCAGCCGTGCAAAGATCTCCCGGCTCAGGCGTTCTTCCTCGCCGGCAGCATTCAGCTGCGTCATGCCGTCGATGAGTACGGACTTCAAGTAGGCATCAAAGTCACCGAAAGCATTCTGGAAGGCGGTCTTGAACGCCACTACATCCGGGTGGTTCAGAACTGCGTTTTTCAGGTTTTGCACATTCAGATGGCAATACGCTTCGTTGTCCGGGCTGAACAGAGCCGCTTTCAGGTGTGGGAATGCAGTCCAGTATGCAGATAGGTCTTGCAGTTCAGCTTCGGGAATGCCGCCAAACATGGAAGCGTAGATATCCCAGCTCTCAGCCTTTTCCGAGGAATCCACATACCGGGGGATGTTCAGGTTGTAATCATTCTGGATAATCTCTGCGCGGGATACTCTGCGTGCGAACTTTTCGATTTTCTCCGGGCGTTCCTTGTAAGCATCCACAATGCGTTTGATGTCACAGGCACGCAGCTTGTTGTTTTTGCCGTCCTTCTCAAAGCCCTTAGACGCATCAATAATCAGAACGTCCGAATCCTTTTTATTCTTCCGCAGCACCATGATGATGGTGGGAATGCCTGTGCCGAAGAAAATATTGGCAGGCAGACCGATGATTGCATCAATGTTGTTGTGGTCAATCAGATTTTTGCGAATTGTACCTTCTTCACCGCCACGGAATAGAACACCGTGGGGCAGAACGATGGTCACAATGCCGTCATTGCGGATGTGATACAGGTCGTGCAGCAAAAAGGCGTAGTCTGCCTTGCCTTTGGGGGCAAGGCCGTAATCCGAAAAGCGCGGGTTGTTCTCTTTGTCGTTCGGATTCCACGCCTGCGAATATGGGGGATTTGATACCACCGCATCCACAAACAGCGGGTCGTAGGTGTTGACCGGGTCGTTTTCTTCAAAGTACGGCCAATCTTCCTCCAGCGTATCGCCGTTGCGCGTTACAATGTTGTCGGGCAGAATGCCGCGCATGACAAGGTTCATGCGGGTCAGGTTGTAGGTGTTTTCCTTCAACTCCTGTGCGTAGTATTTGATGTTGTTGCCATTGCCCATATACCGTGCGGCACACTGACCAATGTTGATCAGCAGTGAGCCGGAACCGCTGGTGGGGTCGTAAATTTTGATCTCTTCCCGGTCTTTCAGGTGATACGCCACGATTTCAGACATGAGCAGCGAAACTTCGTGCGGCGTGTAGAACTCGCCGGCCTTCTTGCCTGCGTTTGCTGCAAAGTTGCTGATCAGATATTCGTAGATAAAGCCGAGAACATCATAATCCTGCTTGCCGTCCATGGGAATATCTTTGATGAGATAGATCAGGTCGCGAATGGCCTTTGTCCGCGCACCGGAGCTTTCACCCAGTTTGGACAGGCCGGTTTGCAGTGTAGCAAAGACACCGTCAAACACCTTTTTGTGGTGCGGGTCGATCAGTCGACTGAATGCCTGCAATGCCACCGTTACGTCGTCAGCCTTGAAGTCGTTGCCTTTGCTGATCCATGTGGAAAACAGATTTTCATAGGCGATAAAATAGCCGACATTCTTCCGAACGGTATCCAGCGTTTCGGCATCGTCTTCGGTCAAATCCGGCAGATATTCGTCTGTCCAGTCATTCTCTTTCAGCCATTTGACTTCTTTGTCCGACAGAAATTTATAAAACATGAAGCCCAGAATGTAATCCTTGTACTCGTTGGCTTCGATTTTAGAGCGCATCTTGTTGGCAGATTCCCAGATTTTCGATGCGAGTTGCTGCTTGTTCATGCTATTCCTCCCAGTGGCCTGCAATAGCGCATTTTTAGATTTTTTAATCGGACAGCCCCTCCGATTTTATGCGTGTGTTCATTGAACCAATTATACAAAAGTGCCACCCGGTTTGCAATGCGAATGAAAAGTTTCTCAATCGCATTCGCAGAGCCATAACCATGGCGAGCAGAGCCTTTGTGCGCACAAAGGCTAAATTCGCACGCAGAATTAAAATTCTGCTGTGTTCATTCGCTTGTTGGGATGCAATCCCAATCCCTGTAATCATCACAATTCCATGATGGCTGCGCATTCCTGCGGTGTGCCGAAAGAGCGTTTTGTAAAACGCGTAGCCTGCATCCATCGGATGCAGTTCAAGGGTTTGGGATTTCCCAACAAGCATTTTGCAACGCAAAATGGTCTTTGTATATACGAAGACACTGCTTGCTACGGCTATGAACGCCTTTTGAATTGCAAAATGATTTTTCAGTTGCTATACTGGGCTTATCAAAGTTTTTTCGGGAGGACGTCGCAGTGACCGCACAGACAATGCAAATCGGGAACAGACCTTGCCGCATTTACGGTGAAGCCCATGCGGAATACCTGCTGCTCCAAATGACAGGCGAACATGAACTGCAAAGCATGGACCATGAAGTGACAGTGATTGCGCAGAGCAGCTGGAATTTTTTGTTTGCGGCTATCCCGGTGGAAAGTTGGAACGATGCACTTTCCCCGTGGAAGTCTCCTGCTGTTTGGGGAAAGCAAGGTTTCGGTGGAAATGCTGGGGACACCCTGCGCTTTCTGACAGAACAGGTCGTGCCAACGCTGAAACAACAGTTCAATCTCCCGGAAAACGTCAAAATCATTCTGGGCGGCTACTCGCTGGCAGGGCTGTTTGCTTTGTGGGCCTCCACCCAGACAAATCTGTTCTACGGTGTCGCCGCCGCCTCGCCCTCTGTTTGGTTTCCGGGCTGGATGGAGTTTGAACAGCAGCACCCGATACAGGCACAGCGCGTTTATCTGAGCCTTGGCGACAAGGAAGAGCATACGAAAAACGC